>VAOW01009794.1_pt1 | contig 10845 bp, 7 predicted proteins | sample 3393921 | NCBI WGS metagenome assembly VAOW01 (sample SAMN08290428, study PRJNA428436) | hydrothermal vent metagenome | isolation source: Deep-sea hydrothermal vent chimney | place: Indian Ocean: Southwest Indian Ridge | depth 2742 m m
ATGACCATGCATGGTATCAACAACATTATCATGATATCTGTCATGGACGAAAAGGAAAAGAGTATGATACTGGCTATTACCTACCGGGTCTCTATCTATCTCTTGGGCATGGCTCGCGGGGTTTTACCACTGCACTTCTAGCGGCAGAAATTATTACTGCACTGATCTGTAAACGACCATTACCGGTTGATTGAAAAATTGCTGAAAAAATTCACCCCTCAAGGTTTATTGTGAACCAGCTTAAGCGTGGGCGTTGAATCCTCTTCTACATCATCCATAAAGAAGTCAGTCAGTGGTTGCGGTGGTGAAATTGCATAGCCCTGTGCATAATCAACATTAAGTTGTTTTAGTTTATTTATTATCTGCTCATTTTCAACATATTCAGCAATAGTTTTTATACCCATTACATGCCCGACTTCATTAATTGCAGCGACCATTGCGTGATCAATAGTATTATTAACCATATCACGCACAAAGCTCCCATCAATTTTCAGATAGTCAACCGGTAAATTTTTCAGATACTGAAACGAAGATAAACCACTACCAAAGTCATCCAGTGCAAATTGACAACCAATTTCCTTTAATTGATTAATTAACTGTTTAGCATTCTGTAAATTTTTAATAGCAGCCGTTTCGGTAATTTCAAAACAGATATTTTGTGGTGTGATATCAAACTGTTTAATTAATGTTTCGATATATATCGTAATATCACCTTCACTTAATGAGTTACCGGACAGATTAATCGAATAATGGACATCGTGATGATTTTTTTGAGTAGTATGTATAAATTCAAAGGAGTCATGAATAATACGTTTATCAATAGTACCCATCAGATTGTAACGCTCGGCTGCTGGAATAAAAGCATCCGGTGGGACCAGTTGATTATCCTCATTAAGCAGACGAACCAGTATTTCAAAATGTCTGGTTTGTGGCAGCCTGTAGTTAAGTGGTACGATCGGTTGTGCAAAAAGTTTAATACGGTTATTATCCAGTGCCCCTTTAATCCTGCTTGCCCAGTACATTTCCTCCTGACGTTTAATTAATTCGGTATCCTGTTCCTCATATACATAAACCTGGCCACGTCCCTGGTCTTTAGCCGTATAACAGGCAAGGTCGGCCTTACGAATAGCATCAGCACTATCCTTGATTGAATGATTTATGGGTACAATGCCAATGCTGATACCGAGATTATAATCACAGTCATCCCAGTTAAAGTGGAATGATTTTATCGCGCAGATAATATTGTTAGTAATTTTTACAGCGGCATCAATCTGGCAGTTTTTCAGGATTAGCCCAAATTCATCCCCGCCAAGACGACCGAAAACATCATTCCCACGAATATTCGACTGAATAATGGAAGCAATTTCAATCAGACACTGATCGCCAGCGCTATGTCCTGCGGTATCATTTACCAGTTTAAAGCGGTCCAGATCCAGATAACATAATACATGAATTTTATTGCTGGTTGTAGCATCAAATACATGTGTATTTAATTCCCTGTCAAATGTATCACGATTCAGTAAATCCGTTAGTGGATCATGCTCAGCCTGGTGTTGTATGGTTTTCTCCAGTTGGCGATGTTGAGTCTCATCATGAAAAACGATAACGATACCTTCAATATTTCCCGATGTATTCAAAATAGGAGAGATAGAACTCTCAATATCTATTTCGTTATTATTTTTTGGTACTAATATTAACTTGCTTTTATTTATACTTATACCGTCATCAAGACATGATTTTACAATATCATGAATAGGTTCACGTGTGTCTATATCAATAATACGAAATATTTTCTGTACAGGTATATTTTTTACTTTATCAAGTTCCCAGGCAGTAAGTAATTCTGCAGCCTGATTCATATATTCAATTTTACCGTGTGTATTCGTGGTAATGACCGCATCACCAATTGAGTGCAGAGTTACTTCAGCACGTTCTCTCTCCGAGTTTATATCATTAACAAGTTGCATATTAATAATAGCTATTTGTACACTTTGACCGAACTGGGTAATAAGCTGCTCATCAATTTTATCAAATTCCTCAGATTCTTTAAATACTGATACCACACCATAAATATTTCCATGTAAGGTTACCGGTGTTATTAATACATTATTTACATCCAGCATGTTACATAGTGACACTTCTATTTCAGGATGTGAGCGCACATTATTTATGAGAAGAATGACGTTATTATTTATCGTTTCTGTAAAAATTGTTTTTTCATCAAGTGGAATAGAATAATTATTCAGCATTTTCTGCTTATAGCCAGATGCAGAAATAAAAAATAATTTATTTTTAGCCTGCTTGACGATTGAAAAAGATGAAAGATCAGAAGATGTTATTTCACGTACAGCATCACAGATATGTTTAAAGAATTTCTGTTTATTTGCAACCTCGGTAATAAGTCTTGCTATCCATTCATCAATTAATTCAAGACCACGCTGATAATGTTGTATATTATTAAATTCAATCTGTTTATGTAATTCAATAATGGCTCTTGGTGTTGCCAGTGTCAGAATATGTTCAGCAAGAACTGTGTCATCAATGAGTTTATTATTAACAATTGCCAGTGATCCCTGAATCTTGCGAGTTTTATCGTGCAGTGTTACACCAATATAGCTTTCTGGATGTTGAATATAATCAAATTTCCAGTCCGGGAAGTAATGTAGAAGATCATGATTATGCACAAGCCTGTTATGTATCATAACCTCTTCACAGGGAGTTCCATGCAAATCGAATGGTATGTTTCTCTGATAAGATCCATTAGAGATTAATCCAACAATATTCCCATTATCTTTTAATGGAGAAACCAGGCTAATATATGCACAACTTACATGTAATGACTTACATATAGCATGTAATAAATTATAGATTTCATCATCTGTATTTTTATTATCCACTTCAACGAGATTATATAGTGCTTTTTCCGTACGCGTACGTTGGGCTATTTCATGATTTAGTTTATCGTTTGCCGAGAAAAGGCTGTTTGTGCTTTTTTGTAGACGTATAAATATAAATATGATATAGACAAGAAGACAAAGGCTGCATATAAAAAGAAGAGTATTAAATATCTGGGATTTATCATCCTGTTTTTTCTGTTTATGTAACAGTAAATTTTTTATATTAATAATCTGTCTTTCAGTATTTAGTGTATTAAATTCAGATAATATCTGGTCTATTTCTGGTATACGTTCAATAATAAGAAGACTGTGAATAATTAAGGCATTGGTGTCACTATCCGGGTTATGATTCAAGCGATCGATTAACGGGTATATTCTTATTGCAACGCTATGTTGTGGATTTTCATTATACTCAAGTAATAATGTAACCAGCTTAACTACTGTTTTTCTAGATGGGTTCTTATCTGATAGCGTGTTACTGGAATACAGTTTGTTTTCAACATTGTACAGATATGACATTGAATTCTGTAGAATTGAAAGGTACGTCTTAAAGTCTTCCACCAGCATTCTCTGGTTGACAATACTTTTATCCAGTTTAAATAAAACATTATTACCAATCTGTTTTTGTAAAATATTGTTTGTTATAATTAATTTTGTCTGTCGCTCAAGACTGTTTAATGTGTGATTAAGCGAATCATACTGGTGTATCTGATTATTCCTGTAGCGTAAAAGGTCACGATGTAGCTGTACCTGGAGATTCTCAATGGATTCAATAGAATTCAGTACACCGGATAATGGTATTTCATTAATGGTGCTTTTATAATAAAAAAAACAGATAACTGAAAACAGTAATAATATGCCAATCCAGTGATTATTTTTTCCTTTTATCATGGTCTGTTATCCCTGAGTACGCGGTGTTTATATTTCCCCGTAAGGCTAAGTAGAAATGCCTTTAACTTCTGAACCTGATTACTGTTCAGGTTACGACCTAACTGAGTTCGACCAATAATATATATGGCTTCTTCCAGCGTTTTTGCACTACCATCATGTAAATAGGGAGCCGTTACTGCAATATTTCTCAGTGAGGGGACTTTAAATACATATTTGTCCATTTTACGACCGGTAATATTTATACGTCCATAATCTGCATTAGTGATATGTCCACGTTGTGCAAGATAATTATAAAATATGCCAAATTTTTCGAACAGATTACCCCCAATATTGATACCCTGATGACAGGTAATACAGCCTGTTTTTTTAAATAGCTGATACCCCTGTATTTCCTCTTTACTAAGGGATGACTGATCACCCCTGAGATATTTGTCAAATCGTGAATCGGGTGTAACCAGTGATTTTTCAAATTCAACCAGACTATCAAGTAGATTTTTAGCATTCAGGCCTTTTTTATATACTTGAATAAATTCTTTATTTAATGATGTATCCTGTTTCAAACGATTAATAACTCCCCATATATCCGTATTCATTGGTGCACGGTTATTAAATATTTTTTTCAGTTGTTCTTTAAGTGATGGCGCGCTGCCATCCCAGTTCTGTCTAAAATTATAACGGGCATTGAAAATACTGGGGGTGTTAATGGCAAAGGAAAAATAACCATGAGAAATATCTGTTGCTCTACCACTATCCCCTCCATGGTCAAGCTGGTGACAACTGTTGCAGGATAAATGTGTGGTTGACAGACGTGTGTCGTAAAATAGTTTTTCACCCAGTCTTACCTTGTCTGAGTTAAGATGGAGCGTTTCTGGTAACGGTATAATTGCAGCCTCTGCGGGTGGAAGCGCAGGCTGTGCAAAGCAGGGGAAGGCAAAAACAACACACAACAGGTAATAGACCCATTGCAGCCATTTCTTTATTATACCCAGGCTGGTTGCCATATTCCTAATCCGTGTATATTCCCATCAAAATTGATAAGATGATTTATCTGGCTTATAGAAACAGCAGGCATCCACTATTCTCCTCATGTGTATAAAATCAGGTATGCTGTACCATTATCGGTATAAAATCATAAATCATTAGGATTTAAGGCAAAACATGAGAAAAAATACGTTCTTGCATCAGCTTGCATGGCCACTTCTGCCATTACTGACTGCCCTGTTGCTGTATCCGTTTGTCCTACATGCCGCCTGTAATGATGCCCCACGCCCACGTGTGAACTGGAGTAACTGCGATAAATCAGGACAGAATCTACAATCCGTAAACCTTACCGAAGCAACATTGACCGGAATTAATCTTGCAGGTGCCAATCTGACCGATGCCAGCCTTGATAGGGCCGATTTGAATTTTTCAAATTTATCAGGTACAAATTTCACATCGGCACGATTAAACAGGGCACGGTTGCTGGCAGTGAAAGCTGAAAAGGCCAATTTTTATAACGCCAGTCTGGAGCAGGCAAAATTAGCCCGTTCCAATCTGACAGAAGCAAACTTTAAACATGCACATTTAAGTAACGCCGATTTCTATCAGGCACAACTAAAACGGGCAGATTTTTCTTATGCCATTTTAATAAAAACAGGTTTTGAGCAGGCCATGCTTGACCACACTATTTTTAATAATTCAGTAATGACAGGCGCAATATTAAGAAATGCCAGAATGCACTCTACGATGTTAATTTCTGCAAACCTGACAAAAGCAGTTTTAGATAATGCTGATTGTCAGTATGCTGATTTTAGTCGGGCAAATTTAACACGGGCTTCACTTCAGGATGCTCAAATTGAAGAAGCTATCTTTAATAAAGCAATATTAAAAGATGCTATCTGGTCAAATTACAAACACTGTCGTCGTAGCTCAGTAGGTAGATGTGAATGAGCCAGTTTATTATTGAAGCTACAGATAAAAATTTTAATGAAGCGGTACTGGGTAACTCACATAAAGGTCCGGTGTTGGTAAATTACTGGGCGGAAAATGCCGGTCCCTGTCTGCGCCTGTGGCCCGTACTCGAAAAGCTGGCAAATGATTATGCCGGGGAATTCCTGCTGGTAAATGTAGATACTAAAAAGCAACGTGCCCTGGCCGATCGTGACGGAATTAGCAGTGTACCAACGGTAAAACTTTTTATAAACGGAGAAGTGGTTGAGCAGGTTCATGGTCATGATTCAGCGGCAGGGTTTAAAAAGATTCTAGATAAATATCTGGCACGTGAATCTGACCGGGATCTAGCGCAGGCAGTTGCTGATTATCAGCAGGGAAGCATAAAAAAAGCATTTTCTGCAATGGACAAGCTGGTTATTCTTGATCCACAAAATGATCGTATTCTACTGACCTATGCCAAACTTTTAATGCGCGAAGAAGCTTATGCACAGGCCTGTCAGCTACTTGAGAAAACACCGCTGCAAAAGGAAAGTGACGAAGCAGTAGTATTAATGACAAATGCAATCTTCCTGTCAACCCAGCAACAGGCTGAACCACTGAAAGAAATCAACCATTATCTTAAACAGAACAATAACGACTGCGACAGACTTTTTACCTTATGCAGTTATAAAATGATGTCTAGTGAATTTAGCGAAGTCATGGAAATTCTTCTGCATATTATAAAACTTGATAAGTACTGGAATAATCAGGTTCCCAGTTTGTGTATGCGTGGTTTATTTATCATGTTAGGGAAGGAAGATAAACGAGTGCAGATATTCAGACAGCGCCTGTTAGAAAATATTTAACTTCTTTTGAGTCAGTCTCTAAAGGTGTCCTAAAGAATACCCTGCTGTTTTAATGCATTGAGATCATGAATATCGACCACATTTCCTTCAATGGTTATAATTCCTTCTTTCTTTAAGTTTTTTATAATTCTGGAAAAAGTTTCTGGCTTAATAGATAACCTTGCTGCAATAACATTTTTTGCTGTATCAAGCTCAAATTTATGCTTGTTATCCGGCATTTCGTTAATTAAATAATTCGCAACTCTACAGGTACCACTGTGCAATGTTAATGTGTCGATCTCGTTAACCAACGTTCTTAAGCGCAAACTCATTGCGCCAAGTAAAAGAAAGCAGGTATTCGGGGAATTCCATAACATGGACTTAAACTTCATGGCATTAATACCTATTACTTCAGACTGGGTTAATGCGGTGGCACTTACCGGGTAATCAGGCTGGTCGGTAAACATCAGTGCTTCAGCAAAAACATTACCCTGCTTTATAATTTCAATAATTTTTTCCTGTCCGTCAGGCGAAGTACGAAACAGCTTCATTTTTCCATGCAGTACCATATAAAATGCCGTAACGGTTTCCCCCTGGCTAAATAGAGTCTGGCCTTCATCCAGTTTATAGCGCTGACAATATTGATAAACTCTGTCTATCTGCACATCGGTTAACCCGGAGAAAAGATGATGCTGCTTCAGGTTATACCGGATAATATCTGTTTGATTTATCTTCATTCTTCATCTTATTTTATGTTATAAAATATTTCCAGATACACCAGTTAGTGTACTCCCAAGTATGCCATGAATTTACCGGGAATTTCAGTTTTTTTATAGTCTGTCTGATTTAAGGGCACGTCTATTAATAGAAGAATGAGATAGCTGCATCTTTTGATACAACATAATGGACCAGAGGGTCCTTAAATTTTACTGTGTGAGCTGGCTGTATAAGCGGGGCAATGCGCGTGGTAGTTTTTCCGGCTGATGAATAACAATGTAGCTATTTTGACCAAACAGATAAGGCAGATAGTCATTGGCCTTTTTATCAATGGTAATACAAAAAGGCAATAAACCGGATCTTCTGGCACTGACAATAGCCTGTCGGGTATCTTCAATACCATAGCGTCCTTCATATTGATCCAGATCATTGGGTTTGCCATCAGTAAGAATCAGTAGTAAGCGACGCCCATTACCTTCTGCTGATAGTCGCTGACTGGCATAGCGGATAGCAGCGCCCAGGCGGGTATAATAACCGGGTTTAATGGCGCTGATGCGCCCACGAATACCCGCATTATAGTTTTCACTAAAACTCTTAATGGTATGCACCCGAACCGGATCGCGCTTGCGTGATGAAAAACCAAGCATGGAGAAACGGTCACCGGTTGCACTCAGACTTTCCGCAAAAAGATAAAGGCTGTCACGAATAACATCAATGACACGGTGCGTATTGTTAATGTAGGTATCGGTGGACAATGACAGGTCAGCAAGTAACAGACAGGCAAGATCCCGTGCGCCGCTACGCATCTCACGGTAGAGATTTTCTGTGCCCACACGATGGCCAGCCATTCTCTCAGAGCGATAACGCATATAGGCATCCAGATCAATATCCTGTCCATCAGTCTGTGCATAGTGCCAGGTTTTTGCAGGTGCCATTGATTGAAACTGGTTACGCAATCTGCGGGCTGTACGGTTTAAATGAGAGGGTAGTGCACAGGGTAAGGCATTTTTTGCCATCATGGAAACAATACGGCAACGATCCGGTAATAATTTCTGTTTCTTCCAGTCCCACTCAGGCAGCAGGATGCCGTCACTCAGTATGATATCATCTGCTTCGCCGGATGGGAGGTCAAGATCAAACCGGAGCCGGGTTCTGGATGCCTTACCATTGTGTGTCACGGATAGTTTATCCAGCTCACGAGCAATGTTTTTTGCCCGTTCAACATCTTCCTCATCTTCGGTGCCACGATCAATATTAACAAATGCACCCATAGTAAAAATATTTTCCATGCGTACCGTAACCAGTCCTCGGTCGGGGTCAGGCTCTTCAACACGCTCAGCCTGACGACGTCCCATATCCTCCAGCTCATGTGAAGGTTTGCTCTCTGCTTCGTCATCCGTGTCCACAACGGTGCTACTTTGTGGTGAGCAAGGGGGAGTCGGGTGTAACCATAAAGGTACCGGGGCAGGATAATAACGCCCTTCAGGTAAATGAGTGATACTGCCGGGCTGTTTTAATGCTTGCTGAATACACTTTTCGGCCTGCATCTCGGTTGGTTTTAGCTGATAGCCGCGTTGACGTTGGGATAAATGAGCTTCTACTAAACGTTGATAGCGGCCACGTATACCGGGAAACAGTTTGAACGCAGCCAGTGTCATCTGCTGATTGTGTCGCATCCAGTGTTGTCTGTCTGAACACACACGGTTACTTTTTGTCATGGCAGCAAGACAGGCGAGCCAGTAATACAGGTCTTTATTTAGTTCTGTGTGTTCAAACCAGGCGATATTCGGTGGTAATTTTAAAGCACGTTCATCACGCCAGGCAAGTTGAATCTTTGCCTGACTGCCTGCTATACGCTGCAACAGACTACGTCGTCCCGGATTGGGTGTGGCATCGGCAACTTCAATCTGCAAACCACCATCCCCACCCAGAGCACGAAAAAATATACTTAAACTTTTTTGTATGTCTGTTAATTTAATTGCAGCAGCAGGGAACTGATTATCCGCAGCACGGGTAATCAGATTGTGCCAGAGTTCCCCAACATATTCTTCCATTCTACTGGCCTTTTACTGTTCTATGTTTAACAAGGGATGATACTGGTGGTGATATAGGTGAAGCAGAAATAGGCATTGCCTCTTCATTATTAACCCAATGTAATAAACGTGGTTGATGCGTAAACTGCTGCACCTGTGTACAGGCTGACAGACATTCACCACATTGTGTACAACTGAACATTTTCCGTTTAATGGTACGTGGTTGCAGACGCATTGGACAAACATTATCACAGGCATTATTACAGGACTGGCAGGCTCGTGCGCGGTCAGTGTCAAATGCTACCACCATCGCACGCCGGTTCGCCATCCATGCCACGCTTTGAAAAACACCCACTGCACAGCCAAAACGACAGAAAAAATGGCGCGCAAAGAAAAATTCAATACAAAATAGTAAGGTGGCAATACTGATAAATAAAGTCTGATTACGAGTGAGTTCGCCATGGTACAAATTTGAATAAATGCTAAATGGTGGTAACAAATAGGTAAGCAATGTTACTGCCCATAGCATAGAAAATAATAACACCATAATAATTGTAACCGGCCAGTAACGCCTGTCAGGATGGACAATACGTTGGTCAGGTTGTAGTGACGGCAACGTTTTCTTTTCCCAGATACTGGGTTTCCCGCAGGCGCGTAGCATCAGTTTATTAATCCACTCCACCACAGAGAAATGAGGGCACAACCAGCCGCAATAAATACGCCCCCAACGCCACGCAATAAACAGAAAAATGATTGCAATACAAACCACCGGTAACAGACCAAAAAACAACACGTGTAGTGCCGCCGTGGAATTACTGCCACTGGTTACATCAAGTCCAAGCGTCCAGTTATGACCCAGTACAATAAAGAGCCCCTGTGTCAGGTCATAACGGAAGATATTTAACGGCGGAGCCAGTACAAAGAGGAGAAAGAAACCTGTCTGGGTAATTGTACGATAGAATTGTATGCGTGTTTTTTTCATCCCAGTCGCTGACCGGTAGTATTATGTAGATCAGGAGAGTTGTTATTCACCAAGTACGGCATGTACTACCTCGGTCAGCGCGCTACGTGTTTCTTCATCATCTGTTAACGGTTCTATTAATGCTGCATGGCAGGCCTGTTGTATCGGCAGGCCACTGGTAATTAGTGTTGCTGCATAAACAAGCAATCGGGTAGAGGCTGCTTCTTCGAGATCATGATCCTTAAGCGTTCGTAAAGCAGTAGCGAGTGAAACCAGTCGCTCCGCCATCTGATGATTGATATTACTTTCTCCCATAAGTATTTCAATTTCAGCTTCCGCTGCCGGAAAATCAAAACTTAAACCGATAAAACGCTGACGGGTACTGGGTTTTAGTCCTTTTAACAGATTCTGATAACCGGGATTGTAGGATACGACCAGCATAAAACTATCCGGTGCATGCAGGGTTTCACCCGTACGCTCTATCGGTAGAATACGGCGATCGTCGGTTAATGGATGTAATACAACTGTGGTGTCTTTGCGTGCCTCTACAATTTCATCAAGATAGCAAATTGCACCTTCACGTACTG
>VAOW01044663.1_pt1 | contig 10842 bp, 10 predicted proteins | sample 3393921 | NCBI WGS metagenome assembly VAOW01 (sample SAMN08290428, study PRJNA428436) | hydrothermal vent metagenome | isolation source: Deep-sea hydrothermal vent chimney | place: Indian Ocean: Southwest Indian Ridge | depth 2742 m m
AGATTGAAGGAAGAACTGAATACAACAGGACAATATACTCCATAATTATTTGCCGCAGGCGCAACACAAAAATTACGGAGCATATTGCAGATCGTTGTAGGCAATAAAAAAAGATGAATTATCCAACACTCATAGAAAAGATCAAAACTGATCCTAGAACTTTAGACGAAATTTCACCTAGAGAATTTGAGGAGTTGATTGGCGAACTTTTAGGGAGTCTAGGATGGCAGATTAATCTTACTTCTCAAACAAGGGATGGAGGCTACGACATTTTTGCTAAAAGTAAAGATTTGGTTGACATTGAAACAACTTGGGTTATTGAAGTCAAAAAATACAAAGAAGATAAAAAAATTGGAATCTCACATATTCGTCAACTATACAGTATTAAAAATTACTTAAATGTATCTCAGGCTTTATTAGTAACATCCTCCTCTTTTACAACGTTAGCCAGAGAATTTGAGAAAGCAAAATATGATATTTCACTTGCAGATAGAGCTAAAATCCTAGATTGGGTTAATTTATATAACCCACCACCCAAATCTGCTCCAAGCTATGTTGAAAAACAAGAATTCTATTCTTGTTTTATAAGCTATAGTCATCAAGATGAGAAATTCGCACATAAGTTGAATAATACACTTAGGAAAAATAATATTCATGTCTGGTATGCTCCAGAAGAATTAAAGCCAGGAATAAAAATTCACGAAGAGATCGACAAAGCAATTAGGCTTTTTGATAAATTATTAATAGTGCTTTCTGATAGTAGTATGCAAAGTGATTGGGTGAAAACAGAAATAAGAAAGGCGCATAAAAAGGAATTGAGAGATGGTACTCAAATTTTGTTTCCAATAAGTATAGTTGACTTTTCAAAAATAAAAGAATGGGAACTTTTCGATTCGGACACAGGTAAAGACTTAGCTGTTGAACTTCGGGAATATCTCATTCCTGACTTTTCTAATTGGAATGATTGCAGTTCTTTCGATGAAAGTTTTAAAGAGTTGAAATTTGGGCTTGAACAAAGCAATATCTCCAAACCACACTCCAACAATCTAATAGAAGATCATTCGGGTTATGACTGGTATGATGAGATTGGATATGAAGACTTTTCTCAAATAAGGAAAGGGGTGAAAGTACTTTATGAGGAACATGCTCTTTTCCCAGATATAGATGAGGAATATTACAAAAAACTCAGAAAAATAAAAATCCCCATTGAAGTTTATAAAAAGTCCATAAGAGGATTTATTAAAATTGATAAAAGTGATGATTTTTGGATTGACCCTCGAAATAGAGATAGAAGAATTTATTCAACAACAGTTTTTAAAGTTACTAAATATGGAGAGTTGCAATTTACGGGAAGTGGTAATCCTATTGTGTCACGAAGATGTATTGTTGATATTTTAGATGACTAATTTAAAGCCTACAACAATGTATAAAAATAATAGCCGAAATAGTAGTAAATTCAAGGGTTATAGCCCGCTTCAACTTCATCGTAAATTGAAAGATTTGAGTTCCGAAGTCGGCTACTATTCTTATACTTACCGTTATGCCCAATGTGAAAAAACTAACCGAGAACCAAATCAACAAACAGAATAAGAAAATAACCGAATGGCAATAAGTTGGAACGAAATTAAAGGGAAGAAAAAGAAATGAAAGCACAAGAAATAAAATATGAAGAAAGACTTGTTGCCTTTATTGATATACTCGGCTTTAAAGAAATTGTTAAACAATCTAAAAAAGACCCTTCAAAAGTAGAATTAATTTATTCAGTTCTGAACTACTTAAAAAATTGGGAAATCTCTAAAAATTGGGATTTGAAATTTGTCGAAATTGAAGAAGACGCACAGAAAAGAGGTGTGAAAAATTTTGATATTAGGGGGAAAACAAATAGTACATCATTTTCAGATAGTATTGTAGTTTCTGTAAAAGTAGATAATAATGTAAATGAAATGGCTTCTACTCTAATTGTAAATTTGGCCAATATTGGAGCAATTCTTTTTGAACAAGGAATATTATTTAGAGGTGGTTTAACAATTGGAAATATAATTCATAATGAAAACGGGACTGTATTTGGTCAAGGATTAATTGATGCTTATAAACTTGAAAGCAGTAGTGCTAAATATCCAAGAATAATATTATCAGACAAATTAATAAGCAAACTAAACTATCCAATAACCACAAAAAGAGATAGGTATCCATATCATCAATACATCGACAGGTTTGAAGATGGCTGTGTAGGTTTTCATCAAATGCAATATTATCAAGTAATGGAAAGTTGGGAGGAAATGACAACTGAAAAACTGACAACAAGTCTTGATAAAATCAGAAAAGTAATAATTAAAGGGCTTGACGATAGTTTTGAAAAGCCTGACGTTTTTGAAAAATACAAATGGCTAAAAGAACAATATCACAAATTAATAATCCTTGACGATTTTGATTTTAAAACCAAATCAGAGGAGAATGTAAAAATGAAAATCAGGAATTTAAACGAAGGAATTGCAGGACAAAATATTCATTATTCTTACACGGATGAGTTCTACGAAATAAACAGAAAAAACAAACGGAAAAAATAAAACAAAGGGCATAATAATGTATATAAGTTATTGGGCAAGTGGCAGTTAAATTGAACATTATGAATATAAACGAACAGTGTAGTAAATTGAAAGTTTTGTATTTCAAAATGCCCAACAACTCATATACTGAACGTTGTGTGGCATACAAAAATAGGCCGAGAACAATATAAACAGACAGGAAAATTAAAATATGAGAAGTAAATTAAAAGAGTGGATAAATAACAAGAAAGAAAAAGCCCCCGCTTCGCATTTTTTTAAATTTCTCTGCCGACCCACATTTGGCACATTTGCAAAGTCGCACGAGCCGACCCACAACCTAAACTTTGCAAAAGAGCCAAATCTTGCCAACGCACCGTTGACAAGCATCTTAGTAATGACAAATTGGAATAGCCATGATAGATAAGAAAAGTTTATCGGAACGAGATATCTGTACAAAGTTTATTACTCCTGCAATAAAAAAAGCAGGTTGGAATACACTAACACAACTACTTGAAGAAGTTTCTTTTACAGACGGAAAGATTTATGTGAGAGGAAAAATGACTGCAAGAGGTGCAAGAAAACGAGCCGATTATATACTTTACTACAAACCAAATATTCCGATTGCAATTGTTGAAGCCAAAGACAATAAACATTCTGTAAGAGCAGGAATGCAACAAGCCCTTGATTATGCAAAAATATTAGACATTCCTTTTGTGTTCAGCAGTAACGGAGACGGATTTTTATTCCACGATAAAACACAAACATCTGGAAATATTGAAACTGAATTAGACAATGACAGCTTTCCAAGCCCGCAAGAACTTTGGATGAAATACAAGCAATACAAAGGGATTAAAACACCCGAAGCCGAAAAAGTAGTTGAACAAGATTACTATTTTGACGGTAGCGGAAGAACTCCAAGGTATTACCAACAAAACGCTGTAAACAGAACTGTTGAAGCAATTGCCAAAGGACAAAACCGTATTATTTTGGTAATGGCAACGGGAACAGGAAAAACATACACAGCTTTTCAAATTATTCACAGGCTTTGGAAAAGTGGAGCTAAAAAAAGAATACTGTTTCTTGCTGATCGTAACGTATTAATTGACCAAACTCGAAGAGGTGATTTTAAGTATTTTAAAGATAAGATGACGGTTGTAAAACATCGAATGATTGACAAAAGCTATGAAGTCTATTTGGCATTATATCAAGGATTGACCGGTACAGATGAACAGGCAAATGCTTACAAACAATTTTCCCCTGAATTTTTCGACTTAATTGTAATTGACGAGTGCCACAGAGGAAGTGCAAAAGAAGATAGTGCCTGGCGTGAAATTTTAACCTATTTCAAAAAAGCTACTCACATTGGTTTAACAGCAACCCCAAAAGAGACCAATGAGGTTTCAAATACTGAATATTTTGGCAAACCAGTTTACACATATTCATTGAAACAAGGAATTGACGATGGATTTTTAGCTCCATACCGTGTTGTTCGGGTAAATTTAAATATTGATACCGAAGGATGGAGGCCAGCACAAGGCAAAAAAGATAAAGACGGAAACGAAGTTGAAGACCGTGTTTATAACCGAAAAGATTTTGACCGAAACTTGGTTATTGATGAAAGAACGGAAGCCGTTGCCCAAAAACTAACTGAGTTTATGAAAGGTTATGACCGTTTTGCTAAAACAATAGTATTTTGTACTGATATTGACCATGCTGAAAGGATGCGTGCTGCTCTTTCCAATTTGAATAGTGATATTGTAGCTAAAAACTACAAATACATTATGCAAATAACAGGTGACAATGACGAAGGGAAAAGAGAATTAGATAACTTTATTAATCCTGAAGAAAGGTATCCTGTAATTACAACCACTTCCGAACTAATGACAACCGGTATTGATGCTCAAACTTGCAAAATAATTGTTTTGGACAGTGAGATAAAGTCAATGACCAAATTTAAACAAATTATTGGCAGAGGTACACGTATAAATGAGGAATTTGAAAAGATGTATTTTACAATTCTCGATTTTAGAAATGTTACGGACCTATTTGCCGACCCTAAATTTGATGGTGACCCAATAAGAGTAAAACCAGTTTCGGAAGATACAGATTTAAGTACCATTATTGATGAAGAAGAGAATGATAGTTCACCAATTATTGATGATATTACGGGAGAAGAGATTGATATTGAACCTGACATTCGTTATCCGGAACCACAAACAGCCACAGACAAAGTAAACAAACCACGCCAGAAAGTTTATGTAAACGGAGTTGATGTTTCTATTTTGATAAGCCGTGAAATGTATTTTGATAATGACGGAAAACCAATCACTACAAGTTTAAAAGACCACACCAAAGAATTGATAAAAGGTCAATATGCCTCGCTTGATGATTTTTTAAATAAATGGAATAGTACCGACAAAAAAGAAGTCATCATAAAAGAGTTAGAAGAACAAGGTATTTTAGTTGATGCTTTGCGAGATGCGGTAAACCGTGAGGTAGATTTATTTGATTTAATCTGCCACGTTGCTTTTGAACAACCGCCACTTACAAGAAAAGAACGAGCAAATAATGTAAAAAAACGGGATTATTTTACAAAATACGGTGCGGAAGCTCACAAGGTTTTAGAAAGTTTGCTTGATAAATACGCAGATGAGGGAATTACAAATATTGAGAGTATGAATATACTAAAAGTAAAACCGCTAACCGATTTTGGCTCTCCAATGGAAATTATTAAACAATTTGGAAGTAAAGCAAAATATTTGAAAGCAGTAAAAGAATTAGAATCAGAATTATATAAAACGGGGTCTTGATGAATAATGCAGTAAGAAAATATCTAATAGATTTAGCAAGAAAAAGAACCAATCAAACGATAACATATCAAAAGTTATCAGATGAATGTAATTTAGGGCTTTATATGCAAGAGGGCATACATATTCGTTCCCAGATGGGGACATTGTTAGGAGAGATTTCAATCTATGAACATTCCAATAACCGACCATTATTAAGCTCATTAGTTGTAAGGCTTGGTGATAATTTAGAAGGTAATGGCTTTTATAAACTTGCTGATGAACTTGGTTTTGGAGATTGGAGAAAATTAAAACGTGAGGGGATTTTTGAAATTCAAGAAATAAAAAAGTGTATTGAATTTTGGCAAAATGACAGTAATTATAGTAAATACAGAAATATATAAATGGCAAATTTAAAAGGAATATTAGATAGCATTCGCAAAATAATGTGGACTGATACAGGACTGAATGGAGATGCTCAAAGAATTGAACAATTGGGTTGGATGCTTTTCTTCAAAATATTTTCGGACAAAGACAAAGAACTTGAAATATTAAACGATAATTATACAAGTCCAATCCCCGAAGAGTTGCATTGGGACGCTTGGGCTGGCGATGATGAAGGAATTACAGGGGATGAACTACAAGACTTTGTTGACAATAAATTGTTTAAGCAATTAAAAGATATTCAGCTTGTACCATCGGAAGATGTGAAATACAAACGAGCATTAATTATCCGTGAAGTTTTTGAGGGTAACAATAACTATATGAAAAGCGGAACAAATATCCGCAAAGTGCTAAATAAACTTAACGAAATTGATTTTAACACTACCAAAGACAAACACGCTTTTGGCGAGTTGTACGAAACCATATTAAAAGAACTGCAATCAGCTGGTAAATCAGGAGAATTTTACACTCCAAGAGCCATTACCGAGTTTATTACCGAAATGATAGACCCGCAGTTGGGTGAAAAAATACTTGACCCTGCTTGTGGTACTGGTGGATATTTAACCGCAGCAATTGAGCATCTTAAAAAACAAGCCAATAGCGTAGAAGAAAGACAAGGCATCGCAAAAAATATAATTGGTTGGGAATATAAACCACTGCCATATTTGTTGGCAACCACCAACTTGATATTGCACGATATGGAAGTGCCAAACATTACTTTCCGTGACAGTTTAGACCAACCTTTGAGCAATTATACAGAGAGAAACCGTATAAATGCAATTTTGGCAAATCCTCCTTTTGGTGGTATTGTTGCCAATAGCAACGAAAATAACTTTCCTCAAAATTACAGAACAAAAGAGAGTGCCGACCTTTTTTTAATTTTGATGATACACTTGCTAAAACAAGGAGGTAGAGCAGGAATTGTTTTGCCCGATGGCTCACTTACCGGTGATGGGGTAAAACAGCGTGTAAGAGAAAAGTTACTAAAAGATTGCAATTTGCACACTATTATCCGTTTGCCAAACTCCGTATTTCAACCTTATGCAACCGTAGCAACCAATTTGCTGTTTTTTACCAAAGGCGAACCGACCAAAGAGATTTGGTATTATGAACACCGTTTGCCCGAAGGGCAAAAAGCATACAGCAAAACCCGACCAATACAAGTAAAAGAGTTTGACCCAATAAAAAAATGGTGGAACAAACGAGAAGAAAGCGATATTTCTTGGAAAGTAAGCATTGACGAAATTGAAAAACGCAATTACGACCTCGATATTAAAAACCCAACCAAAGAGGAAGAGGAAATAATTTACAGCTCTGCTGAATTGATGGAAATGCTTGAAACTTCTTTTAGTACAAGTTCAGACTTATTGAATAAACTTAAAGAGGCGGTGAAATGAGTTGGAAAGTAGTTAAACTTGGCGAATTAATTGAGATTTTTTCTGTAAAAGCAAAAGATTTCGATGTAGATGTTTCTAAATTAGAATTTTTTGGAGTGAGCAATACAGAGGGTATTACATTGTCAAAATATGCAGCAGAGGATAAAGCAAACGACTATAAAATAATGGAGAAAGGTTGTTTTGCTTATAACCCATACAGAGTAAATGTGGGTTCAATTGCAATGCTTGAAGATGAAATTGTAGGCTTAATAAGCCCTGCTTATGTGGTATTTAAAGTGAAAGAAAAAACTATTATTCCTGAATTACTTTTGAAATTTTTAAAATCATCGGAAGGTTTAAGGCAAATAAAATTACACGCAAGAGGAACAGTTAGACAGGCATTAAGATTTTCTGATTTATGTGAAATAAAAATTTCATTACCTGATTATGAAGAGCAATTAGAGTTATATAAATCAATTTCAAATACAGAAATTGAAAGTAATATTTTAACCACCGAACTCACCCACCAACTCTCATTAGTAAAACAACTCCGCCAAGCCTTTTTGCGAGAAGCAATGCAAGGTAAATTGGTAGAGCAAAATCCAAATGATGAACCTGCAACAGAACTCCTTGCCAAAATAAAAGCCGAAAAAGAACAATTGATTAAGGAGAAGAAAATACGCAAACCAAAACCATTACTGCCTGTTGAAAGAAAAGATGAACCATTTATTATTCCTAAACATTGGTTATGGTGTAGATTGGGTGATGTTTCTTATATTACGAGTGGTAGTACACCTAAAAGTACTGCTTTTGTAAATGAGGGCATACCATATTTGAAAATGTATAATTTACGAAATCAAAAAATAGATTTCTTTTATAGGCCTCAATACATTAAAGAAGAGGTTCATAATGGACAATTAAAAAGATGTAGAGCATACCCAGGGGATGTTATTATGAATATTGTAGGCCCACCACTTGGAAAAATTGCAATTATTCCTGAAAGTTTACCCGAGTGTAATTTTAACCAAGCAGCAGTTTTAATAAGACCAATTAAATTAGAGATAAATAAATATATTTTTTGGTATTTAAACGAAATGTCAGAAATAAATGCCGTAGAAACAAAAGGCGTTGCTGGACAGAATAATATTTCAGTAACACAAGCTCATAATATGCGTGTTCCCCTTCCTCCACTATTCGAACAAAAACGTATAGTAGCCAAATTAGATGAATTAATGGCATATTGCGATAGTTTAGAAGAAAGCATAAAAAACAGCCAAACACAAAACGAAATGCTTTTAGGGCAGGTTTTGCGTGAGGCATTGGAGCCAAAAGAAAAGGAGGTTGTTGTATGATTAAAGAATTAAACATAAAGAATTTCAGAGGTCTTGAATCAATAGAAAAGATAGAATGTGATAAGTTCAATATTTTCATAGGAGACAATGGAACTTCTAAAACAACTATTCTTGAAGCAATTAATCATATTTTTTCACCCAACTTTTTGGCAGGTAGAATAAAGCACACCGATTTTATTAATGGTACAAATGAACCCATTGAGGTATTTATACAATTCAATAATAGCATTGAAGCTGAACTGCCAGATGGATACACTTCACAAAAAATAAGTTGCAACAGAATTTATTTGCGAATAAAAAAAAGAGATAAAAAGAAAGCAGGCAAAGTATTTTCTGATACGGTTACACTTGAACATATTTTAGTTCCCGATTTTCCAAGAGATAAAGGAAAAGATGGATGGAGTATAAAACGAAAAAATGGTACAGATTTTACTTTTTCAACAAGGTCATTAGGAATAACTCATATCACAACGAAAGATTTACCACGTAGTTTTTTCTTTGGTAAAGACAGAGACCGTCAATTACAAAAAGGTTTTAACTCATCATTCTCAACAATTATTGAAGATTTGAATTGGCGTTTTTCTCGTACAATAAGGAAAGAATCTGAAGAGGGTAAAACGCACCCTTGGTTTAATAATATTCACGAAATAACTGATGACGCACAAACCAAAGTGGATTTCAAGAAAAATGAGGTGTTTAAGGAATTAAAGAAGAGAACAGATAATTTCGGATTAGAAGAAGTGAATATGTCTATAATTGATGCTTTTGCTCCTTTTGATTCTGCATTTTTTTCATCTTCAAAAGACTTGCTAGATTTGCCTGTAAAGAATTTGGGTTCAGGAATAGAAATGATTGTTTCACTTCTGTTTCTGGAGACATTAGCATCGCTTTCAAAAGAAAAACTTTTAATTCTAATTGACGAACCTGAACTACATCTACATCCAAAATTACAAGATAAACTTGCAGATTATTTATGGCATTTATCTCAAGGAGATAATGGACATCAGATATTTGTTACAACACATTCTCCAATTTTTTATAAAAATAGCATCGGCCGTAATGGTGTTAAAACTTTTATAACAATAAAAGACAAAGATTTAAAAGTATCAATTAATGAGATGTCTCTTGACTCAAGTCTTTTTCCTTGGAGTCCATCTTGGGGCGAAATAAATTACTTTGCTTACAGCTATTTGACAATTGAATTTCACGATGAACTATATGGGTATATTCAGGAGAAAACAAAATGCTACAAAGAAAAAGAGATTGATGACTACATAGAAAGCAAAGGTTTTATAAAGAATAAGAGTTGGACAAGAGAAAAAGATGGTGTTCCAGGTAATACATATAACTGTACACTACCGGTATTTATAAGAAATAAAATACATCATCCTGTAAATGGCACAATGCAAAGCGTTGAATTTACGGTAGACGAATTAGCAGAATCAATAGAACGAATGATTAAAATAGTGAAATTATTATAGCCACCGCACACTTGTAAGCACATTTGCAGGTCGCACAATGCCAACGCACAACCAAAACCTGCAAAAGAGCTTCCAAGTCCCTACGCACGGAGAGAAAGAGAAATTTAAAAAAATGCCCCACGCACAAGTGGAATAATGAAGAAAAATGAATAGAAAAGAAATGGAGAAAAGAAAGTACGACCACACAACAAAGGCTATACGTAATTTGGGTAAAGTGCTAATATTGAAGTTTATAGCATTAAATAAAATTAGTAGTAAATTGAAAGTTAATCGTTTCAAAATCCCGCACTACGCATAGCCAAACCGTTGGGTGCAAGTGTAGCGTATAACCGTTCCTGTTCAAAATAATATAATTTTGAAATGAACACATAATATTTTTAGCCAAAGGCAAGACCTGTGAAGCCGTTAGAGCAGGGAAAACTAAAGGTTGCTCCCGACACGCATTAGGGATTTTAATATGAAAAATATAATTCTATCCATCATTCAGGGGGAAATTCCCAAAGGATGTATTTTTGATGCCCATTCAATTATCGAGTATTTGATACAAAATTACAGTGACGATTATTTGTCGTCATACAAAGATGGTTGGACAACTAAATTTTATCACAGCGAAATCAGTAAAATAATTGCTGAATTTGAAGAAAATACCATTAAAAGACAAGGAAATTGTTGGTCTCTTAATATTCATAAAAAATTCTCTAATAATGTATGTTGGATAAAATTGTAAAGATATGAAACGCTATATAAATACTGCATTTGTTTTAGCCCCTTAGAAAGTCGGACAGAATTATAGTTAGAAATCTATAACTTTGTACGCTTATGACAGAAAAAAGAACATTCACAAAAGAAGAAAAGCT
>VAOW01039684.1_pt1 | contig 10817 bp, 6 predicted proteins | sample 3393921 | NCBI WGS metagenome assembly VAOW01 (sample SAMN08290428, study PRJNA428436) | hydrothermal vent metagenome | isolation source: Deep-sea hydrothermal vent chimney | place: Indian Ocean: Southwest Indian Ridge | depth 2742 m m
CACACTCTTGCCGCTGGCCGGGTTCATCCATGCCAGGATTACCCGTCCGTCGCAATAAAGCTGTGGCGAAGAGATGGCGCCAGCTGCGACGATACGGTGGCTGATGCTCAAGGAACTGCGGCCCACTCGTTCGCAATACAGTTCCACCATGATTTCGGCGGGCCAGGCTATGGGGGCGCGGTAGTTCAGTTCGCAGGCGACCATGACGGGCATGGCGTGCTCGTCATACCACGAGCCTGGAATATCTTTCATCCAGGACAGACGCGCATCTTCAAGATAGGTCAGGTAGCTGGAATTGTTGACATGGTTAAAGGCGTCCAGATCCCGCCAACGGACATGCATGGGAACCCGGGCCAGCAGTTTGGGATCCGCGGTAGGCGGCACAGCGGCGGTTTCGGGTGGGTGCTGAGATGGGGGCAGGGTGGGCTTCATTCAGGCTGACCTTGGGCGTTTTTGTTTAGGTTTGTTCGATAGTAGTGGAGCCAGATAAGTGCCGGTGTGTGAGGATTGCTGGCTAGCAATATGTTCGGGCGTTCCCTGGGCCACAATGCGGCCGCCGTTCTGGCCGCCTTCAGGCCCAAGATCCACCACCCAGTCGGCGGTTTTGATGACATCGAGATTGTGTTCGATGACCACTACGGTATTGCCATGGTCGACCAGTTGATGGAGTACGTCGAGCAGTTGTTCGATATCGTGGAAGTGCAGGCCGGTGGTAGGTTCGTCGAGAATATAGAGGGTATTTCCGGTATCGCGCCGGGAGAGTTCACGGGAGAGCTTCACCCGCTGGGCTTCGCCACCTGACAGGGTAGTGGCGCTCTGACCGAGGTGCAGATAGCCCAAGCCCACGGCGACCAGGGTTTCCAGCTTGCGGGCGATCTTGGGTACCGGTCGGAACAGCTCCAGGGCCACCTCAATGGTCATGTCCAGCACTTCGGCGATGCTGTGTCCCTTGTAGAGGATTTCCAGTGTTTCCCGGTTGTAGCGTTTGCCGTGGCACAGATCGCAGGGTACGTACATATCGGGAAGAAAATGCATTTCGACCTTAATCAGGCCATCACCCTCGCAGGTTTCACAACGTCCCCCACGGACGTTGAAGCTGAAACGACCCGGTTTGTAGCCGCGTGCCCGCGATTCCGGTACCTGGGCGAATAATTCGCGCAGCGGGGAGAATAGACCGGTGTAGGTGGCCGGATTGGAACGCGGCGTACGCCCGATCGGTGACTGGTCGATATCTACGACCTTGTCGAAATGTTCCAACCCATCCGCCTTGTCGAAGGGGGCGGCCTGGGTACTGGCACCGTTGAGTACGGCGGCAGCATGGCGCCACAGAGTATCGTTGACCAGGGTGGACTTACCCGAGCCGGAGACCCCGGTTACGCAGGTGAAGAGGCCGACGGGCAGGTTAAAATCAAGGTTGCTGAGGTTGTTGCCCTGAGCGCCGTGCAGACGCAGCCAGCGCCCTGTATCAGGACGGCGTCGGTTTTCGGGTACCTCGATGCGGCGTTGTCCTGAAAGGTACTGCCCGGTCAACGAACGCGGCTCGGCGAGAATGTCTTCAAGGCAGCCCTGGGCAACCACTTCGCCGCCATGAATACCGGCTCCGGGGCCCATGTCTACGATGTGATCGGCGGCCCGGATGGCGTCTTCATCGTGTTCTACCACGATGACCGTATTGCCGAGATCACGCAGTCGGGTCAGGGTGCCAAGCAGGCGCTTGTTGTCGCGCTGGTGCAGACCGATCGAGGGCTCGTCGAGCACATACATCACCCCCACCAGTCCCGCACCGATCTGGCTGGCCAGGCGGATGCGTTGCGCTTCACCTCCGGACAAGGTGCCGGCCTGGCGGTCGAGGGTCAAATACTCGAGTCCGACATCCAGCAGGAAGCGCAGCCGTTCGTTGATCTCCTTGACGATCTGCGCGGCGATCTCGCCGCGCCAGCCGCTCAACTGTAGCGTTTTGAAAAATATTCCGGCATCGCGTACCGACAGTGTGGATAGTTCATGCAAGGCCCGCTCAGCCACGGTCACGTGGCGTGCCGAGCGGTTCAGTCGGGTACCTTGGCAATCGGGGCAGGACTGCTCACTAAGATACCGGTGCAGCTCCTCGCGGACCTGGGTTGATGTAGTCTCCCGGTAGCGGCGCTGCAGGTTGGGGACGATACCCTCGAAAGGGTGCTTGCGGGTTACCCGGCCACCCTTACCACCAAGATAGCGAAAGGCGATGGACTCATCACCAGAGCCCAACAGCACGGCGTTGCGAACCGCGAGGGGCAATTGTTGCCAAGGATCATCTTCGTCGAAACCATAGTGCCGGGCCAGTGACTGGATCAGCTGAAAGAAGTGCGGATTGCGCCGATCCCAGCCACGGATCGCGCCACCTGCTAGCGACAGTTCAGGATGCAGAACCACGCGATCGGGATCGAAGAACTCGGTAACCCCTAGGCCGTCACAACGACTGCAGGCTCCGATCGGTGAATTGAAGGAGAACAGTCGCGGCTCCAATTCCGGCAACGAGTAATCGCACACTGGGCAGGCGTAGCGTGAGGAAAACATCTGTTCGGCGGCGTCGGGGTCATCCAGGTTGGCGATAATGGCCAGGCCCTCGCCCAGGCGCAGGCAAGTTTCAAAGGATTCAGCCAGACGTTGTTTGAGTTCCGGACGTGGACGGAAGCGATCAACCACGGCTTCGATACTGTGTTTCTGGCGTAGTGCCAGGGAGGGGACGGCATCGAGGTCGTACAAATAGCCATCCACCCGCACTCGCACGAAGCCCTGCACACGCAGGGTCTCGAAGATTTGTACGTGTTCACCCTTGCGTTCACGTACTACCGGGGCCAACAGCATCCAGCGTTTTTCCGGATCCAGCGCCAGGGCGGCATCGACCATCTGGCTAACCGTCTGGGCGGCCAGAGGGGTGCCATGATCCGGACAATGTGGGGTGCCTACCCGGGCAAACAACAAACGCAGATAATCGTGAATTTCAGTGATAGTGCCGACCGTCGAGCGGGGGTTGTGCGAGGTCGATTTTTGTTCGATGGAGATGGCTGGCGACAGTCCTTCGATATGTTCGACGTCAGGCTTTTCCATCATCGACAGGAATTGCCGGGCATACGACGACAACGACTCGACATAGCGTCGCTGCCCTTCGGCATAGATGGTATCGAAGGCCAAGGAGCTTTTACCCGAACCTGACAGGCCAGTGATGACGATCAGGCGGTCGCGGGGCAGGTCAAGGTTGATGGCTTTCAGGTTGTGGGTTCGGGCACCGCGGATGCGGATATAGTCCATGGCTGTGTCAACAGGTGGGTGGGGTAATCGGAACGGCTCAGTGTAGCGGGCGAATTCCTATGGCAGCAAAACTGCCTGGGGCGGCAAGGATCACGTGGTGTAGGTCCGCTGCCATCCAAGAAGTACTTTTTCAGATGGCTTCTGAGCGGTTTGGCAGGGGGGCCCCAAAGCGGGAAAGACCATGGGCGGGCAGTTTATGACAGGCCACCTTGCATCCGTGATGGGGCCGGAGGTAGGATCTACCTACGGTGAAGGAGTTCACCGCGGCTCACACCGGAATTGCCCCATTGGCTGATAACTCCCGCTATGAGTAGCAGCTGTTTCAGCCGCGGGTATAGTGTCTCGTCCGAGGAGGGTGTGTGCCGAATCTTGTTCCTCATTTGCTTGCCAATCTTCTTCAGGCCGCCTTTCTGGTGTTTCTCTCGCCGTTGGTGAGCGGGGTGCTGGCGCGTATCGAAGAGATGCTGCAGGGCAAGCACGGCCCGAGCATCTTCCAGAACTATCGTGATATCGCCAAACTTTTCAGCAAGGAAGAGCTGATTTCCGAAGATTCCTCCTGGGTATTCCGGTTTGCGCCGCGGATCCAGTTTGTGATGCCGATCTTTGTCGTTCTACTGGTACCGGCACTCACTGCCTACCCCCTGTTTTTTGCTTTCATGGGCGACATGGTCGCCGTCGGCTTCTTTCTCGCTCTCGGCGGCTTCTTTGTCGCCCTGGCGGCCATGGATACCGGCAATGTGTACGGGCCGGTTGGGGCCAGCCGCACCCGTATGGTCGGTTTTCTCGCCGAGCCGGTGTTCATCATGGTGTTCTTCAGCGTGTCCTATATTGCCAATTCGACCATCCCTTATGCGGTGAACGCGGCATTTTCGGCATCCTGGGTGGCAACGCTCGAACCCGCTCATCTGTTGGTGTTGATTGCCTTTTTCATGCTCATCCTGGCCGAGAATGATCGCATCCCCGTCGATAATGCGAGCGGCAAGGTTGAAATCGCCATGATCGGCCATTCCAAGAGCCTTGAATATTCGGGACCGGGTGCGGCACTGATAAAATGGGCCGGGTCGATGAAGCTGATGCTGCTGGCAATCATCTTTCTCAATGTGCTGCTCACTCCCTGGGGACTCGCAACCACCACAGCGTGGGGAGATATTTTCCTCGCCATACCCCTGGTGCTCGCCAAGATATTTATCTTTTTGTTGGTGCTGGCGGGCGTTGAGATGAGTCTGGCCAAGTTGCGTCTGTTCCGTATCAGCGAATTCCTGGCTACTGCCTTTGTAATCTGTGTTCTGGCGATGAGTGTCAGACTGGTGGGCTTCGCATGAGCGGCCACGCACTGGAACTGGCCCAGGCCTTCGACGGCCTTTTTGCCGCGATGTTCGTGCTGGCTGGCCTGGGCGTAATCGTGGCACGGCAGATGCGCGGCACCCTGTATTTGTTCATGTTGCACGCATTGATGCTCAGTGCCTCGGCCATTGTGCTCGCTATCGCCTTGCACAGTGCCCACCTCGGCTGGGTGGCACTGATTACCTTTTCTACCAAGGTGGTAGCCGTACCGTTGGTGTTGATCTGGGCGACCGGCTCCAAAGTCTATGGACGGCGTGAAGTTGACCACGTACTGTCCATTCCCTTGTCGTTATTGATCGCCGTCGTACTGGCTTTTGCCGCCTGGATCGTGAGCCAACCGCTACTGCAGGTCATGACCGCCCAGCCTTTTGCAGCCATCAATTTACCCACTGGCCTGATCGCCATGTTCTTCGGTGCCTTCACGGTCACGGTGCGTCGCGAGGGGGTTGCCCAGCTCATGGGCCTGCTGATCATGGAAAGCGGGGCTTTTTTTGCGTCGATAGCGATCGTTCATGACCTCACCATCATCGCCGAGATTGCCGCGGCGGTGGACGTGCCCATCGCGGTGTTGGTTATCGGTTTACTGTTGCGCTCTATCGGAGCGGTCACCGGCAGTACTCGGGTCGGGCATATGGTCACTTTGCGTGAGCGTCGCTGATGTTACTTGCCCTTATCCTCATCGTCCCCATCCTTGCGGCGCTGCTGACCCTGGTGAACCGTCGGGCTGCGCCGTGGCTGACCCTGGCCACCACCTTGGGGGTGTTGGGCATGGCTATTACTGCCGCCCTGCAGGTGATGGCCAGTGGGCCGCTGGTAGAGGTGCACGGTGGCTTTACGCTGGATGCGTTGGGGGCACTGTATCTGTTGCTGGTCGCTTTCGTAGGGGTCACCGCTTCGCTGTATTCGATCGGTTACATTGAGGCCCGCCACCGTGAGGCTGGCCGGATCGCCCCTCGGTACCGGCAGTACTACACCTTATTCAATCTTTTTCTCGTCTCCATGCTGGCGGTGCCCTTGCTCACCAGCCTGGCGGTGATGTGGATAGCGATCGAGCTCACCACCATCTTTTCCGCTTTTTTGGTGGCTTACGAAGATCGTGCCGAGGCCCTGGAAGCGGCTTGGAAATACGTGGTTTTGACCACCATGGGGGCGATGATTGCCTTACTGGGCATTCTGATACTTTATTACGGGGTTCATCGCGCGGGTCAACCTCCGAGCTGGGCCGGACTGGTTGCCGCCGCCCCGCATATGCCACCGGCGGTGATGCTTACCGGCTTCGTACTGGCCTTGGTTGGCTTTGGTGCCAAGGCTGGCCTGGTGCCGATGCATACTTGGCTTCCGGATGCCCATAGCCAGGCCCCGGCTTCTATCTGTGCGCTGCTCTCCGGTGTAGAAACCAGTGCTGCGTTGTATATGATTTTGCGCTTGTACCCGGCGTTGATACGCAATCCGGGCATTCCTGATGCGAATGTCTGGTTTCTGGTCGCCGGTCTCACTTCAGTAGGTGTGGCGGCCTTTCTAATCCTTCAGGTTACTGATTTCAAACGATTGTTCGCCTATTCTACAGTTGAACATATGGGTATCATCCTCACCGCTGTTGGGCTGGGTACCCGCGCTGCCCATCTCGGCACCGTGTATCAGCTTTTTGCCCATTCCCTGACCAAGTCGTTCTGTTTCTATGCGGCGGGCCTGGCGACGATAGCCTTGGGCTCACAGCGGATACGCGGCAGCAGCGGACTCCTGGGTAGTTTCCCCCTGGTCGGCTGGGCTTTGTTGCTGGGCGCACTGGCTATCGCCGGGGCTCCACCATTTGTAGTCTTTATCTCCGAATTCCAGATTTTGCGTGCCGGTTTTGGGGCGGGTGAGTACCTGGCCACCGGTCTGTTGACCGTTTTTATCGTGATTGCCTTTATTGCCATCGTTTATCAGATCGGCAGCATCGTGTTTCGTGAGCCGACCCCAGCGCGGGCTCCGGCACAATCACTCCCAGTGAGTAGTGTGCTGGCGCTGGTGTTGGCCTTCCTGCCCTTGTTGATCTTCGGCTTCTATTTGCCACCACCGCTGCGCGGGCTGGTCCACCAGGCGGTTGCCCTGCTTGGGGGAGCGCCATGAGTCGGCTTACGACATTGGCCGCAGCACTGTTTGATGATCTGGGGCTCAAGTCCGCTCTGCCGGAGCCGGATCATCTGCATCTCGATACGGCCCCCGGAAGGGTGCGAACACTCGCGGAATTGCTGATACACGAGCACGGCTTCGAGTTTGCAAAGCTGCTTGTCGAGGATCTTGATAGCAATGTTGCGCTGCGCTTTTTCTTCTTCCATCCCGAGGATCACACACTGGTCTCGATAGAGACCGATGCCAGCGAGAATCTACCGACCATTAGCGACAGCATTCACGCCGCCGACTGGTATGAGCGCGAGGCCGAAGATCTGTTTGGCCTGCATTTCTCAGGGCATCCGTTCCTCGGTGACTTTGTGCTCCATGATGATGTCTGGCCGGAAGATATCGCCCCCATGCGCCGTCGCTATGCGGCGGCGACCCGGTCGGCGAGTACGGCGGGGGCCTCCACCTGGCAGCCTCGGCAGCAGCTCACTGAGTCCGGGAGTGTGGTATTTCCGGTCGGCCCGGTGTGGGGCGATTTCTCCGAGGCCGGGCTTTATATACTTGAAGGCCCAGGCGAGCAGATTCGCCTTGCGCATACGCGGCTGTTCTTCAAGTATCGGGCGGTGGAGAAGATTGCTGAAGGGGTGCCGGTACCCGAGGCACTGCTGCTCGCTGAGCGCTTCAGTGGCAATGCTGCTGTGGCCCACGCGCTGGCTTTGTGCCAGGCGGCAGAGCGTATCTCGCACACCGTGGTGCCCGAGCGTGCCCGACGCCTGCGCATGGTGTTCGCCGAACTTGAACGCATGCGTTATCACATGGCCGTACTGGCGGAACTTGCCGGTTCCACCGGTTTGGCGGTTGGCAAGGCCATGGGCCAGGATCTGGAAGAGGTGTTGCTGCGTCTCGCTGCCCGTGTCGGTGGCCACCGCTACCTGTTCGGTCTGATTATTCCCGGCGGTCTGGCTCGCGATTTGGATCCGGAGGCACTGGCACTGCTCGCTACCGAAATCCCTCCGCTCTTGAAGCGGATACGCCACTATCGACGACTGCTGGAAGCAAGCTCCAGTTTTCTCGATCGTATCGAAGAGATGGGGGTACTCAATGCGGCAGCTACGGCACGCTACGCCACCGTCGGCCCGGTCGGGCGTGCTTCCGGCCGCGGCCAGGATTTGCGCCGCAAGCTACCTTATGCGGATTACGCCAAGTTTCCCCCTGCTGTGGCGCTAGAGTCTGAGGGTGACGGCTACGCGCGCATGCGGGTGTTCTTCCAGGAAATCGAGAACTCGGGCACGCTGCTATGTGGTGTACTCGATGCTTTACCAGCGGGCGCGGTGCATACCCACTGGGAACCGCGTGAGGGTTCCGCACTAGGTTGGGCTGAGGCACCGTCCGGGGCGTTTTTTGATTGGCTGCGACTTGATGCCGAGGTCCATGTGCGGCGTTGGTCGGCAGGCACCCCGGGTTATCGCAACTGGCATGCCTTCCACCACGCCGTGGAGGACACCGCATTTCAGGATTTTCCAATCATCATGGCAAGTTTCGGACTTTCGGTCGCGGAGAATGATCGCTGATGGCTAACTGGGTCGCCCATAGTCTGCTTGAAGGTATCCGCAGTGAACCCGGTCCTGACGCCGCGCACCTGCCTGCGGGGGCCAGCCCCGGTCGACCGGTATCACAGCCGCTCTCACAACAGACCGCAGCACAGATGGCCGCGATTTGTCCCAGTGCGGCGATCACCGCCCATGGGCCTGCCGTCAGTGTGGATTTCATGCGCTGTGTGCACTGTCAGCGCTGTCGCCAGCCTGACGGTGATCTGGTCTGGCGCGACGATGCGCAATGGGCTGCATGGGGTGATGCCGGGCCCAAGCCCTTGCCACGGCGCTTTCGTCGCTCGATTCATGTGCGCTACCTTGATGCTGGCGCCTGCGGTGCGTGCATGGGCGAGGTACGCCTGCTCGATGCGCCGCCATACAATTTGCATCGCTACGGTATTTTCATCACCGCGACACCACGTGATGCCGATGTGTTGCTGGTGGCCGGGCCGGTCACCGAGGCGATGCGTCTGCCCTTGCGGAAGACGTATGAGGCGATGCCAGAACCCAAGCGAGTGGTGGCGATGGGGGTTTGTGCGATCAACGGCGGGGTCTTTGGTAAGAGTTTCGCCAGCCTTGGGGGCGTGCAAGAAGTGCTGCCCGTAGATCTGGTTATTGCGGGTTGCCCCCCCTCGCCCTTGGCCATTATCCAGGGCCTGCTGCAGGTTGCTGGGCAGCTACAACCGGAGGTGGGCAGCGCTGCCCGCAAATCATGACCTGGTATATCGCTTCTTTGGCCGTTCTGGCTGCGAGCATCGTGGTGGCCTGGGTTGCACCGCCCCGAGTGCGAGCTTGGGCTAGCGGCACCACCTTCATTGCGGCGAGTGTATTGATGGTGGTTGCCGGCATTATGGCCATCGCGCGTGGCGGTGGTAGTCCCGTTATTCTTTGGCATCTTTCGTTGCTGCAGTCAATCAGCTTTGTACTGGACCCGCTGCGCGGCCTGTTTCTCATTGTCACCGCCACCGTATTCCTGGCCGCAACGCCCCTGCTGGTTCGTGACGCGGATCAGTATTCACGGCAGCGGGCGGCTCTGTTCCTCACTCTGGTGGCAATACTGTACGCCGCTATGTTGGCATTCTTTACTGCCGCCGACATGGTGTCCTTTATTTTCTTCTGGGAAATCAGCGCATTGTCGATCTGGGCGCTGGTCACCTTTCATTTCCAGGAAGCACGCCCGGTGGCGGCAGGTTATCTGACCTTGATGTTGAGCGAAGCCGGAACCTTGGCTGGCATGGCCGGTCTTTTCCTACTCGCCTCGCATGCCCACAGTACCGACCTGTCAGCCATCTTGACGGCCGGCGAGCAACTACCCACGAGCACCTTGTGGGTGGCTTTTCTACTTACCTTTTTCGGCTTTGGGGTCAAGGCCGGCATCGTTCCCGTCAATGCCTGGCTGCCTGAAGCCCACGGCTCGGCACCGCGATCAGTTTCACCGATTCTCTCCGGAGCCACGCTCAACCTCGGCGTTTTTGCCCTGTTCGTCATCGACGGGCCCATTGTGAGCCATCACCCCCAGATGGCCCTGCTGGTTCTTCTGGTCGGCGCCGCAACCGCCTTGACCGGTATCGTTTATGCTTTGACCGAAACGGATCTGAAGCGCTTGTTGGCGCAAAGCTCAATTGAAAACTTGGGCATTGTGGTGGCGGCATTGGGGGCGGGCTTTGCCTTTGTGTCACTGGGCCACCCGGTACTGGGGGGCATGGCTTTGGTTGCCGGGCTCTATCACATGATCAACCACTCGACCTACAAAACATTGTTATTTGTGGGCACGGCCGGTATCGACCAGGCGACGGGCACTCATGATCTGGATCGCTTGGGTGGCTTGATGCGACGCATGCCGGTGTTTGCCACCGCCTTTCTCATCGGGGCGTTGGCGATTGCGGCGCTGCCGCCTTTCAATGGCTTTGTCAGCGAGTGGCTGCTGTTTGAATCGCTGTTACGAGTGGTGCAGATCGCGTCGTTACCGGTACGAGCCGTCTTTGCGCTTTCGGGGGCGATGTTGGCCTTGACGGCAGGTCTGGCGTTGACTTGTTTTGTCATGCTGGCGGGTTCGGCGTTACTTGGGCGGCCACGCTCCAAAGTTGTCGCTGCAGCCAAGCCGGCACCACTGAGTGCGACCATTCCGATGTGGGGACTGGTGGTGATTAGTTTTGGGCTGGGGGTACTGGCTACTGCGGTGATTCCGATATTAGGGAAGCTGGTTCGCCCGCTGGCCGGGGCCAACCCTACTGTGGCACTGGTACCGGCCTTTTTCGGCACTCCCCATGGGCTGCCTCCTGGACTGGCCACGACCTTGTCAGGGATAGGCGCTGAGGTCGGACGCGGGGTGGTGCCATTGCGTTCACTGGTAATCGTGCATTCGGGTGGGGCTACTACGCCGGTAGTTTTTGCGATGTCTACGGCACTGGCCTTCATAGTGATTGTTCTGTTGTTGCTGGTCGTCTGGGGGGTGACGCGTCTGCTGCGCCGACACCATAGTGCCCGTCG
>VAOW01003784.1_pt1 | contig 10807 bp, 9 predicted proteins | sample 3393921 | NCBI WGS metagenome assembly VAOW01 (sample SAMN08290428, study PRJNA428436) | hydrothermal vent metagenome | isolation source: Deep-sea hydrothermal vent chimney | place: Indian Ocean: Southwest Indian Ridge | depth 2742 m m
CATCATCCTTCGATGATGCCCGTTCCCGGACCGCCTTGAGGCTCATCTCACGTTGGAATCACACCCCCCGTTCAGGCTCATGTGTCATTGGAAGAGGCTGCTATCGTCGTCTCAGACGATGCTGTAAGATGGCACGTGACATGCGGAGCGCCTGCAGCGAGCATCCGTCGAGCTGTCGAGGAGACGTCGTGACGCAACCCGCAAAGGAGACGCTCACGGTGAGGTTGAGCCCGGAGGAAAAGGCCCGAGCCGAAGCCGTGGCCCGGTATCTGAACCTACCCGTCACGACGTTCTTGAAGTACGCGGCCAAGGATGTGTTCAATGCCCGCCTTCCGGCCCTGCGCGAGGCCGGGCTGTAGCCACAGCTTTCGCAAGCTGACGGGGAGGCGAGGAACCGTGACCACGCCAAGCTTCCTGATCAGCCGTACCGGCTTGCTGACTTGGCCTGAGCACAGTAAGCGCTGGTCCATCGGATGTGCAGCGACATGACGACCAAGCGAGCGAAGCCCGACCAGCCTGTTGGTCTAGGCAAGGCGCCGGCCAGTGTGTTCTCAGCGCGGTCCATGGACGACATCTACAACGAGATCGCGGCCTTGTACCAAGCTGATCGACGTCCGTGGGTAATCGGCTTCAGCGGCGGCAAGGACTCCACCGTAACGTTGCAACTCGTATGGGAGGCTTTGGCACGGCTTTCGGAGAACGACCGAGCCAAGCCCGTACACGTGATCTCCAGCGACACGTTGGTCGAGTCCCCCGTGATCACGGCGTACATTGGCGGCATCCTGGACAAGATCAACGTCGCGGCACAGCAGCAGACAATGCCATTCACGGCGCAACTTGTTCTTCCCCAGATGGAAGACACATTCTGGGTGAACATGATTGGGCGCGGGTACCCCGCCCCCTATCGACGCTTCCGGTGGTGCACGGATCGGCTGAAGATTCAGCCGGCCAACCGGTTCATCGAGGAGAAGGTCGACCACTGTGGCGAGGTAGTGCTTGTACTCGGAGTGCGGCGTGCGGAGAGCGCCACGCGTGCACAGGTAATGAGTCTCCACCGTAAGTCCGGGAACCTCCTCTCACGACACTCCACGCTCAGGAGCGCATGGGTCTACGCACCCATCGAGTTCTTCACAACTGGTGACATCTGGAGCTACCTCCTTTCCGTGAAGTCCCCGTGGGGCGCGGACAACCGGCAGCTTCTGGCGATGTACCGCAACGCCCAGGCAGGCGAGTGCCCACTGGTCGTCGATACGACAACGCCGTCATGTGGAAACAGCAGGTTCGGGTGTTGGACGTGCACCGTTGTGGATCGAGATAAGTCCATGGAGGCCATGATCGATAATGGCGACGAGTGGATGGAGCCCCTGTTGGAACTTCGCGATTGGCTCGCAGGCACTCGTGACCCAGAGTCGAAGCATGAGTACCGTGACATCCGCCGGAGAAACGGGCGTATCCAACAATGGGGCGAGAACGAGGACCGGATTGTCTGGGGGCCCTACAAACTTGATGTTCGCCGGGACATCCTCCGCAGAGTCCTCGAAGCGCAGGAGAAGGTTCGTAAGACCGGCCCGGATCCCAGCATCGAACTCATCAACCACGATCAGCTTCACGAGATCCGCCGAATCTGGCGAGTGGCGGAGGGTGATTGGGAGGATTCGGTTCCTCGCATTCACCGTGACGCAACGGGCCGCGATCTCGAGTGGATGCAGGAAGACGCGCCCGCGTCGAGCGAGCTTGATGAACGTGTACTCGTCGCGGTCTGCGCTGAGCACGAAGTCCCCGCTGGACTGATGCGTGAGCTGATGGACCTTCAGCGCAAGCTCCAGGGTCTCGGTCGTCGCCAGGGTGTGCAGAACGAAATCGAGAGGATACTGAGGAAGGATTGGCGCGACCCGGAGCAAGTCCTAGCCGAGATTGGATGGATGCCGGGTGGTGCAGATAACAAACTCGGCGGCCAGGACTTGGCGGATGATACTCAATAAACTCGTCCTCAGGAACTTCGGCCTGTTCCGTGGCGAGCAGACGATCGACTTGAGCCTCCGTGGCGGGGACGATCACCGCCGGATTGTTCTCGTTGGCGGACACAACGGAGCCGGCAAGACGACTCTGCTGGAGGCTGTTCGAATCTGCCTCCACGGTCGACTTGCTCTCGGGGCACGAGTAACCGACGTTGCCTATCAGGGCTACCTCCGAGAGCGACTGCACCGCGCAACGGACCTGCACTCACCTGCGGCATACGCCTCCGTCGGGCTGGAGTTCGAGTACTCACATCTCGGGAGGAAGTCGCGGTACTTTGTTCAGCGCGGCTGGGAGCCCCGGGGCAGCGCAGGCGTGAAAGAATGGATACGCGTTCTGCGAGATGACGATCCGCTCGACGACGTGGACTCCGAGCTGTGGTCAGATTTCGTGCGGTCCCTGGTTCCACCTGGCGTGGCGCAGCTCTTCTTTTTCGACGGGGAGAAGATCAAGCGTCTCGCAGACGAGGAAACGGAGGCGCTTGCCCTCGGAGAGTCCATAAAGGCTCTGCTCGGCCTGGACCTCGTGGAACGTCTACAGGCAGACCTCGATGTGTTCAGCGCCAAGCAGGCTAGGCGAACAGCTCGAGCTAAGACCGCACGGCGACTACGTGAACTCGACAAGGAGTTGAAGAATCTACATGGCGAGTTAGAGAAACTCGAGGAGGACGCCGTTCGCAACGGCGACGACCACGCCAACCTGGAAGCGCAGATCCTTAAGGTCGAGGATCGTCTTGCTCAGGGAGGTGAAGGCCTAGCCTCGCGCCGCGAGGATCTTCGGCAAGAGGAGGCGAATCTGGCGGCCGAGCTGGACGCCACCGAGAAGAGTGCCCGCGATCTTCTGGACGGCGCTGCCCCGTTCCTTCTCTGCCAGCGGACGGCCGCGCAGCTCGTTCGTCAGCTTGACCTTGAGGGCGCCCGGAAAGATTGGGAGATCGGTCGCGTGCGTGCCGAAGAAGCCGTCAGAACGATCCGGGCGAGGCTGACGGCGAGTGCGAATCGCCGCAACCACCTGGACGACCGCGCGTCAGATTGGGTCGAGCAGACAATCAGAGAGGTCGAGCGCGAGCTTGGAACGGTGCCCCACCAAATTCGCGAGGTCCTCATTCTACACGGGCTTTCGGACCTCGATCGCCAGGCCTGCGTACAGACGCTTCAGGTGGCTGCCCCGGCGCTGGCGCGACGGTTCTCGCTTCATGCAAAGAAGCTCGTGGCCCTAGAGGGTGAACTCCGGGACTGCCGCACCCAGATCAACCGCGTTCCAGAGGCTGCAGAACTGACGCCCATCGTCGCCCAGCTGTCTGGCCTGCAGGAGAAGCAGGCCAGAGCGGCGCTAGAACTTACGCTCCTTGCTGAACGGCGTGTTGCACTTCGGAAAGAGGTCGATGCCCGCGAACGCGAGCGCAGCCGCTTGGAGAAGGATGAAATCGCCTCTGAGCGCGCATCTATCCGTCTGGCCCTGGCCGCTCAAGCGCGAGACGCGGCAGCCGAGTATCTGCGAAGGCTGACGGTCGCCAAGATGGCCGAGCTTGAGCGGCAAGCTCTCGAGTCCTTCCAGCGGCTCTCTCGCAAGGATAACTTCGTGGAGCGCCTTCGTATCAACCCCGTGAACTTCGCCGTGTCTCTCTACGATTCGAGGGGCGAACTGATTCCGAAGTCTTCGCTCTCCGCGGGTGAGAAGCAGATCTACGCAATCTCGTTGCTCTGGGGAATGGCCAGGGTGTCCGGCCGACCGCTTCCCATAATCGTTGATACACCGCTCGGGCGCCTCGACTTGCACCATCGCTCTAACCTGGTCCAGCACTACTTCCCCGCGGCAGCCCACCAAGTCATCGTGCTATCCACGGACACGGAAGTTGATCGGGAGCACTACGAACAACTGCGACCCAACATCTCCCACACATACCGGCTCGCCGACCGGTGTGGCTGGACTGAAGTGGAAGAGGGCTACTTCTGGGAGGGGGCGCATGTCGACGCTCACGCTTAAGCGCCTCCGATTCTGCAAGGAGGCCGACAACTGGCTTCGGGTGCTTAAGTCCCGTACCGGGGTGACGCCGAACATTCTGTGCCGCATCGGTTACGCCCTGTCGCTAGACGAACCTGGAATCCCTAACCCAGAGGCGTATCCAGAGGATTCCGACCGCGAGCCCCTTCACCGGTACACGCTGCTTGGCGAACACGATGTGGCGTGTGTCACACTGCTGCGTCAGCGCGTGTGCGACGACGGTATTCCCGGAGACCACGATCTCGACGCGCAGTTTCGCGCCCACATGAACCGTGGCGTGATTCTGCTGGCAGCCCGCATCAAATCACTCCCCGACCTACTCGCCGAACTTGCGCGATCGCGGGCCGAGTAGCTATGAATGCCGTTCACCAAGACCTGGGACAAATACGGCGACTCGCTGAGAAAGAGATCGGAGTTCCCGCGGTCCTCCACGACTACCAGTGGGACGGCGTGGCCTTCCTCTACAGGTCACGTGCCGCGCTCCTCGCGGACGACATGGGTCTCGGAAAGACTGTACAGACCGCCGTGGCGCTCGCTCTGCTCCTTTATGCTCAGGCCGACATAAGCCGTGCAATCATCGTCGCGCCGGCATCCCTGACCGTGAACTGGATGAAGGAGATTGCGAAGTGGGCCCCTTCCATAACGGTGCGACGGGTGACCGGAGATTCTCGGGCGCGTGAGGCGTACTACTTGCTGCCGATCCCTGTCCTCGTCGCGTCGTATGAACAGATCCGGTTCGACAGCCTTGACCGTGTACCCGCAGACACCTTCGACCTAGTGATTCTCGACGAGGCCCAGAGAATCAAGAACAGGGATTCCGCGACAGCGTTCGCTTGTCGTCTTCTTCCTCGTACCCGTGCGTGGGCATTGTCCGCGACGCCTCTGGAGAACGCAGAGGCCGATGTCTCTTCGCTACTTGGATTCCTCGATCCAAGTCTTGGTACCGGGCTATCAAGGGCCTGCATCGCCAAGACGCTCCCAACCGTAATGCTACGACGACGGAAGGTGGAAGTCCGCGGGGATCTGCCGCCTGTGCTCATTCAAGACTTGGAGTTGGAACTTTCCGATCGACAACGCGAGGTGTACGACGAACTCTGGTTCGACCGCGCATCGGCAGTCAGAAGTGCCGAGGGCAATGATCCTAGCGCCGCCTTGCTGGCGCTCATCACGCGGCTGAAGATCATCTGCAACTTCGACCCTGAGACCAACACGTCATCGAAGCTCGATGGGCTTCAGGCTGTCATCGAGGGGGCTGGACCGGCGGCCCGTGTCCTCGTGTTCTCGCAGTTCGTGGAGACCCTGCAGTGGGTTGCAGACAGGATCGACGTGCGGAACGACTTGGTGACTGGATCGATGTCGCTCGACGCAAGGCAAGATGCAATGGAGCGTTTCAAGCAGGAGCGTACTCCTCGCGCCTTGCTTGTCTCCCTGCGGGCGGGTGGTGTTGGGTTGAATCTCGGCGAGGCTACGCACGTCGTGCTGTTTGATCGGTGGTGGAACCCTGCAGTCGAGATCCAGGCCATCTACCGCGCTCATCGGTTTGAGCGGGATACGCCACTCCACGTCGTCAGGTTCCTTGTCCAGGACACCATTGAGGAGCGTATCGCGCAGATTCTGGGGCGAAAAGAGGACCTGTTCGACGATGTGGTGGAATCGGTCCGTACCCCAGGACATCGCTTCACTCGAGAGGAACTGATGCAGATCCTCGAACTTTCGCCGGAGGATTTCCCCCGGACCACAAGCCACAACAAGGAGGCATCAAGTCATGGCTAAGATAGTCGAGTACCGCGAGGTCCCGCTCGGGGACCTCGTCATTGGCAAGGGGCAGGTTCGCACTCGCGAGCCCGGCAAGGACGTCGAACAGCTGGCGGAGAGCATCGACAAGCAGGGACTGCTGCAGCCGATCGTCGTCTGTGAGTCAACGCAGGTCGGGAAGTTAGAGATCCTGACGGGACAGCGCCGCTTTCTCGCGCACAAGCTGCTCAAGCGAGAGACCATCTCCGCTGCGATACTAGATAAGCGGGTCGATGAAACGGAAGCCAAAGCGATCTCCATCACTGAGAACCTGATCCGGCGAAGCCTGTCGGGCGCAGAGCTGATCGACGGAATCACCTTCCTCTACAACAAGTACGGAAGCAAGACGGAAGTTCACAAAGTGACGGGCATCCCGTTAGATGACGTGCGTCATTACGTCAAGTACCCACGCCTTATGCCACTACTCAAGAAGATGGTCGACGATGGTGATGTCGACATCAAGGTGGCGGTCAAGGCGCAGGATGCCGTGGAGGTTAGCGAAGAAGTGCCCAACGCCGATGACGCCGTCAAGCTCGCGAAGGAAATGACATCGATGTCCGGCGCGCAGCGGAAGAAGCTGGTCAAGGAGCGCAAAGACAGCCCCGAGACGACGGTCGATGACGCGATCGAGCAGGCGCGAACCGGATCGAAAATCACCCAGGTGATCGTAACCCTGACTGGGGACGCGCACGCCGCACTCCAACAGTTCGCGAAGGACCAGGATACATCTCAAGACGATGCGGCCGCAGGGATCATCGAGGAGGCGCTCATCAGCCGGGGTTTCCTGGGGGGATAGATGCCAAGTCTGAGTCAGCTCGAAGTTCGTCGTCTGTGCATGTCCGTCGGGTACGGCACGCACAAGAAGGGCCGGCCGCTGTCTCCCGTCGAGGTCGGCTATCTGTTGCGCCGAGCTCAGGAGTCTGGCACCTCACTACATGACTGTGCGAAGACCCTTAAGCTCAACGGCACGGGTCAGCTTAGCCGCTTCTTGGCGGTACTCGACCTTCCGCCGGACTTGCGCCATCTCGTGAGCTGGGGGCGTAGTTCTGACTCTATCGGCTTTACTACGGCGGTCGAGCTAGTCCGAGTTCGGGATGCTGATAACCAGCGCGCCATCGCGAGTGCGATTCTCGAGCAGAGGCTCAAGACCGATGAGGTTCGTCAAGTGGCGCAGCTCCGAGAGCGGTCGGGAAGGACGATTGAGGAGTGCCTGGAAGAGGTCCTTGGTATGCGGCCAACTGTAGATCGACGGTACGTCTTCATTGGCGTCGTGGGTGATGCGGACGTGCAAGCCGCCCTTGCCGATCATACGCAGGCGCAGAGGGATGTCCTGCTCCGCTCTGGGCTCGAGGCCCTTGGCTTTCCCGGCGGCTCCGGACGGCTTGGAGAGAAGCTGTTTACCCTCGTGGGCGACGAACGCCTGAACACCTGGCTCGAGAACGAGGGCAAGGCAACCATTGAGGCTCGACTCAGGGCGCACATCGCGGAGGGGTTTGATGCCCGGCGCAAGGGTTGACGTACTCGCTTCGGGAGCTGTCTGCCTCGGATCAAATGTCGTGTGCGATGGTTTCGTGCAGGGCTACCAGTTCCGAGTGCAGACCCACCTACACGACGACCACATGGCGGAGTTCGACCGTAGCAAGGGGCTGCAGGATCTCTTTCTGAGCCCAGAGTCGTTCGCACTCCTAGTCGCTGAACGCAACGCGGATTTGAAGTACCGCACCAACTTCCATCTCGTTCGTCGCGGTACCACGCGTTTGCTTAGCGACAGGTCGCAGCTAACGCTACTGCCCTCCGACCACATGCTAGGTGCCTGCCAGGTGGCCATCGAACTGCAGAACGGCCTGCGCGTGGGCTACTCCGGGGATTTCAGCTGGCCGCTCGGCGAGGTCATCGAGGTCGATGAACTCGTCGTCGACAGCACCTATGGAAGTCCCGAGAGCATCCGCCACTACACGCAAGATCAGGCAGAACAGTGCTTGATCGGTCTTGTCTGCGAGCGGCTCAGGTATGGCTCTGTTCATGTGAATGCCTACCGGGGAACCATCGAGCGGGTCCTGCACCTGCTCGGCGGCAATGTAGGGGTTCCCATTCTCGCGAGCAGGCAACTTATCCGAGAGGCTACCGTCTACAAGAACTACGGATTCGCATCTGAGGGACTCGTGCCGCTCGATTCGCCCGATGGCCGGGCCGCCATCCGCGACAGAGGGTACGTACGGCTCTATTCTAAGGGTGACGGCTTCGGCAAGGAGCAGCTTGAGGGAACGTCCGTCACGATCAGTGCATACATGGCCGATCGCACCCATCCGCTTACGGCGTACGCGGACCGATCCTACAAAGTAACGCTCTCGAACCACGCCGATTTCAACGGCACACTGGCTTACGTAACTGCCACGAAAGCGAAGCGGGTGGTAACGGACAACACCCGGAACCATGGGTGTCACTTAGCCCTTGCGATCAAAAGCTACCTTGACATCGACGCGGAACCGTCATCCAATCGGCCAGGACCACGATGGCGTTGAAAGTGCAGACCACCCGCCCGACTCCGGTGTACCTAGACCACAATGCGACCACCCCGGTCGACGGTCGCGTCGTGGACGCAATGATGGAAGCACTCCGGTCCACCTTCGGGAATCCCGCGAGCCGCCATGAGATCGGTGCCCGTGCACAGGCTGCCGTCCAGGATGCGCGAAAGTCAGTCGCTACGCTCATCAAAGCAAACCCAGAGGATGTCTTCTTCACCAGCGGCGCCACAGAATCGAATAACCTAGTCCTCTGGGGCGCAGCCGCACGTCGAGGGGAACGCGACGTGCTCGTTACATCCGAGATCGAGCACCCATCCGTCCTCGAGCCGGCCGAGGCACTTGCGGCCGATGGCGTGGCCGTCCGGCGGGTTTGTTCTGACCCCGCCGGCCTTATTGCGCCAGAGCAACTCGCCCCGCTCGTGGATGACAACACATTCTTGGTATCTGTGATGCTCGCCAACAACGAGGTCGGCACCATCAACCCTATTGACGCCTACTCGGCACTGGTGCATGACCATGGGTCTCTGCTTCATAGCGACGCCACGCAGGCAGTCGGCCACATCCCTGTCGATGTGCGGGTCCTCGGCGTCGATATCCTGTCGTTCTCGGCGCATAAGCTCTATGGCCCTAAGGGGATTGGCGCGCTCTACGCTCACAGGAAGGCGCGCCAGCGTCTTGCGCCACACATGCTCGGCGGCGGCCACGAGCGGGGACTGCGTAGCGGAACGTTGAACGTCCCGGCTATCGTCGGCTTTGGCGTTGCAGCGGACATCGCACGACGCGAGATGGACGAAGTCGAGGGCCGGGTGGCAGCCCTGAGGAACCTGCTTCTCGCGCTACTACGCAGTACGGCGGGAGACTTGGTTGTCAACGGCTCCCTTAACCACCGATTGCCGGGCAACCTCAGCGTGTCTATCCCGGGCGTAGATGCCGAGGCACTCGTGGTCCGATTGAAGGATGTGGTTGCTTTCTCGACTGGCGCGGCCTGCTCGTCCGCCAAGGTGGGACCCAGCCACGTCCTCATGGCGTTGGCGAAGGACGACGATCGTGCATTCTCGTCGATGCGGTTCGGGGTAGGCCGCAGTAACACCGAGGAGGACGTCCGGACCGTGGCCAGTGCTGTCGCAAAGGAAACCGCGATGTTGCGCCGCATCTCGTCCTCGAGGAGGCCGTCTTGAAGATAAGGAGTGTCCGTCCAGAAACATCCATTTTCAACGGTAACCGGTTGATATTTTTAGGCTGTCCTGCAGCAAAAAAACATGCGGGGTATTATGCGCCTGTTCCTGCTGACATCCCTGACAATGGTGGCTTTTGCTGCCAATTCGGTTCTGAACCGGTTCGCGCTAGCGGACGATCTGATCGGCCCGGCCAGTTTCGCGCTGATCCGGCTGGGGTCGGGCGCGGTCGTGCTGGCGCTACTGGTAATGCTAAAAGACCGCCGCATCGTGGTTTTAAGCGAGGTGTCGGTTTGGTCGGTGCTGGGCCTTTCGGTCTACGCGCTGGGCTTTGCCTTCGCTTATATCAGCCTTGATGCAGGCATCGGCGCGCTGATCCTGTTTGGCGTCGTGCAGGTCACGATGTTTGCCGGCGCGCTAATTATTGGCGAGCGTCCGGGCCTGTTTCGCTGGCTTGGGGCGGCAGTGGCTTTTGCCGGTCTTGCTTATCTTCTGGCTCCCTCGGCAAGCGAGCCCGACCCCGCCGGGGCGGCGATGATGGCAGCGGCGGGGATAGGCTGGGGCTATTATTCAATTTACGGGCGCGGGGTTAAACGGCCTTTGCAGGCGACGGCGGCAAATTTTTTGTTGTCGGTGCCGCTGGCGGTGATCATATGGCTGCTGGTAGCTGACAGCCAGGCAGCCAGCACAAACGGTATCATATTGGCAGTTGTATCCGGCGCGGTGACGTCGGGCCTTGGCTATGCGTTGTGGTATTCGGTCTTGCCAAAGATCGAGACATCTTTGGCCGCAATCGCGCAACTGTCGGTGCCGGTGATTGCGCTGGCGGGCGGCATTCTTTTCCTGGGCGAGGCGTTAAGCGCGCAATTCGCCATTGCCAGCATTTTGATCCTTGGCGGGGTTGGCCTGTCAATCAGGGGTTAGCCACCCCGGTTATCCGGTTGACACACCGGTTGACATGCCCCATCTTGCGTCCGGCGCGCGCATCGACCTTGCCTAAAGATGCAGGCAGCATCGGATTCCCGCGCTAGGCTGTCCGTGTCCAGAACCTGATCGCCAATCAGATTGGCCATGGTCATGTCGGAATGCCGCTGCCCATCTCCAGAGACCAACTGGCAATCGCACGGATCTGCTATTCAAACTGGGTGTCAAGTCTTCTCCTGATTAGTGCTCATCTTCAGCCAGCCGCCAAGAGGCTCACGTAGTGAGCCAGTGGTACCGTTAGACTGAGGCCATAGTCCAAGTGGAGAGCGGCGATGGCCAAGATGAACCGGATTCAATTTCAGCCTGGGA
>VAOW01004991.1_pt1 | contig 10789 bp, 11 predicted proteins | sample 3393921 | NCBI WGS metagenome assembly VAOW01 (sample SAMN08290428, study PRJNA428436) | hydrothermal vent metagenome | isolation source: Deep-sea hydrothermal vent chimney | place: Indian Ocean: Southwest Indian Ridge | depth 2742 m m
ACGAACGACCCAACAGGCCAATGGCGGATTGCTGCTGAAACACACGCTGAGCAGCATGAACCCTACTTTTGGCGGTAGCTAAGAAAGATGATTATCCTATCTGGTTACTTTTGGATATACCAAAAAAGAAACCCCACATAAGTGGGGTTTCTTTTTGCGAATTAGGTAGTTAATTACATCATACCCATACCGCCCATGCCACCCATATCTCCACCTCCGGCAGGCATCGATTCTTCCTTCTTTGGCAGCTCGGCCACCATTGCCTCGGTTGTCACAATGAGGCCAGCAATCGAAGCCGCATTCTGCAACGCCGAGCGAGTCACCTTAGTTGGGTCAAGAATACCCATTTTGACCATATCGCCAAACTCGCCAGTTGCAGCGTTGTAACCATAATTGCCTTTATTTTCACGGATCTGATTCAGCACCACCGATGCTTCATCACCGGCATTGAAAACAATCTGGCGCAAAGGCTCTTCCATGGATCGACGGGCAATCATAATACCGGTATTTTGATCTTCATTATCACCCTTCATATCCTCAATCGCGGACATAGCACGAATCAATGCTACACCACCACCCGGCACAACACCTTCTTCTACAGCTGCACGAGTCGCATGCAGTGCATCCTCAACACGCGCCTTCTTCTCCTTCATCTCAACTTCCGTAGCAGCACCAACTTTGATTACGGCTACACCGCCAGCCAGTTTAGCAACTCGCTCCTGGAGCTTCTCGCGATCATAATCAGAAGTTGCCTCTTCGATTTGCTTACGAATCTGCTCAACACGCGCCTTGATCTCAGCTTCACCGCCGCCGCCATCAATAATGGTAGTATTTTCCTTGGTTACCACTACTCTCTTGGCGCGACCCAGATCATCCAGTGTAGCCTTCTCAAGAGACAAGCCCACTTCCTCGGAAATTACCTGACCACCCGTCAAAACAGCAACGTCCTGCAACATAGCCTTGCGCCGATCGCCAAATCCGGGTGCCTTGACTGCCGCCACTTTGACGATGCCACGAATGGTGTTGACAACCAATGTAGCAAGTGCCTCACCCTCAACGTCCTCAGCAATGATTAGCAAAGGTTTACTGGCCTTGGCAACTCCTTCCAGTATGGGGAGCAAATCGCGGATATTAGAGACCTTCTTGTCATGCAGAAGAATATAAGGATCTTCCAATTCGACTGACATGCTTTGCTGACTGTTTACGAAGTAAGGCGACAGATAACCACGATCAAACTGCATACCTTCAACGACATCCAGCTCATTCTCCAACCCGGAGCCATCCTCAACGGTAATCACACCTTCTTTACCTACCTTATCCATGGCGTCGGCGATAATTTTACCGATGGTCTCATCGGAGTTCGCTGATATCGTACCCACCTGGGCAATAGCTTTACTATCGGTACAAGGCTCGGAAATTCTTTTCAATTCCGCGACTGTGGCAATCACAGCCTTATCGATCCCGCGTTTCAAATCCATCGGGTTCATACCTGCAGCCACCGCCTTCATACCTTCACGCACGATCGCCTGGGCTAAAACTGTCGCTGTCGTGGTTCCATCACCCGCAATATCCGATGTTTGCGAGGAAACTTCCTTAACCATTTGTGCGCCCATGTTTTCAAACTTGTCTTCAAGTTCAATTTCCTTAGCCACAGACACACCATCTTTGGTAATTGTGGGTGCGCCAAAAGATCGGTCAAGAACTACGTTGCGGCCTTTTGGACCCAAAGTTATCCTGACGGCATTGGCCAAGATATTGACACCTCTCACCATCCGGCTACGGGCATCATCTCCAAATTTAACTTCCTTAGCACTCATTGTTCCTACCTCTGAACTGTTTATGAATATGATTCATTAAGAGAGAGTCGTTCGGCTTTTCCAGAAAATCGATCAATCTTCAATGATGGCGACAATATCTTCCTCGCGCATCACCAAAACCTCTTCCCCTTCAACCTTGATCTCAGTGCCGGCATATTTACCAAACAACACCTTGTTACCCACCTTCACATCCAGAGGACGCACTTCACCATTTTCGAGAATCTTGCCATTACCCACCGCAATGACCTCTCCGCGTATAGGTTTCTCGGCAGCCGTATCAGGAATCACGATGCCACCCGGACTCGTGCGCCCCTCTTCCATGCGCTTGATCACCACGCGATCGTGCAGAGGACGAATTTTCATACTTGGAACTCCTCATTAAATTGATTAGTTTGACAGACTCACCCGGTTGATTTTTAGCATCCCCGGGCTTCAGGTGCTAATGATAGGGGCGAGCAAACGAAAATCAAGGGGCGAAAACAATCTTTTTTATTCATGACTTTCGCTGACCATCGTCGTCCTTGGGTAAAGGCCGGTATTCGCCCTCATAAATTTCCGGGTGAAGCTGCTTTGCATGAGTCGACTGTCGAACATTCATTCGACGAAGCAAGGCGTGGAGCAAGATTCGACGCAATGGTGGCGATAAAAACAACAAACCAATCACATCTGTGACCAGACCGGGCACCAGCAACAACATGCCACCCATGAAAATAATAGCACTCTCCAGTAACTCCACTGCCGGCATTTCACCCCGCAGCAAACTATGCTGTACACGCCGGTAATTTTTAAGCCCCTGCAAACGCATCAACCAAAGACCTAAAGCAGCTGTTCCGATAACCACGCCAACAGTTGGTAAAGCGCCAATGATTGTACCCAGCTTAATCAACAGATAAAGCTCAAGTAGAGGAAAACCCAACAAAAGAAGGAAAAATCCGGGTGGAATGCGCATAATAGATCCGTAAGCGGCAATTAATTTAGCTGGCTGAATCTAAATCAATGGCGCCGATCTATCCTGATTTCAAGCATCTATCTTGTCGACCTCATCTTCAACCACTCTGTAGTATGGTAAAAACTTCGGGATACTCCCTATTGCCCTCGCAGGGTCATAGTTGCAGGATCATTAAGTTGGCCTGCGAATGGGCGGGGACAATGTCAACGGAAATCCAATACTATTATTATCGGCAGATTCTATAACTGCGGAAATCCGCTTCCCAGTAAAATAGTAGCACCTCCCTTCGGCATTCTCCTTAAAATGGCAAATTATGTTGATCGACTATCCTAGACTGATTGGCGATCTCTCCTGGCTATCCGGTTCAGCCCATACTCTGGCGGCTACAGCAAAGGGTCCATAGGACATATCCAGTCTGATGTAAACTGAGATGTGCCAAGTTCTTGTGACTGGCTTTCATAGCCATAACGAAGGATGCTATCCATGGCTGCATACTTTACTGTTGAACTTTTCACCAATTTTCCCGTCTCACCCTCCATGAGATGGATGCGCCAAAACATCGGGTTAATGGTATTTCTTCCTGTCACATCATTCCTACGAGCAAAGCATTGCCAATGCAACTGAATAATCAGCCCGAAGTTTCATCTGGCTGAAATGTGCAACCCGGCATAAAAAATCGATGATCATAGAAACATGGTAGACGTGCGAACCGAAATAGGCTGTCCATTTATTTTATCCCACAACGAAATCACCCATGATGAAGCAGAGCCTGTTCGCCCCATTGCACCAGCTTTTTTACTCAACCCATGTCGTTACAAATGAATCAAACCAATCATATTCTGGTTCTGACAACCTGGCCGGATATTGAGGAAGCCCGTAACGCAGCCCGCCAATTTTTGGATCACCGCCTGGCTGCCTGCATCAATATCCTCCCACCGATGGAGTCCCTGTATTTATGGAATGGAGAAGAAATCACCGGGCATGAACACCAAATGTTCATCAAGACTTCCACCACAAGATTCAAAGATCTGCAACAGGCCATCCAGAAAAACCATCCATACGAGTTACCGGAAATCATTGCCATCCCCATTGTTGGTGGCCTGCCAGCTTATCTGAGCTGGATCGACGGGATCACGGCATGAAATACTTCCTGCGATTTTTTTCAATCCTCGCCCTGTCGGCTTTCGCACTCATGGCCTTGGTCGCCAATGGCGCAATACCACCACCGGAAAAAGCCTTTCCGGCCAGAGTGACTCTGATCGGCCCCAATTTGATTGCTGTGCACTGGGACATTAAGCCCGGCTTCTATCTTTATGCCGACAAGTTTGTATTTAATAGTGAAACTCCGGGGATCAGCCTTGGCAAGCCGGAACTCCCCGCCGCCATAATTAAACATGATCCGTTTTTGGGCGAGGAAGCTGTCTTTCCCCACCCGATTATTATCCGCATTCCTTTACAACGTCAATCGATTACCACCCGAGCAGTACTAGCGCTCACGGCCATCGCTCAGGGCTGCAAGGTAAACTCTGTCTGCTATCCTCCTTTCACTCAAAATTTACGCGTCGATTTACCCCCAGGTGCTGCAAAACCGGTTGCGGCAAGCAGGGATGTTCTGGCTTCCCTGGTCGAAGGATCGCAAAGTACGCATTTTCTTCCATCTGACCAGGCATTCCAGTTACATGTGGAGGTTTTACCTCCAAACCACATCAAATTGCGCTGGACTATAGCTCCGGGCTATCACCTTTACCGGAATCAGATGAGGATCAAGCTGACACATGCTCCCGGGTTGCACTTGGGCCAATACAAGCTACCCCCCGGAAAGATTATCAATGACGCTTTTCTGGGTCGCTTGGTCGTCTATCCCAAGCCTTTCAGCATGACAATACCCATTCTGCAAGCGGCTCCGAATGCGACCATCGGTGCACTGACCGTACGCTACCAAGGTTGCGCGAATAAGGGCATCTGCTATCCTCCCATCACTAAAAATATAACTTTTAACCTTGCCGGTAGTGCCTTATTATCTGGTAGCGCAGGCATTGTCTTGGCAACAAAAGCTCCACTCTCTACAGAAAAGACATTTAATAATCGTAATGAACAAGGTCATCTGGCTCGCTTCCTCCTGAGCAAGCCCTTATGGATGAGCCTCGGCCTGTTCTTTCTGCTTGGTCTTGGGCTGGCTTTTACTCCCTGCGTCTTCCCCATGATCCCGATTCTGTCCGGCATCATCGTCGGCCAGAAAAAAATACCGACCGCGCGCCGGGCATTTGTGCTGACGCTCGTCTATGTCCTGGCTATGGCGCTAACCTATACTGTCGTCGGCGTCATCGTTGGCCTCACCGGTGCCAGCGTCCAGTCCTGGTTACAGAACCCCTGGGCACTCACGACTTTTGCGCTGATACTTGTTTTACTGGCCCTTTCCATGTTCGGTCTTTTTGAGCTACAAATGCCGAATTTTATTCAAGGTCGACTCACCAAGATCAGCAACCGGCAGCGAGGAGGAACACTATTCGGCGTCGCTATCATGGGCTTTCTTTCAGCTCTGATCGTCGGCCCTTGCATCACCGCCCCTCTGACCGCGGCATTACTGGTCATTGCCAATACCGGGAATGCCTTGCTTGGTGGTTTGAGCCTGTTCTCCCTCGGCCTCGGCATGGGCGCACCACTGCTGGTTATCGGCACCCTCGGCGGAGAATTTCTGCCACGCGCCGGGATCTGGATGAACGCTATCAAAGATTTGTTCGGTATTTTGCTGTTAGCCGTTGCCATCTGGATGGTTTCCCGATTCCTGCCCGATTGGGCTACAGCGTTACTTAGCGCCTTTCTGATTATTGGCTCAGGCATTTATCTCGGTGCCTTGGAACCCATTCCTGCCAGTCAATCCGGCTGGTTCCGGCTCTGGAAAACCAGTGGCTTCATTTTCTTATTCTGGGGGTGCCTGATCCTGATCGGTATCGCCGCTGGGGGCAATAGTCTGCTCACCCCTCTCCAGGATCTGCTTACCACATCATCCAGCCTCGCACCCCGAACCGGCGCGGCATTAGGCAAAAAAATGGGGTACTTCCATATTATTCACTCATTACCTGAACTCAGGCAGGCGCTCGCCACCGCCAAAGGTCGTCCAGTTCTCCTGGACTTCTATGCCGACTGGTGCGTGTCCTGCAAAGAACTCGATGCCTACACATTTTCCAATCCGGCCGTGAAACAGGCCCTTTCCCGCTTTGTGCTACTGCGGGCGGATGTAACCGCCGACACACCGCCCGGACAGGCTCTGCTGCAACATTTCGGCCTATTCGGTCCCCCTGGGATCATTTTCTTTGGACTCGATGGACATGAATTGCGTAATCTTCGCCTCGTAGGCTATCTACCGCCTGGCGATTTTCTTAAGCAACTCGCCAGAATTCCATGATCGATACGCCATGAACAGGGTATTATCCGAATCCAACAACCAGTCAGAATGGATCTTATCATTAATCTTTTAGGCCTCATCGGTAAAGTATCGGCTGCGAACTTGCAGGTATCTGGACAAATCAGCGCCGATTGGGCAAACTTGCTCGACCAACCCGAAATCCACATAAGATCATGCCCAGAGTCCTGCTTGTCAACGGCCCCAACCTGAATCAGCTCGGTCTCCGAGAACCTAACGTCTATGGGTCGATCACTCTGGATGCTATCGAGCACAAACTGGGAGTTTTAGCCACCAGCGCCAAAATCGATCTGGATTGCTTCCAATCCAATAGCGAAGGGGCGCTGATTGACCGTATTCACCTGGCTGGCCGGGAAAGCGTAGATTTTATCCTCATTAATCCTGGCGCTTACGCGCATACCAGTATCGCCTTACGAGACGCCTTACTGGCGGTCGCTATCCCGTTTATAGAAATCCATATTTCCAATATTTACGCCAGGGAAACGTTTCGTCATCACTCTTATTTATCCGATATTGCCCTGGGTATCATCAGCGGCCTTGGAGTTATTGGTTATCAACTAGCATTTGAATTTGTCCGCCAGACAATCCTAGAATCCAGCTCCATTGAGGTCTGACCATGGATATCCGCAAAGTAAAAAAACTCATCGAACTACTCGAATCTTCGGATATTGCAGAGATCGAGATTCATGAAGCTGAAGAATCGATTCGTATCAGCCGCGTCAATTCAGCCTGCGCACCGCAAACTACGACTATCTATGCCGCACCGACCGGGATAGATACAAGCCACCCGGTTCCGGCAGCAACACCGATGCCGGATGAACCACCCAAAGAAAATGCAATCCCGGAAGGACATCAAGTTCTGTCACCCATGGTCGGAACCTTCTATCGTGCGCCCTCCCCAGACACAAAACCCTTCATCGAAGTTGGCCAGCATGTGAATGCAGGAGACACCATCTGTATCATCGAGGCTATGAAAATGCTCAATCAGATCGAAGCGGACCAGGCTGGCGTCATTAAGGTTATTCTGGTTGAAGACGGGAAACCTGTAGAATACGGTCAACCTCTTGTCATCATTGGATGAGCGCCCTCATGCTGGATAAGGTTTTAATCGCCAATCGCGGTGAAATCGCTCTGCGTATATTGCGCGCTTGCCGAGAACTCGGCATCAAAACGGTCGCCGTGCATTCTGTACCCGACCGCAATCTCAAGCATGTCCGTCTCGCTGATGAATCTGTCTGTATCGGCCCGGCTGCGACCGCGGAAAGCTACCTGAATATCCCGGCTATTATCAGCGCCGCCGAAGTCACCGACAGTACCGCTATTCATCCCGGCTACGGCTTCCTGGCCGAAAACGCCGATTTTGCCGAGCGTGTCGAATCAAGTGGCTTCACTTTTATTGGTCCCAAGGCGGATACCATCCGCCTGATGGGAGATAAGGTTTCCGCAAAACGCGCCATGCTGGCTGCTGGCATACCTTGCGTACCCGGTTCCGCTGGCCCTATTGGCGAAGAACCCGATGAAATCATTCGCCTTGCCAAAGATATCGGTTTCCCGGTCATCATCAAAGCCGCCACTGGCGGAGGTGGGCGCGGGATGCGTGCCGTGCATACCGAGGCAAGCCTGCTAAATGCCATAGCCATCACACGCGCAGAAGCCCAATCAGCTTTTGGTAACAACGTGATTTACATGGAGAAATTCCTCGAAACACCTCGCCATATCGAGTTCCAGATTTTAGCTGATATGCACGGTAACGCTATCCATTTAGGTGAACGGGATTGTTCAGTGCAGCGGCGCCATCAGAAGGTCATTGAAGAAGCCCCAGCCCCGGGCATCAGCGAAGCTCAGCGAGCCCGGCTAGGCAAACGCCTGACAGAGGCCTGCCGCCGTATTGGATATCATGGCGCTGGAACCTTTGAATTTCTGTATGAAAATGGTAATTTCTACTTTATTGAAATGAACACCCGAGTACAGGTCGAACATCCGGTGACCGAAATGATCACCGGACTCGATATTGTTAAATTACAGTTATTGATCGCCAGTGGAGAGCCCCTCCCTGTGCGCCAGGAAGAGGTCAGATTTCATGGGCATGCTATCGAATGCCGAATCAATGCCGAAGACCCGCAAACCTTCACCCCCTCCCCCGGTCAAATCACTCAATATCACACACCGGGTGGCCCCGGAATTCGGATCGACTCGCACATTTACAACGGTTGCCGAGTTCCCCCCTACTACGATTCCCTGATTGGCAAGCTTATCGCTCATGGAGAAAATCGCCATTTTGCCCTGGTCCGCATGCGCGGGGCGCTGGATGAAATGATTATTGATGGTATCAAGACCAATATTCGCATGCATCAGGACATCCTCACAGATGCCGCCTTTACCCAAGGTGGCACTGACATCCATTACCTGGAAAAGAAACTTGGCCTTTGAGGGCAGAATACCCATGAGTTGGCAGAACCTGGTCCTTAGCGCTCCGGACCAGCTACTTGATAGGATAGAAACCCGCCTCATAATAGCCGGTGCTTTAGCCATCAGCCTGACTGACGCAGGAGACGTGGCCATCCTGGAGCCTGCGCCGGGGACAACTCCCGTATGGCCGCAAAGCTGTCTAACTGCTCTGTTTCCCGCCAATCTGGAGCTTGCTCCACTAACCCAGGTACTTGAAGATGAATTTTCTCTGAGCGAACCCATACGTATTACGCCGTTAGAGGATCAGCCCTGGGAACGTGCCTGCATGGCTGACTTCCACGCTATGCGTTTCGGGCAGCGCTTATGGATCTATCCAAGTTGGGAGGCACCCCCGGATTCGGATGCGGTCAATCTATGTCTGGATCCGGGATTGGCTTTCGGAACCGGCGCTCATTCGACCACCGCCTTATGCCTCGAATGGCTCGATGCTCACCCTCCCACGAGACAATTACTGGTCGATTATGGTTGCGGATCAGGGATACTCAGCCTTGCGGCGCTCAAACTGGAAGCCCACCAGGTATGGGCCATCGATATTGATCCACAAGCGCTGACCGCCACTGAAAATAATGCTAAATACAATGGGATATCCCCGGACAGCCTGTATGTGGTCGAACCCGACGGATTACCCTCCCTAAAAGCTGACCTCGTAATCGCTAATATTCTCTCCGGCCCACTTGCCGAACTTGCACCCACCTTGAGTGAGCTGATCAAGCCTGGCGGGCAATTGCTACTATCCGGAATTCTTGAAAATCAGGTGGATACCGTACGTTCCGCTTATGCCGATGATATCGAAAGCTGGGAGCCCGTAGTTGATCGGGAAGGCTGGGTTCGACTCGTCGGAACGAGAAATCAATCTCGTGGATAAGGCCCAAATACAAAAAAAAATCTACATCACCATGCTTCCTGTATGTCGCACAGTATGTATATAGAATGTCCTCGCTGTCATGCCTTGTTTCGTGCCCGCCCGGATATCGGGAACATCGCGAATGGCTGGGCATGCTGTGGGGAATGTGGATTTGTATTTAATATCAATAAACAGCCAGAGCAACGGAGTACATTAAATTCTGACAAGCAGGAAAATTCGAGCAGAGAACCTTTACCCACAAACATCCTGGAAGGTGTCCACCAAGAAACCCGCAGCCGGAGGAAAACTTCGCACTGGTCCAGAAACCTTTTACTCAGTTTTGTGTTGCTACTAATTTTGATATTGGGTGGATTTCTTGGTTGGCATTATGCCCTCAGTTATCGTAATCAGCTAGCCCAATACACCCCATTACGACCCTGGCTCGAACGTATGTGCCAATGGGAAAACTGCACGCTACCTCCACGCCGTGACCTGGCTGCCATCACCCTGCTCGAACGGAAAATCTATGCCAATCCGGATGATCCGAAGGTGCTCATCATTTCCGCCACCCTTATCAATCGGGCTAGTTTTCCCCAGCCTTGGCCAATCATGCGGATCAGCTTTTCCAACCTGGAAGGTAAATTAGTTGCTCTGGGTCGCTTCAAGCCCGTCCAATACCTACCTAAAATGATCAATCCAAACAGCCTCATGCCATCAAAGAAACCGGTTCATATCCGCTTTGCCGTCAGCAATCCAGGTGAACAGGCGCTTTCCTATGAATTCAGCTTCCAAAACTCGCAATAGATTTGCCCTGGCAAACCATTTTATACAACAGGTGTATTAGACTACAGAAACCTGGATTCAATAGGATGCGGGCAATGCCCGTTCACCGAAACGTTCAATCAATCCTGCGCATGTCAGAAATATAGCCTGAAGTGACTGCCTGGATGGGAGCCGGAAATAATGACTTTTGATGCTTTTTTCAAGAGAGCTTTTAACAAGCAAAGTACGGTACTTGAACCATTTGCATACCAGCGCCATCTGGGTGAGGATACTTGGCCGGATCTGCTCGATGTACCGACCGGGATGGGCAAAACCGCTGCCGTGATCCTGGCCTGGTCATGGAAACGGGGCTGGCGAAGCATGGGCCGCACTGCTGATCGCAACCCGGAAACACCACGCCGTCTGGTGTACTGCCTGCCGATGCGGGTGCTGGTAGAACAGACGGAAAACAGTATTCGCCAATGGCTGGGTAACCTCGGCGTACTCGGCGATGCCGGCGAGGG
>VAOW01020933.1_pt1 | contig 10773 bp, 10 predicted proteins | sample 3393921 | NCBI WGS metagenome assembly VAOW01 (sample SAMN08290428, study PRJNA428436) | hydrothermal vent metagenome | isolation source: Deep-sea hydrothermal vent chimney | place: Indian Ocean: Southwest Indian Ridge | depth 2742 m m
ATATGTCACGGAGAAGGAGCTGAGGGCGGTGGTCATTGAATACGTGGGCTTCTACAATAAAAGAAGGCTGCATTCTTCGTTGAACTATATGACGCCTGATGTGTATGAAGTAAGCTTGGGTTGATGGTGATTGGAATAACAAACTATGAGTGCAAAATCGGGGGAGGTTCCATACCCTTGATTTTGAGATTTTCCCCGCGAAGTGGCCAATGCTTAAAGCTTGGCACCAACTTCTGGCCGCTAGATAAATTCAAAAATAGCTTGATAGTTTGATGATATATATCGATTTATTAAATAAAAGATGTGATTATCAGTAAGATTTGAATAAAGTTGACATAGTGGGCAAAAGAAGTAGAATTCTGCTTCTATTCTTAGCAGGCGCGTAGCTCAGCTGGTTAGAGCACCACCTTGACATGGTGGGGGTCGTTGGTTCGAGTCCAATCGCGCCTACCAACACCTCTAAGGCTGTAGGTGTCGCTGGATGGCTTAGTTCCGTGGTGCCCCAGCCTTTTGTTTTGAAAACAGGATAGTCATGCCGCAAATCACGTTACCTGATGGTAGTAATCGACAATTTGACCATCCCGTAAGCCTTGGTGAGATAGCGCAAACGATAGGGTCAAGGTTGGCGCGGGCGGCCCTGGCCGGACGGGTGAATAATCGACTGGTCGATCTCAGTCATGTTATTTCTGAGGACGCTTCTATACAAATCATCACGAGTCGTGATCCTGAGGGGCTAGACATTATCCGCCACTCAACGGCCCATCTGTTGGGGCAGGCTGTCAAGGAATTATATCCAGAGGCCCAGGTCACCATCGGGCCTGTTATCGAAAATGGATTTTATTATGATTTTGCTTATCCGCGATCCTTTCATCCGGAAGATCTTTTGGCCGTCGAAGACAGAATGCGCGAGTTGGTTAAACAGGATCTTCCGATTCAGCGAAGGGAAGTGGGTCGCAATGAGGCGATCTCGCTCTTCCGGTCTTTGGGTGAGGAATACAAGGCCAAAATTATCGAAGATATACCGGAAGGTGAAACTTTTTCTCTCTATAAGCAAGGTAATTTTGTCGATCTATGCCGGGGACCTCATGTACCCAATACGGGAAAACTGGGTGTATTTAAGCTCACCAAGCTTGCTGGAGCATTCTGGCGGGGGGATTCCAGAAATGAAATGTTGCAACGCATTTATGGAACGGCCTGGCCGGATCAAAAGACATTAAACACCTATTTGCATCAATTGGAAGAGGCAGAGAAGCGGGATCACCGTAAGCTGGGCAAGCAACTTGATCTCTTCCATTTCCAGGGAGAAGCACCTGGAATGGTGTTTTGGCACGACAAGGGTTATACTCTTTATCGTATTATAGAAAATTATATACGCAATCAATTACGCGATGCTGGGTATCAGGAGGTGATGACGCCTCAGATCCTTGATTGTTCACTTTGGGAACGGTCAGGTCATTACGCCAAGTTCCACGAAGAAATGTTCACTACCCGGTCGGAAAATCGGGAATACGCCATCAAGCCAATGAATTGCCCGGGGCATATTCAGATTTTCAATCAGGGGTTAAAGAGCTATCGTGATCTTCCGCTGCGGATTGCCGAATTTGGAACGGTGCATCGCAATGAACCCTCTGGCACTTTGCATGGATTGATGCGCGCACGCCGATTCGTTCAGGATGATGCCCATGTTTTTTGTACAGAACGCCAGATTGAATCTGAAGTTGCTGCGCTAATTGATCTGACCTTTAGGGTTTATCAGGATTTCGGGTTCAATGCTGTCGAGCTGGCCTTTTCCACCCGACCAGAGAATCGAGTGGGGGATGATGCCTTGTGGGACAAGGCGGAAGCTGCCCTCGAACAATGCTTGAGGGATTCAGGTCATCTCTATCGCCATCAGCCGGGTGAGGGTGCATTTTATGGGCCAAAGATCGAATTCTCGCTGAAAGATTCTATCGGTCGGATCTGGCAATGTGGAACCATTCAACTGGATTTTTCCATGCCCTCCCGACTAGGTGCGGAATATGTGACGGAAACGAGTGAGCGCCAGGTCCCGGTTATGATTCATCGCGCTATTCTGGGTTCTATGGAACGGTTTATTGGAATTCTGATTGAGCATCATGAGGGAAAGTTCCCATTTTGGCTCGCTCCCAGGCAGGCGGTTGTTCTTAATATCAGTGAACATCAGGCAGACTATGCAGGAGAAATATGCAGCCGATTGCAAAAAATGGGGTATCGGGTTGATAGTGACTTGAGAAACGAGAAGATAGGCTTTAAAATCCGTGAACACACGCTTCAACGAGTGCCGTACCTTATGGTTGTTGGCGATCGCGAGGTGCAGGGAAGGACCGCATCCGTGCGTACACGGGCGGGTGACAATATTGGTTCATATTCGCTAGATGGCTTACATGCGCTCTTCTTGGAGCAGGCTGCGCCGTCGTTTGTTAATTGTTTTGGAGGGTAGGGTATCAGCGCGCAGAAAGAAGTCCGCTTAAATGAGGAAATTACTGTCAGACAGGTCAGGCTGATAGATGCCGAAGGAGAAAATCGTGGCGTAGTTCCAATTGACGAAGCCTTGCATATTGCTGGAGAGTCAGCTCTTGACCTGGTTGAAATTGTTCCCACGGCCAAGCCCCCGGTGTGCCGGGTGATGGACTATGGGAAGTTCAAGTTCGAGCAAAGTAAAAAGGCGTCTCAGGCTCGTAAGAACCAGAAGCAGATTCAGGTCAAGGAGGTCAAATTCAGGCCAGGTACTGAAGAGGCGGATTATCGGGTGAAGTTGCGTAACCTGACCCGCTTTCTGGAGGATGGGGATAAAGCCAAAATAACCATTCGCTTCCGTGGAAGGGAGATGCGTCATCAGGGCCGTGGTTTACAATTATTGAATCGGGTAGAAACAGATTTAGCGGGTTTGGCTACGGTGGAGCAGCGCCCAAAAATTGAAGGTCGCCAAATGGTGATGGTCGTCGCACCAAAGAAAAAGTGAATACTGAGACATTAAGGTTGTTTAGGATTTTAACTGGAGTACTGGGATGCCAAAATTAAAAACTAACAGGGGGGCTGCGAAGCGCTTTAAACGAACCGCAAGTGGCCGCTATAAACGTGCTCAGTCGCACTTGAACCACATACTTACGAAAAAGAGCCCAAAGCGCAAACTCCATTTGCGCAAGACTTTGTTGGTGGCCAAGGCGGATACGCCGGCAGTCAGAAAATTACTTCCCTATAGCTGAATTAACAGAGGAACGACAAATGTCTCGAGTAAAACGCGGTGTGACGGCTCACGCACGGCATAAAAAAGTATTAAAACAAGCCAAGGGCTATTATGGCGCCCGGAAAAATGTATACCGGGTAGCTAAGCAAGCAGTTACGAAAGCCGGACAATATGCCTACCGAGATAGAAGACAGCGGAAGCGTCAGTTTCGTGCCTTATGGATCGTTCGTATCAATGCGGCTGCGCGCCAATTCGGGCTTTCCTACAGCCGGCTGATGGATGGATTGTCGAAGAACCAGATAGCGTTGGATAGGAAAGTCCTTGCAGATCTGGCAGTCCACGATCTGGCAGCATTTGGGAAAATCGCTGAACGAGCCAAGGTAGGCTTGATTGCGGGAAATTAGTTTTATTTGCTGGGAAGCCGCTCTATTTGTGCTGCTTAGAAAAAGGGAGAGTGTCGGCTTTCCCTTTTTCATTTTCAATGATCTGTTAGTTTTTGGTTGATACCGCTTGGAAAAAATATTAGACAGCCATGATGATATCGCCATCCTGACGCGGGATGCTTTGAGCGCTATTCAGGAGGTCCGTGATCTTTCCGAGCTGGAGCGGTTGCGGATTCATTATCTGGGTAAGAAGGGCATTTTAACTGCCTTACTAAAAGGATTGAGTCAAGTCCCGATTCAGGATCGGCCTATCGTTGGCCAGCGTATTAATTCGGTCAAGGAAACAATGGTACTAGCCATTGCCGAACGTCAGCGAATACTTCAACAATATCTCCTGGAGACGCGCCTGCGAAGTGAAAGCATCGATGTGACACTTCCTGGCAGAATTCTGGGGATTGGAGGCGTTCATCCATTGACGCAAACGATCGACCAGATTGTGAGATTGTTTGCCCAGATTGGGTATGATGTCGCCGAAGGGCCGGAGATAGAGGATGATTTTCATAACTTTGGGGCATTGAATATTCCGGTACATCATCCTGCGCGCGCCATGCACGATACTTTTTATCTGACCTCGGGTGAGGTCCTGCGAACGCACACTTCCCCGGTACAAGTGCGGGTCATGGAAACCACGCCACCACCCTTGAGAGTTATTGCTCCCGGACGGGTCTATCGATGTGATTCTGACTTAACCCATAGCCCTATGTTTCATCAGGTCGAGGGGTTGGGCGTCGATGAAAAACTGAGTTTCGCAGATCTAAAAGGTACGCTGGGAAGTTTTTTGAGGGCCTTTTTCGAATGTGAAGACTTGAAAACCCGCTTTAGGCCCTCTTACTTTCCTTTCACTGAACCCTCCGCTGAGGTCGATATCGAATGTGTGCATTGTCGTGGACAGGGTTGCCTGGTCTGTAGCCAGACGGGGTGGTTGGAAGTCATGGGTTGTGGCATGGTTCATCCCGGGGTATTCGATCAATGCGGGATAGATACTAATATTTTTTCTGGATTTGCTTTTGGCATGGGGGTGGAACGGTTGGCAATGCTGAAATATAGAGTACCGGATCTGCGGCTCTTTTTTGAAAATGATTCCCGCTTTTTGGGGCAGTTCACCTAATTTCCTATAGTTTGACATAGGCTTGTAAGATGCGCATCAGTTTATCCTGGATAAAAGAATGGGTACCCCTGTTGCCGTGGGAAGCCCAGGAATTGGGTAACCGCTTGACGATGGCTGGCCTTGAACTGGATAAACTCGAGCGCGCAGCCCCAGAATTCTCTGGCGTAGTCGTGGGTCATGTCCTGAGTGTGAAGCGGCATCCCAATGCAGATAAACTGCGCCTTTGTCAAGTCGATGATGGTCGCAGTACCCTGCAGGTTGTTTGCGGTGCAGCTAATGTTCGCAGGGACATGAAAGTCCCTTTCGCCCAGGTGGGTGCCCGTTTGCTGGAAGGAATAAAAATCAAGGCAGCGCGTTTACGAGGTATGGATTCCGCCGGTATGCTCTGCTCTGCTACTGAGCTAGGTTTGGCAGAGAGTAGTCCAGGACTAATGGAATTACCACCTGATGCACCTATTGGTGCTGAATTTCGGGATTACCTCGATTTGAACGATGATATCCTGGAAATCGATCTCACCCCGAATCGCTCGGATTGCTTGAGTATTCGTGGAGTTGCACGGGAAGTCGCTGCTTTGGCCGGGCTGAAATTAAAGAAGCCGGGGTTCATACCTCCATTGCCCGAAATTGATAGCGCTTTAACGATTGCAGTAGAAGATTTTGATGCCTGCCCCCGGTATGCGGGAAGGATTATTCAAGGCATCAATTCCAGCGCAACCCCCCCCTTATGGATGACTGAACGGCTACGGCGCTCAGGTCTGCGCAGTATCAATGTTCCCGTAGATATCACTAATTATGTCATGTTGGAACTGGGACAGCCGATGCATGCTTTTGATTTAGATCGATTAAACCAGGGTATTATCGTGCGCCCCGCGATCGAAGGTGAATCATTGGCACTTCTAGATGGGCAAACAGTCACTATTTCACCAGGAACACTGCTGATCACAGACGGTGTTTCACCGTTGGCGCTTGCCGGCATAATGGGCGGGATCGCGAGTGCCGTATCAGAAAATACCGTTAATATCTTCCTTGAAAGTGCCTTTTTTGATCCACAGGCTATTGGTGGCCGAGCCCGACAATTGGGGCTGCATACTGATTCATCACATCGTTTTGAGCGCGGCATAGATCCCACACTTCAACGCATGGCGCTTGATCGAGCTACCCAATTGCTGCTCCAGATAGCCGGTGGCCAAGCGGGGCCTGTCTCTGAGGTGTTTGCGCAGAGCCATGTTTCGGCGCGCGGGGAAATACTTTTACGCCGTGATCGAATCGTTCAGGTGGCGGGTTATCCCTTTGACTTGTCGAGTGTCGATTCCATTCTAAATAGCCTGGGCTGTCAGCTGGAGACGGTTGATGAGGGATGGCAGGTTAGGCCTCCGGCATGGCGTTTTGACTTGGCGCTGGAGGCGGACCTGATCGAAGAATTGATTCGTATGGCCGGTTACGACAAGGTACCTGAAAAGAACTCGAAGGTTGAATCATTGATCCGGGTTAAGCCTGATTTCAGCCAGGCATCGACAACTGTGCGCCGGCAGTTGTGCGATTTGGGCTATCAGGAGGTTATTACTTATAGTTTCATCGACTCGGCAAGAGCAGAATTATTCCTATCTGGGAAGGATCTAATTTCACTCGTAAATCCCATCTCCAGGGCAATGTCGGTCATGAGGCCTTCATTGTGGCCTGGCTTGGCTACGGTCATTGAGCATAATCAAAAAAGGCAGCAGCAGCGAGGCAGATACTTTGAAATAGGTTTGCGCTTTTATCGGGATCAAAATAGAGGGATTCAACAGATACCGACTTTAGCCGGCGCAGCTTATGGAAATGTATTCCCTGAACAATGGGGAATGGACTCCAGATCAGTTGATTTTTATGATCTCAAGGGAAATATAGAGGAATTACTGTCCGCGAGGCGATTGAATATCAGCTTCCATGCTGAGCCGCATCCGGCGTTACATGGGGGTCAAAGTGCGCGAATAGGGATTGAAGGGACTCCCTGTGGTTGGGTCGGAATGTTGCATCCCGAATGGATCGAGAAGATGGGCCTGGTTGGTGATTTTGGTTTCTTCGAGCTAGATTTGAAGCCTCTGTTGGGCGCACGCGTTCCGCGCTACGCTGCTCTGTTACGTCATCCGATGATGAGGCGCGATCTTGCAGTTATCACCCGGCAAGACATACCCGTTGGGGACATGCTGCAAGCCGTTCGATCACTGGAAATTGAGGAGTTGTTGAGCATTCACTTGTTCGATGTCTATACTGGAAAAGGTGTGCCAGTTGGGTGCAAAAGCCTTGCTTTTGGTCTGCTTTTTCAGGGAAGGAAGAAAAGCCTTACAGATAAGGCAGTGGACGTTATAATAAATAAAATTACTAATGAATTCGAAAAACAGTTTAGCTCAAAAATTAGGGGTGCAGATAATGGCGTTGACAAAAGCTAAGATGGCAGATCGACTACATGAAGAAGTTGGCTTGAACAAGCGTGAAGCCCATGACTTTATTGAGCTGTTCTTTGAGGGCATGATTGAGGTGCTGGAGCAGGGGGAAGAAGTGAAGCTATCTGGATTTGGGAATTTTGTGCTCAAGGATAAAAACCAGCGCCCGGGTAGAAACCCGAAGACGGGTGAGGAAATGCCAATTTCAGCACGCAGAGTCGTTACCTTTCGTTCAGGCCAGAAGTTGAAAGCAAGGGTGGAAACGCATGCTCGAAGCGAGTAATAATAACGAATTACCCGCTATTCCGGGAAAACGTTATTTTACTATTGGCGAAGTCAGTGAGCTATGCGGGGTAAAGCCCCATGTCTTGCGTTATTGGGAGCAGGAATTTTCAGAGCTGAAGCCCAGCAAGCGGCGAGGTAACCGGCGATATTACCAGCGTCAGGACGTACTGCTGATCAGGCAAATTATGAGCTTGTTGTATGAGCAAGGTTATACGATAGGTGGAGCAAGGCAAAAATTACAAGATCGAAAAGAGAGTAGTGATTGCGGGCAGGCTCGTGAAATATTTACTCAATTAAGATCAGATCTTGAGGATTTGCTGAAGATCCTGAAGCAACCCTGATCCATAATGGAAGCGTTAATAAATATTGGAGTAGGATGGTGTGTTACACTTATTCAGTTCTAAATGCCGAAACTTTGATTTTATTCAGGAGTAATGAATGTCTTTAACAGCCGAAGACAAATCCCATGTTATCAGTAAATTTCAGCGTGGCACAGCTGACACCGGTTCCTCCGAAGTCCAGGTGGCCTTGTTATCTGCGCGGATCAATTACCTGACAGAGCATTTTAAGATCCACAAGCATGATCATCATTCCCGTCGTGGCTTGCTGAAGCTGGTTAATCAGCGCAGAAAATTGCTGGATTATCTCCGCCGCGAGGATCAGGGTCGTTATAAGGCTTTAATCGGTGATTTGGGGCTTCGTCGCTAAGGGGTGATCTTTCTCCAAGTGCGGTAAAGATAAAGGATAGTTTATACCTCTCGTAGGTTTCCAGAGCCTATGTATATTTTCTAGATGATAATTTAGGCTCTAACTGCCCTTATGTACAATAGGCAGTAAACTAAAAAGGATAAAATTGTGGCAGCAACTAAAAAAAGTTTTCAGTATGGGAATTATCAGGTGTCGCTAGAAACAGGTGAAATGGCGCGCCAAGCTGATGGCGCGGTTTTGATCAAGATGGATGAAACGATTGTTCTGGTGACTGCCGTAGCCCGGAAACAAGCCGTATCGGGCCGCGATTTCTTTCCATTGACTGTGAATTACCAGGAACGCACTTATGCTGCAGGAAAGATCCCGGGGGGATTTTTTAAGCGGGAAGGGCGCCCTTCCGAAAAGGAAACCTTGACTTCACGGTTAATTGATCGCCCATTGAGACCTCTGTTTCCTAAAGGGTTTGTCAATGAAGTCCAGGTGATTGCCACAGTCATATCAGTCAACCCTGAAATTGATCCAGACGTTCCCGCCATGCTGGGGGCTTCTGCTGCCTTGGCCCTTTCCGGGCTGCCTTTCCAGGGGCCTATAGGTTGTGCCCGGGTGGGTTATATCGACGATACCTTTGTTCTCAACCCGACTTTATCTCAACTGAAGGAATCAAAGCTCAATCTGATCGTGGCGGGTACGGATAAGGCGGTATTAATGGTCGAATCTGAAGCCCATGAGCTTTCTGAACAGATCATGCTCGATGCCGTCACCTTTGGACATGAACAGATGCAAACGGCAATTCAGGCGATCAGGGATCTGGCGGTAGAAGCTGCTAAATCGGCCTGGGATTGGCAGGCTGAAGAGCTGGATGCCGGTTTGTTGGAGAGCATCAAAGTGCGTGTTGAAACTAATTTGATTCACGCCTATCAGATTCAGGAGAAATTAGCTCGTCAAGATAGAGTGACTGAAATACGTTACCAACTTATGAATGAGTTGGTAACTAATGAGGAAAGTTCACTTGTTTCCGAGCAGGTGGTGCAAGCCTTTGAAATAATAGAAAAGGATATTGTTCGCGGACGCATTCTGTCAGGTGAACCCCGTATAGATGGTCGGAATACCCGAACTGTCAGATCCATCAGTACCCGCGTTGGGATGTTGCCACGCACACATGGCTCGGCACTCTTTACGCGGGGTGAAACCCAAGCTCTGGTTACGGTAACTTTAGGCACTGAACGTGACTCCCAGATTATTGATGCGATTGAAGGATCGCGGCGCGAGCGCTTTATGCTGCATTACAATTTCCCTCCTTATAGTGTCGGAGAAACGGGAATGGTGGGATCTCCTAAACGCCGTGAAATTGGTCATGGGTGCTTGGCTAAACGCGGTATCCAAGCAATCATGCCTGATGAGGATGCGTTCCCCTATGTCATTCGGGTAGTTTCTGAAATTACCGAATCGAATGGTTCCAGTTCCATGGCATCAGTTTGTGGAACCAGCCTGGCGCTCATGGATGCCGGTGTACCATTGAAAAAACCGGTGGCTGGGATAGCGATGGGTCTAATCAAGGAGGGCGATCGTTATGCTATCTTGACCGATATCCTGGGTGATGAGGATCACTTGGGCGATATGGATTTTAAGGTAGCCGGAACAAGGGATGGTATAACCGCACTGCAAATGGATATCAAGATCGATGGGATAACCACAGAGATTATGCGCCAGGCTTTGGATCAAGCGCGTGAAGGCCGCACTCATATTCTGGAGAAAATGGCTGAGGTCATTTCCACGCCAAGAATAGAAATGTCTGTTTATGCACCAAGATATATTACTATACGTATTAACCCAGATAAAATCAGGGATGTGATTGGTAAAGGTGGGGCAACGATTCGCGCTCTGACAGAAGCTACGGGGGCAACCATCGACATCAATGATGATGGTGCAATCAGGATCGCCTCGGTCGATAAGGCGGCCGGAGAAGAGGCCCGGCGTCAGATCGAGGCGATCACTGCTGACGTCGAAGTGGGGCGTGTTTACGAAGGGCGGGTCGCCAAGATCATGGATTTTGGGGCTTTCGTAACTATTTTGCCGGGGCGGGATGGATTGGTGCACATTTCGCAAATCTCTAATGAACGGGTGGAAAGTGTCTCAGATAATCTAAAAGAAGGGCAATCTGTCCGCGTGAAGGTGCTTGAAGTCGATAAGCAAGGCCGTATTCGCTTGAGTATCAAAGCTGTCTAGTAGTGCGATCGGTGGGTGCCTCCTGCCTGCCCTTCAGAGTAAGGGAATCGAATTTTGACATTCCGAAATAAACAACCTCGCCGTAAGCACTGTTAGGCTTTCGATGTCCACGTCTAGCATTTTCACACCCACAGGATGTAGAGTAATAAAATGAAAAAAATTATTTTATCCTGTTTTGCATCAAGTTGTGCTACTCAGAAAAACCGGGTTGCTACAGGTGGTAGTAAATTAGATAGTACGGTTAAACTATCTACCTCCTCAGAAAAATTCGCAGGCAGCTTCCGGTACAGGTAACGCTCCCAGTGCGTGATATAAAGCGATTTCAGCTGCATGACAGGTTCGAAAGCCGTACGCTTTTCTCGTAGTCAGTTTTGC
>VAOW01017294.1_pt1 | contig 10756 bp, 10 predicted proteins | sample 3393921 | NCBI WGS metagenome assembly VAOW01 (sample SAMN08290428, study PRJNA428436) | hydrothermal vent metagenome | isolation source: Deep-sea hydrothermal vent chimney | place: Indian Ocean: Southwest Indian Ridge | depth 2742 m m
GTTCCTTGCCCGCTACATAATATTTTCGCTCTACTTCCCTGGCAAGATCACTGATATCAAAAAAGTATAAAAACCTGCAAATAGAAATCTTTTTTGAATGAGTGTAATTCCTCAGGTCATCAATATAATCAATCCCGTTAAATGAACTTATTTTAAACATATGGCAGCTTTTTTTCCACTATATAAACCTTTCGACAGAGATTTATGTTTTGTTCATTGCACAGATTTTAATAATCTCAGGACATCTGGAAAAAAGGGAAAGGCTTATAAGGAAAAGGTCTAATTGGATGGTCTCACATACGACAGATGGACAGGTGCAGGCCTCCAAATGATTTACTCAATGTCAAGTTTCTTTTTCAACATCCTGTCAGCGTGGTTCTGCTCTAAGTTCCTCTTCTGCTACTCCTTCAACGAGGTCTACCTGTGTGCTTACCGGTTCTGACTGCTTCTCTACTTTCAAGATAATTCTGTCATACATTTTTTCAAATATTACTTCATCACCAAGTCTGATTCCAAGGGCATCTTTTAATTTCTTTGGTAATGTGATTTGTGATTTAGTAGATACTTTTGGTTAGACTCCAGCTTAGAGTACACTGCAGTCTGCTATTATTTCACCGCCCTCATATCCAATGTTAAACTTCATTGCTTAGGCAATGGAGAATGTAACGGAAATAATGGAAAAGCAGGGTTACAGGATTATAGGGACTCACAGTGCAGTTAAAATCTGCCACTGGACAAGAGAAAGACTTATGAGAAAGCGTTCCTGTTACAAAGCAAAGTTCTATGGTATTTCTTCGCATAGATGCATTCAGATGACTCCCAGCTTTGCCTGGTGCCAGCACTCCTGCCTGTTCTGCTGGCGTCCTGTAGAACACACACTTGGTACAGATGATATAAAAGAGCCGCAAGAACCGTCCTACATAGTTGAAGCATCTCTGGAAGCTCAAAAAAAGCTCATAAGTGGCTATGGCGGAGAGAAAGAAAGAGTTACACAGCAGGAATTCAGAGAGGCAAATTCACCAGCGCATGTGGCTATTTCTCTGGCAGGTGAACCCACCAACTATCCATACATAGGCGAGCTTATAGATGAGTATCACAGACGGAAGATGAGCACTTTCCTTGTTACAAATGGAATGAATCCCAAGAGACTGGAAGAGGTAAACCCAACAAACCTCTATATCTCCCTGATTTCTCCAACTGAAGAGATTTACAAGCGCCTGAACAGACCAAAAATTAAAGATGGCTGGGAAAGGCTACATGAAAGTCTTGAAATTTTCTCCACAAGTAAAACAAGAAAAGTTGTAAGAATTACCCTTGTAAAAGGCTACAATCTGGAGGTACCCGAGCTATTTTCAAAGCTGATAGAAAAGGCTGAGCCTGATTTTATTGAAGCCAAAGGCTATGTACATGTTGGCTACTCAAGAAAAAGATTAGAGAGAAGCCATATGCCAAGCTATGAAGAGGTGAATAGCTTTTCTGATAGGCTTAGCAGAGTCACAGATTATACCATTAAAGACAGTTCAAAAGACAGCAAGGTTTTTCTTCTTTCAAAAGGGTGATGGGTGATAATATGAAATTAAGATATCTTGTCTCAGAAATCAAGGATGAACTTGACTTAAGAGATGCCAGAAGAGAAAAGGTATTCATTCTGGCAAGAGAGGTTAGAAGGTTTTCAACAAAAGCTGTAAGAGAGTTGCATAAAGCAAACTTTGAGGCAGCTGAAAGTGCAATTGAACAGGCTGAGAAAAAACTATTAGAGCTTGAATCTGGCGATTATTCCTTTAGTCTTCTTCAGGAAGCAATACAGGAATATGCTGAAGCTGTACTCACTATGAGTTTTTTGGAAAAGAGAGAACCTCCCTCACATAAAGAGCTAGGAATACCAGGCGAATGGTATCTGCTTGGTCTGGCTGATACTGTTGGAGAGTTGAGAAGACACATACTTGACCTTATAAGACTCAATAAATACAGTGAGGTGAACCATTATCTTGATTTAATGGATGAGATAACCCATGAAATCCTCACCCTGGACTACCCATCTGCTGTTCTCAACATAAGGAGGAAGCAGGATATATCTAGGAGTATTCTTGAAAGAACTTTCAGCGATGTGGTAAGGGCTGAGAAGGAAATCGAAGTTATAAGGAAGCTGGAAGAGCTCAGACATTGAACTTATAGGGAGAATAATGTATGAAATAAAGGTCATTCCGGAAAGATGCACAGGCTGCAGAAAGTGTATTGATGTTTGCCCCAAAGCGCCACGTATATGGGGTACAAAAAAAGGAAAAGCTTTTCTAAAAAATTCTGAGTTCTGTATCTTCTGCGGACAGTGCATTACTGTTTGTCCACCAAAAGCAATAAAAATAAAATTTTAGGAAGAGGGAGAGTTAGGGAGAAGTTTGATTAGCCTCAGCCTTAACATCTGCTAGAGGTTTATTTTTCAGAGCGAATAGCCATCAACTGCTTAAGAACTCCTTCTGGTATGTCATTCAGAGTGCCATAGTGGCAAGTGATTGCATCCTCCTTGATGAATCTTATTATGCGATAGGCTCATGCATAACTATCTTCTGTGGCATATCGTAAAGTGAATTCTCACAGATAAAAATTTATTCTCCTTTCATCAACACATACTCATGAAACTTCCCAGAGTATTGATAGCAGGCGAAAGGAGTGGAACAGGTAAAACAACAGTAGCTACTGGCGTAATGGGAGCCTTGGTAAAAGCTGGATATAGAGTTCAACCCTTCAAAGTTGGTCCTGATTACATAGACCCAGGGTATCATTCAAAGGTTACAGGTAGAAATTCAAGAAATATCGATATCTGGCTTACATCGAAGAAGGCAGTTGTTGAAAGCCTTGCAGAGGCTTCTGAGGATGCAGATATTGCAGTAATAGAAGGTGCCATGGGACTATATGATGGAATAAGCGGAGAGGGATATAAAGGAAGTTCTGCAGATATAGCTGAAATTACATCAACACCTGTAGTCCTTGTTATCGATAGTGCAAAGCTTGGTTACAGTGCAGGTGCCATTTTTAAAGGTTATAAAGATTTCGGCACTGTGAATATTAAAGGAGTTATTGTTAACAATATTGGAAGTAAAAGTCATGAAGAGATTATAAGGCATAGCATTGACAAAGCTGGTGGGGAAATCCTAGGGATTATTCCAAGGGATAGTAGTGTCTCTCTTCCTGAAAGGTATCTTGGTTTAATACCTGCTCTCGAGCAGGAAGAGTTCTCTGATATAATTGAAAGGATTTCAAAGCTTGTGGAGGAAAATGTTGCTCTTGATAGGATTATAGAAATCGCCTCTTCGGCAAAAGAACTTCCCTCTATTCCATCTGAAGAAAAGAAGGATAACAGTGTAAGAATTGCCGTGGCAAAGGACAGTGCTTTCAGCTTCTATTACTGGGACAATATAGACCTGCTGAAAAAGCATGGCGCAGAAATCGTATTTTTTTCACCCCTTAATGAAACTCCACCAGACTGTGATGGTATTTACATAGGAGGAGGTTTTCCTGAGGTGTTCAGACAGGAACTTTCCTCAAATAAAAAAGCTCTGAGGAGAATAAAAGCTTTGTTTGAAGATGAAATGCCAATTTATGCGGAATGCGGAGGCCTGATGTATCTCTGCAGAAATATAATATCTGAAGGTAAAAGCTTTAGAATGGCAGGTGTTTTTGATGCAGAGGTTGAAATGACAGAGAAGCTTCAGGCTTTAAAGTATACTCTTGCCAGAGTTGACCTTGACAATATTTACCTGAAGAAGGGTTCCTTTGTTAAAGGTCATGAATTCCATTACTCCAGAATAATTGATATAGCAGAGGATGTTAAATTCCTCTACACCCTTCAGAAAGGTGCTGGAATAAAAGACTTCAGAGACGGTTTATACGATAAAAACACTCTGGCGGGTTATATGCATATTCACTTTAGAGGGGTAGAGAAATTTCCGGGGAATTTTGTTAAGGCCTGCCTGAAGTATAGAAGAAAGTAGATGTGAATTATTCCATGCGTGAGCGGGGAGTAGTTCACAGGATATACAATACCATAGGCTAATGTGAGCAGTACATGGGTATACAGAAGCTTCTCATTCTTCTAATAAAGTTCTCATTAGCTTCTACATTTTTAATATGAGCTTCACATATATATTGTAAACTCACAAAAAAATTTAAATTGGGAGAGGACAAATTAAGAGAGGTTATAATTATGGTTTCAGATGGAAATGTAATAGAGGTAAAAATTGAAGAAGAGATGAAAAAGAGTTATATCGATTATGCCATGAGTGTAATTGTTGGCAGGGCTCTTCCTGATGTCAGAGATGGCCTGAAGCCTGTACACAGACGAATACTTTACTCAATGTATGAGCTTGGCCTTGTCCACAACAAACCCTACAAAAAATCTGCAAGAATAGTCGGTGAAGTTCTTGGTAAATATCATCCTCATGGCGACACTGCTGTTTATGATGCCCTTGTAAGAATGGTTCAGGACTTTTCACTCAGGTATCCACTTGTGAATGGGCAGGGAAACTTTGGCAGTGTAGATGGCGACAGCCCTGCTGCCATGCGTTACACTGAGGCAAGACTTTCTGAGATAGCTGAAGAGATGTTGGTAAGCATTGAGAAGAATACAGTAGATTTCGTGCCAAACTTTGACGATTCCCTCAAAGAACCATCTGTTCTTCCTGCTAAAATACCAAATCTCCTCATAAACGGCTCTTCAGGCATAGCAGTGGGAATGGCAACAAATATGGCGCCACATAATCTAACTGAAATATGCAATGCCATAGTTATGCTCATTGATAATCCCATGCTGGATATCAATGATCTGATGGAAATTGTAAAAGGGCCAGACTTTCCAACTGGAGCATTTATACTTGGACATAAAGGCATAACCAGTGCTTACACAACAGGGAGAGGAACTGTCAGGATAAGAGCAAGGGCAACAATAGAAGAGGACAAACACAACAAATCAAAAATTCTAGTTACTCAGATTCCCTACATGGTTAATAAGAGCAATCTTCTTGAAAGTATAGCAAATCTTGTTAAGGACAAAAAGATTGAAGATATCTCAGACCTCAGAGATGAGAGTGATAGAGAGGGTATGAGGATAGTAATAGAGCTCAAGAGCAGTGCTACACCTGAGGTTGTACTCAGAAATCTCTACAAACACACACAGCTTGAAACGACATTTGGAATAATAAACCTCGCTATTATGAATGGAGAGCCAAAAGTACTCGATCTGAAACAGCTTATAAAGGAATTCCTTAAACACAGAAAGAAAGTTGTTATAAGACAGACAAAATTTGACTTGGAGAAGGCTGAGAATAGGGCTCACATCCTCCAGGGTATGGTAATAGCCCTTGACAACATAGATGCAGTTATAAAACTAATAAAGGGCTCAACAGAGGTAAAAGAAGCAAAAACCGGGCTGATAGATACGTTTGGACTTACTGAAGTTCAGGCTCAGGCAATACTTGATATGCGCCTCCACAGGCTCACTGCTCTAGAGAGAAATAGAATCATTGATGAACATAAAGAACTTCTGAAGAAGATAGAAGAGCTTAAATCTATTCTTGGAAGTGAAGAAAAAATCTTTGAAATTATAAAGAAAGAAATCATTGATATTAAGGAAAAATACGGTGATGATAGGAGAACACAGATTATAGAGCAGGAAGATGAGATAAATATTGAAGACCTCATCGTAAAAGAAGATATGGTCATAACCAGAACCCATAGAGGATACATAAAGAGCATCCCTCTCAGCACCTACAGGATGCAGCGCCGGGGTGGAAGGGGAGTAATGGGTATGGAAACTAAAGGTGAAGATACTGTTAAAGACTTATATATAGCCTCAACCCACGACTATATGCTATTTTTCTCAAATAAAGGTAAAGTCTACTGGCTCAAAGTGTATGAGATTCCCACAGCAGGCAGATATTCACAGGGCAAGGCTATAGTCAATCTGCTAAAATTAAGCGAAGAAGAGAAGATAACAGCCACAATAACTGTGAAGGAGTTTTCAAGCGAGATATATATATTATTTGTTACAAAAAGAGGAAGAGTTAAAAAAACCAGTCTGGCTGCCTATAAACATCCCAGAAAAGATGGTATTAGAGCCATAAGCCTTGAAGAAGGTGATGAACTGGTTGACGTTGAGTTGACAGACGGCAAAAGCAAGATAATTATATCAACAAAGTATGGCAAAGCCATAAAATTCAGAGAGGAAGATGTTAGGTCTATGGGAAGAACAGCCATGGGAGTTAAGGGGATAAATCTCAGAGCAAGAGATGAAGTTGTCGGGTCTGAGGTTGTAAAGAAAGGAGAGACAATCTTTGCTGTTACTGAACATGGCTATGGAAAGAGAACCAGGGTTGGGGGCTATCCAATCCAGAGCAGAGGAGGTAAGGGAGTAATAAATATTATACCCAGCGTGAGAAATGGTCTTGTAATTGGAATACTCAGCGTTAAAGACGATGACGGAATTATACTCACCAGCTCAAAGGGTATTGTAATAAGAGTCCCTGTGAAGGACATTTCAGTTATGGGAAGGAATACGCAGGGAGTTAAAATAATGAATCTTGATAAGGGAGATAGTGTGGTTGCTCTCTCCAAGGTTCATTAATCTCTTTCTGTTTTAAATCATGTAGATAGATATACCTGTTATATAGAACATATATAATATAAGGAGTTATATAACATATATACTCAATATATTCTAATTGGAAAAAGTATATATGGCTATACAGTAAAATGATAAACCATGAACAACAGGAAGGTGGGCATAAACTGGGTAAATGTAAAGGAGTTAAACTGCCATGGAACAGTAGACATTGAAGATGTGGATGTTGTGGAGATTTCATTGGCTGATTTTGACTTCCTTAAATTCGGAGAGGATATTGTCAATTTTGCCCTGACCATTAAAGAAAATTATGATATAAACTATACAGTTCATGCACCCTATCAGAATTCATACATTGAAAAGACAAGAGTTAATCTCTCAAAAATAGATGAGAGGAATATAAAACTTATGGAAGAGACTATAAAACTAAGCAGCGAGATAGGTGCTGAGACCATTGTTGTACATGGGGGAGACGCAATCAGCAGAGGGGCTGAGGAAAATGCTGTGGAAAATTTAAAGACGGTTTGTGGGATTGCCAGCTATTATGGTATGGATATAGCTCTTGAAAATATATTTACAGACGAGAATGGTACAAAGAGGGTCGGAGAAACCCCACAGGAGCTTTTAGATATATGCAATAGGGTATCAAAAGATAATATGGGGGTGAATTTCGATGTAGGTCATGCTTTTATCTCCTCAACCAAGTATAATATTAAAATAGAGGATTACTTTAATACGCTCAGGAACCATATAATACATATGCATATCCACAACAACCATGGAACAGAAAAAACACCATGGGACGAGCATCTGCCTCTATTTGCAGGGCTGATAGACTATAGAGAATTAGAATATCTTATAAGAGGGAGAAATATTATACTGGAGATTAGAGCGGGGCCCACCTATGACATCTCAGCAAGTCTCGAATTTATAAAAGGAAAAAAGAGGTTAGAACCTCTGGCTTCTGTTGCCTGACATTCCTGTTGTTCAATTAAATACCTGTGGTGGTTACTTTTTTTCATTTAGCTATGTATCTGAAGGAGATTAAGATATGCACAAATACATGCTCAGGTATAAATAGAATAGCAAAGATATATTTTGAGGACAAAGGCAAGACTTTTTACTGGGATGAGATATCCCCTGAAAAAATAAGGAAATCATCTGGTGGGAAAGTTACTCCGGAAGATTTAAAGGAGATAACCGAAGTTCTACTTAAGGAAAGAGCTAGAAGAAGGTTCACTTTGGATGCAAGATTAATTTCACAGGCATTAAAGAGCCTAATAGGTAAAAAATTATGAGAAAATCAGTAGAACTTTTATGACGCTGGATGATAGCAAGCTTTCTGATGCAATCAAGACAGGCAGAGATGGTAATAACGGTGAAACTACTGGATATTTAGAGGAAGCACTAAAATATGGAAATCTGGCAGGAGAGGCGTTGAAAAAGGCAAAAAATCTTTACTTGGTAGACGATTCAAAGAAATAATTTGTGTTAGGAGATATTGACTATGTACTTCTACAAATATCATGGCACAGGAAATGACTTTATTCTTGTGGACAATCGAAAAAGAGTTATTCCAGAAGAAAAACTCAGTCTGGCTGCTGTAAACTTATGTCATAGAAACTTCGGAATAGGTGCTGATGGTCTTATGCTAATTGAAGATTCGGAAAATGCTAACATTAAATTCAGAATTTTTAATCCCGACGGTAGCGAGGCAGAGATGTGTGGCAATGGAATAAGATGCTTTGCAAAACATGTCTACGACTTCGGTATTATTACAATACCCAAGATTAAAGTTGAAACTCTTGCAGGAGTGCTCAATGTTAATGTCGTGGAGAGCGGTGAGATAAGCTATATAAAGGTGGATATGGGCAAACCCGAGCTGGACAGGAGAAATATTCCTGCAGCAGGTGAAGGTAAAATTATAAGGGAAAGGCTGGATAATGGCAGGGAGATAAGTGCAGTTAACACGGGTGTGCCCCATGTGGTTACATTCACAAAAAATATTGATAGTATAGATGTATGCAGTATTGGAAGAAAGATAAGATACAACAAGCTTTTTCCAGAAGGAATAAATGTAAATTTTCTTGAGAAAACTGGCGAGAATAAATTTAAAATAAGAACCTATGAAAGAGGTGTGGAAAACGAAACGCTTGCATGTGGAACAGGAATCACAGCCTCAGCAGTTCTTGCATATCTTCTTGGAGAAGCTAGGGGAAAAAGAATAGAGGTAGATGCAAGGGGAGGCCGGGTTTTTGTGGAGTTGGAAGTTGATGGTAAGGAGGTTAAAAAGGCTTATATGATAGGCCCCGCCGAGATGGTCTTTGAGGGTGACATAGTTGAGAGTAAATTTATCAGGGAGAAAAAATGAAGAAACTTTTATTTTTTATATCTGTGGCTTTAATATTAACCCAGTTACTCAGTATTGCATATATCAGAGAACTATTCTCCTCTGTTACCAGTCCACAACAGGTGTTATCACCTGACAGAAATTCAACGGCGAATGCTTTTATTCTCCCCATTATCTTCATAATAGCTATAAATCTCTACCTTTTCCTCTTCAAATTTAAAGTATCCCTTAAATTATTCAGATTATATTTCTTTGCCATTTCTATTTTCTCCTGGGTGATTATTCTGTCAATATTGTCCCCATATATTTATATATGGGCTATTTTCATTGTTTTTCTTTCTCCTTTCGTTCTAATGAAAACAAAATATAGATATATCTCTGAAGATATTTTCGCAATGTCACTTTCTTCAATAGCTGGAGCATCTTTAGCTCTGATGTTCAACTTAAACACCCTTTTTATTACAATAGCTCTACTCTCTTTGCTTGATTATTACTTTGTTCTGAAAAATAAGAAAATTGTGAAAATTGCAGAGAAAATGAAGGAATCCAGAATCCCTATTGGAATAGCTGTAGGTAGTGAAAAAAAGAGAATGGCTCTGGGCTATGGAGACCTCATCTTTTCAGCAGGTCTGGTTTCGGCAGCCTTCATTAAAGGGGGTTTTGCAGAAGCTATGACCATTGGTTTTTTTGCTTCCCTCAGCTTATTTTTATATCTCAACTACTTTATGAAGAAGGGTAAGGCACTCCCGGCTCTTCCACCTATTTTTATCGGGTCACTCTTCGGTGCCATTGTCTCATGGATTTTAATTTGATGGTTAGAAAATCGAAGGGGCACTATAATTATATGACGAAGTTGATAATCAGAAGTTCGAAATGCCAACATATGCTTGTGTGTTGGTTGAAAATACTAACGAGAAATTTTTTATACCAGGATAATGTATTAGTTATACTTACCTATTAGCTGCATAGTGTTAGGGAAAATAAGGAGGATTTTAAATGCAGAAGCCAGAAGTTGACATATATCAGAAAGACGTTACTGACCTTGCCCTCTTTGTAAAGGTGAGTCAAGGTAATGTGCTCAAATGGGATATAAACAGAATAGTTTCCTCTCTTCTCAAAGAGGTCGGAATTGACGAAGCCTTGGCTTTAAACATAGCAATATCTGTTGAGAGAATAATAAAAGATTCAGGAATTGAGTTTATCACAGGACCTCTAATCAGAGAAATTGTAAATACAGAATTAATAAAGCGTGGACTGGAAAAGGAGAGGAAGAAATACACCAGACTGGGTATGCCCATACATGATGTCCACAGACTTATAACAAGTCATAACAAGGAAAATGCCAACGTACCTCATGGTCCAGAAGCAACTAATCTTAGCCTTGCCGAGAGTATTAAAAAGCAATATGCTCTTCTTAAAATATTCTCACCAGAGGTTGCTCTTGCTCATGAGCGTGGTGATGTTCATCTTCATGATATGGGTTTTATAGACCGTCCATATTGTTCAGGCAATAGTATAGAGTATGTTAAGAAATTCGGATTGAGTCTGCCCAATGCCCTTTCAATATCAAAACCTGCAAAACAGGCTGATGTTCTTATACTGCATTTGATAAAATTCAGCGCAGCTCTGCAGGGAGTATTTGCAGGAGCTATAGGTTGGGATGCTGTGAATCTTTTTCTTGCACCCTATCTTGTGGGAAAGAGTGATAAAGAGATATATCAGATTGCTCAGATGCTTGTCTTTGAATTTGCACAACAGGCTGTTGCAAGAGGTGGTCAGAGTATTTTCAGTGA
>VAOW01006598.1_pt1 | contig 10739 bp, 9 predicted proteins | sample 3393921 | NCBI WGS metagenome assembly VAOW01 (sample SAMN08290428, study PRJNA428436) | hydrothermal vent metagenome | isolation source: Deep-sea hydrothermal vent chimney | place: Indian Ocean: Southwest Indian Ridge | depth 2742 m m
ATTCATGACTCATTCATGATTTATTCAGGGCTTTCCTGGTGTTTAATTTCAGTCATTTTTTTTATCACAATAGTAACCACAGGTACATCCGAGCTAAATGGGCCTTTTGCCGTGGTCCGTACATGCGAGATTTTGTCCATTACATCCTGCCCTTTGATTACCTTGCCAAATACTGTATAGCCCCAGCCCTGTGGTGTCTTGCTGGTGAAATCGAGAAAAGCGTTATCATTGGTATTAATAAAAAACTGGTTAGTGGCAGAATGCGGGTCACTGGTTCGTGCCATGGCTATTGTGTATTTGAGGTTTCTTAAGCCATTGTCTGCTTCATTCTTAATCGGGGCATGGGCCGGTATCCTGTTGAAATCGGCGGTATATCCACCACCCTGGTCCATAAAGTTTTTTATTACACGATGAAAGATAGTGCCATTGTATTCGCCAGCATTAACATAGCGAAGAAAGTTTTTCACCGTAATCGGTGCTTTATCCGGGTATAACTCAATAATGGCGGTGCCCATCGTTGTTTCCATTTTTACTTCAGGGTTATCTGCCAGAACGTTCTGAGCGAAAAGAGCGCAACTCAATAACAGCAGGGCGGGGATAATGTGTAGATTAAGGCGCAGGTGATGTTGAATAGATGTTTTCATTATTCGTATTACTCTCTAGTTAATATCGTAGAAACTGGGATGCATGGTAGCGAAAAAGCTCACTTTGGCAGCAATGGTACATTGAAAATACCTTATGATAAATAGATATTTCAGAATTTATACCTGCTAAGGAATATCTTTCCCGACATCCGCAGAGATGTTAGCTTTTCGAGACAGTTGGGTATGATTGATACCTAAAGAGCGTAAAAACAGAGCGATTAACTCATGGCTGATTTCATGTAGTGACAGGTCTTCAAGCCGATCCTGTGGTTGCAGGCATTTCTGTATCAGAGTTTCACGTACCATTCCCTGATACAGTAAACCAGCGGACAGGATAGTGACTTCACGATTAGGCACATCATAAGGCAGAAATTCATTTAAGCCATATTCGATATAATCGGTAAAACTTTTCCAGCGGTTGTGGAAAAATGACAGGGTCGCCGGGTTGCCTTCCAGCAGACTTTGTAATTCGATTTTGAGAATATCAGGGTTATCCGCCATATTACGGATATATACTTCGGTCATACCGGCCAGTGCATCTTCGAAGCGTGTGCCGTGTTTGACGATGGTGTCAACGTAACTCTGCCGCTGACAGGCAAATTCTTCCAGAACCGTATTATAGAGTTCCTGTTTGGATTTAAAGTGGCGGTACAGAATAGCCGGGCTCACGTTAATGGCTCTGGCAATCTCATCAATCGAGACACCGGGATAGCCCTTGCTGGCAAAAAGACCCCGAGCTGCGGCAATAATAGATTGTCTGCGTTCGGGGCCTGAAAGTCGAGGGTTCAACTTTTACTGCCGGTGTATAGTTTTAGGCAGCTTTTTCAATCATGAAAACAAATTTTCCGTCTTCTTCACCACTGGACTTCAGTGTGTTACCGGTTTGTTTACAGAATGCTTCGAAATCTTTTACTGAGCCTGGGTCAGTAGCGATAATTCTCAGGGTCTGCCCGTTATCCAGTGCCGAAATTGCTTTTTTTGCACGCAGGATAGGTAGTGGACAGTTTAAACCGCTAGCGTCTAATTCAGAATCAAAATCACTCATAAGTCACCTCGTTACGTATGCAGACAGGATGTTTGCATTTATTAAGTAAACGTTTACTAACATATAAGATAAAGTTGGTAATGTCAACCTTAAAACACATGTTATTTATATGGTTATTTGTAATATGTTGATTATTAAGGCGTTAATCGAAATTAATAGAAAAAGAAAACAGGTGGTGCAGATACGGGTTAAAACGCTTCCATATCAATGAAGGCAACGGCGATGCCTTCATCGTTAGTGCGAACAATGACGGCATCTTTTTCTGTTTCACTATTGTCGCCCAGCGGGTTCCTGAAATGCAGGCTTACCAGCTCACCAAGAGGATAATGCTGAGGATCGTCCAGTAGGAGAAACAAACCACCTTCACTGATATTCTTGGATACCACAGCGTGTGGCGAGTCTTCCAGAAAGTAGAGTGTAATATCTATCTGGATTTCCTGTCTGGGGTAATTGCGCAGATCTGTAAACATGAAATATTTCTGCCGGGTGGTTATAATAATGCTGAATAGAGAATGTTATCTGTTGGTATCATTGATAATAGACCGAGATCAGTAAAATACTAGTAAATTATGGTTTAATCTGAGTCCCCTATGTTTTTCTGTGAGAAAAGATAATAGCAATGGTAAAAAAACAAAAAATAAAAAATGAATTTTCTCTACTGACACAGAAACGGTTTTTACCCTTTTTTATTACCCAGTTTCTGGGTGCCTATAATGATAATGTATTTAAGAACTCCCTTATTATTATGATCGCTTTTCAGGGTTCTCGGCTGACTTCAATCAATACCGATGTATTAATTAATCTCAGCGCCGGTCTGTTTATTCTCCCTTTTTTTATTTTTTCGGCAACGGCAGGACAATGGATTGAAAAACAGGAAAAAGGGCGGGCGATCCGTTTAATTAAATTACTGGAAGTTATCATTATGGCAATGGCTGCGATTGCTTTTACATACAATGCGTTGTTTGTGTTGATCGCGTTACTGTTTTTAATGGGTAGTCAGTCAACATTATTTGGTCCAGCTAAATACAGTTATATCCCGCAGCATCTGGATGAAACAGAGTTGGTTGAGGGCAATGCACTGGTTCAAATGGGTACTTTTGTCGCAATTTTGCTGGGAACAATAACCGGAGGCGTACTCATTGCAGGTCATTATGGCAAGGAAATGATCGGGGTGGCTGTTATACTCCTGGCTGTTGGTGGTTATTTGGCAAGTTTGTTTATTCCCTATACGCCTGCGTCGAAACCGGAGCTGAAAATAAACTGGAACATCTGGCAGGAAACGATTCAGAATATTTTATTTTTAAGAAAGAACCGTACAGTTTTTCTTTCCGTGCTGGGAATATCATGGTTCTGGTTTCTGGGTGCAACCTATCTGGTTCAATTACCACACTATACAAAGGTTACACTTGGCGCGGATGAGCAGGTTGTTACCTTATTGCTGACGCTGTTTACTATTGGAATCGGTTCGGGTTCACTATTGTGTAACTGGTTGTCTGGAGATAAAGTTGAACTGGGTCTGGTTCCATTTGGTTCAATCGGCCTGACTGTTTTTGGTATTGATTTATATTTTGCACATCCGGCAATTTCGCCGGATACGGTAATCAGTTTGTCTGCCTTTTTATCCAGTTCCCCCTGGCGATTGCTGAGTGATATCGTATTGACCGGATTTTTTGGTGGTTTATATATAGTGCCGTTATTTGCGCTTATCCAGCAACGCTGCAAGCCAGACCATTTGTCCCGGGTTATTGCGGGTAATAATATCCTGAACGCATTGCTGATGGTGTTATCGGCAGTAGTTGCGATGGTTGTTCTGAAGTTAGGTTTAAGCATTAATGAACTTTTCCTGGTCGTTGCGATATTTAATGCAGTGGTTGCTGTCTATATTTATACACTGGTCCCCGAGTTTTTTATGCGATTTATGGTCTGGATACTCATTCATACTATTTACCGGATTACGGTCAGAGGGGTAGAGAATATTCCTGAAAAAGGTGCCTGTGTACTGGTGTGTAATCATGTTAGTTATGTGGATGCCATGATTATTGCCGGTTGTATCCGGCGCCCAGTACGTTTTGTTATCTATTATAAAATTTATCAGTTACCGGTACTGAATTTTATTTTTCGTACCGCAAAAAGTATACCGATTGCGGGTGTTCATGAAGACAGGAAATTACTGGTCAAAGCATTTAAAGATATTGATGATGCGTTAGCGGCAGGTGATCTGGTATGCGTTTTTCCAGAAGGTAAGCTGACACGTAATGGCCGTATGATTACCTTTCGTGATGGGATTGAACGTATTATTAAAAGTCATCCCGCCCCGGTTGTGCCAATAGCGTTACAGGGATTATGGGGAAGTGCATTTAGTCGATATAAAGCAAATATTTTTTATCGTTTATTTAAAGGATTCAAGTCGCATATTGGTCTGGTAGCTGGTATTTTGGTACCGGCGGAGCAGGTTAGTGCAAAAAGTTTGCAGGAAAAGGTACAGAGTTTGTATGACGATAAAGTGTAGCGTTAGCAGCATTTTTCTGTATCCGTACTATTTTTCATTTCCACGCGGAATATGCAAACCAGGGTAATAAAAAAGCCAGCGGTAATACTGCTGGCTTTTTTATTATTGCAATGCTGACAGTGTTTTACACTTTGCCCATAACAGTAAAACTTTTAATAAATGGTCCTGCCATACGCGGGTCGGAAATTATGGCTTTGAAATCACCAACTTTGAATTTTAATTTACCGGTGGTAAAAGCAAGCCCCAGACCGGTCATGCCCAGACCTTTTGATAACCATTTGTCCCAGCTTTTCTGCTCTGCACGTAAATCCCAGTTCAGTACCCGGTTGTCATAGGCTCCCGCTTCGACAACTCGACCATTTACCACATCAATAAAACCGACACAGGTTTCGTTATCCGGGAAACCGTAACCAATGGTTGAGTTAAAGTTAATTTTCTGCAGAGCAGTAGCAAGATCAGATGCCGCGTTCCACTGCTCCTGAAAGCTTTTCATCCAGGAATCATCAAATAAGGCCATGTTATTTCTCCAAATTCTGTTAAATATTATCTAAGGAAGTCCTGAGGATCTGTAGGTAATCGAGCTATATTCCGAATGGTTGCAGGATGACTGTATAGTTAAAAAAACATATACCCATACAGTCGACGCGGATACTAACATAAGTGTATCTATATCGAAAGAGGTATACCGAGAGGTCTACCGGGAGGTTTCCCAGGTTACTGCTTCAGTTCCATCAACAGTGAGCTGATATGATTCTGCTGTAATATTTTCTGATTGTGATGGAGTATGCGAATGTTATGATAAGGGCCGGTGCGCACACGGTGCCATTGATTTTTGTTAATAGTGACATGCTGTATATTCGCTTCAATACCGAGAAAGGCCAGTTTTGCTTTTAGTTTTTCCGCCTCGCTCAGCTTCTGAAAAGAAGCTATCTGTAAAACATACAAAGCTGGTTTCGAATGAGGTCCGGCTGTTCGTTCCAGGATTTTAGGGGGGGTTGTTTCTGATTTTGGTATCAGTACTTCCATGCCCTGTAGCAGCGTGTAAAAATTATACCTGGGCTCTTTTTTACTGGATCCCGCTTTAGCTATCGGTAGTGGCTTATGGGCTTTATTTTTTTTATGTTCAAGTTTTTTTAACTCAGTGTTAACGGCGTCATGAAAGCTGGTTTGTGTGGCTGGTTGCTTGTCGAGGTAAATAAGGAAAGCAACAAACAGGCCAATAGCCAGACCGGCAAGTAACCATAGATAAGCTGGCAGAAATTTTTTCTGCACACGTTTTTTTCTGGGTTTATAATCAGCCGACATAGTAGTCTAATGGGTTCGTGGGTTATGTCTGGGTAGCGTTTCGACAGATTACATTTTTTCTGGTGCGCTAACGCCAAGCAGGGTAAGTCCGTTTTTTAACACCTGCCGGGTTGCAATAATTATATTCAGGCGGGCATTGCGTAATGCCTCATCGTCAATAATAAAGTGGTGGGCGTTATAATATGAATGCAGCAAGTTGGCCAGTTCGCGTAAGTAGTGTGCGAGTAAGTGTGGTTCAGCGTTCATCGCCGCTTTATTGATAATATCCGGATAAGCAGCCAGCTTTGTAATTAATTCAGTTTCATGTTTCTCGGTTAACATCTCAAGATTATTGTTACCGGCAGTAATGTCGTGTACTAATTTTTTTTCTTCAAGTTGTGCCATGACGCTACAGATACGGGCATGTGCATACTGGATGTAATAGACCGGGTTGTCATTGCTCTGTGATTTGGCAAGATCAAGGTCAAAATCCATGTGTTGCTCACATTTGCGCATAACATAAAAAAATCGTGCTGCATCATTGCCAACTTCTTCACGTAATTCACGCAGGGTAACAAAGGAACCGGAACGTGTTGACATGGGGACACGTTCCCCGTTGCGATAAAGGTTGGCAAATTGCACCAGTAAAATATCCAGTCGTTCAGCTTGTGCGCCCAGTGCAGACATAGCAGCTTTTACCCGGGCAACATAACCGTGATGGTCGGCTCCCCAGATATTTATTACCCGATCATAGCCACGTTGGAATTTATCCAGATGGTAAGCAATATCAGAGGCGAAATAGGTAGCCTGTCCGTTATCACGGATAACTACCCGGTCTTTTTCGTCGCCAAATTGTGTGGATAAAAACCACAGGGCTCCGCCGCGTTCCTCGATATACCCCTGTTCGCGCAATTGTTCGACAGCCTGCTGAATTAATCCACGGTCGGCAAGCGTCTGTTCACTGAACCAGTTGTCAAAGATAACACCAAAATCTTCCAGGTCTTCACGAATATCGGTCAGAATATTATCCAGACCGGCGGTAAAGACAATACGATAGTTTTCGCCAAGTAGTTTGCAGGCACGTGAAATCAGTGCATCAATATGAACTTCCTTATCACCATTTTCCGCTTTGTCAGCTGGAATGTCCTGCATAACTGCCTCAGCAGAATGGACAAACTGCCGGGCATATTTCTGTTTAAGCTGGTTGGCAATGTCATAGATATAGGCTTCACTTTTATACCCGTTGCTGGGAAACGGAATGGAAATATCGGATAACTGCAGGTAACGTAGCCAGATACTGGTAGCCAGAATATTCATCTGCCGCCCGGCATCATTGACATAATATTCACAGTCAACATCGTAACCCACAGCGCGCATTAATGAAGCCAGCGTCGCTCCATAGGCAGCCCCGCGCCCGTGGCCGACATGCAACGGCCCAGTGGGGTTGGCGGAGACAAATTCAAGCTGAATTTTTTTGTGCCCGGCTGTTTCGCTGCGCCCGTAGCGTTCACCCTGTGACAATATATCGCGAATAACATTGAGTGTTGTGTCTTTCGCCAGGTAAAAATTAATGAAACCGGGACCAGCTATTTCAACCTTCTCAATAATATTATCTGCTGCAAGGCGATTGATAATCTGTTGGGCGATATCACGCGGTGCCATGGCGGCCTGCTTTGCCAGCATCATTGCCACATTACAGCTAAAATCACCAAAACTGGCATCTTTGGTACGGCTAACCTGTAGTAATGGCAGGGAGTCGATGATGCCGTCAGCAAGCAGTGTTTGCAGTGACCGGGTTAACAGAGATTCAATTTTATCTTTCAAAGGGCGTACCGGACGTGTGAAGTGATTTGCGGGTTTTCAAGGGTGCTGATTATACGTTAAAGCGCGGTTAGGTAAAGGGCGCAAGCAATTAATAGAAGTGCCCTGGAATGTTTGTGGTGTGATATTTGTTAAAAGGTATCATATGGGTCTACATCTATTGACCAGCGTGCCTTGTTCGTCGATTTTAGTTTGATAATCTGCCCCAGGCTGTTATGCAGTATTTGATGTAAAGGTTTGCGGTGTCTGGCCTGGAGCATTAGCTGATAACGGTAGCGACCGGCTCGGCGTTCCATCGGGGCAGGCAGCGGGCCGAATATCTCGACAGTGGCACTTTTTTGCGCAGCAAGTACGCTGGCAACCTCGTCGAGAAAATAGCGAGCAGCATCGATGGTTGTGGATTCACTACGAATGATAATCAGATGCTGCTCTGGTGGTAATGCGGCATTTTTTCGTTCGGCAAGGATATTGTGAGAAAAAGATTCATAACCCTGATGGAGCAGAGTTTGCAACAGAGGGTGCTCGGGATGGTGAGTCTGAATCAGTACTTCACCGGTTTTTTCTGCCCGGCCTGCTCGACCAGATACCTGAATAATTAATTGGGCAAGGTGTTCCCCGGCACGAAAATCACTGCTATAGAGCGACTGATCGGTATCCAGAATACCCACCAGCGTGATGCCAGGAAAATCATGTCCCTTAGCCAGCATCTGTGTACCGACCAGAATGCCGCTTTCACCGCTGTGCGCCTGTCGCAGTTTCTCCTGTAGACAGCCTTTGTTACGGGTGGTATCGCGGTCGATCCGGTTTACTGCGGTCTGCGGGAAGCGTAGCTGTAAAAATTGTTCGATACGTTCTGTGCCGCTACCCACAGCAATCATTTCATCGCTACCGCAGTGATCGCACTGCTCTGGTACCGGCCGTTGAGCATTACAATGGTGACAGTGTAACCGCTGGTATTTCATGTGGTAGGTCATATTGGCATCACAACGATGGCAGCGGGCGGTCCAGCCGCAACGATGACACATCAGTAATGGTGCAAACCCTCGTCGGTTAATAAACAGCAGTACCTGACTCCGTTGCCTGATATGCTGCTCAATTTTTTCGAGTAAAGACTCTGACAGGCCTTCATGCATACGCTGGTTACATAAATTAATCAGCTTTACTGCTGGTAATGGTCGTGTGTTGGCGCGCTGGCGCAGATAATGTACCTGATAACGCTGTTCATTAATATTGTTAATTGTTTCCAGTGAAGGCGTTGCCGAACCCAGTATGACTGGGCAGTTAAGATAGCGGGCACGGATAATCGCCAGATCACGGGCATTGTAACGGAAGCCATCCTGTTGTTTGTAGGAACCATCATGCTCTTCGTCGATAATGATCAGGCCTAAATCCGGCATAGGAGTAAATATCGAAGAGCGGGTGCCAATCACAACACGTGCCTCACCATTAGCCGCCGCATACCAGGCCCTGTAACGCTGGCTAGCAGATAACCCGGAATGTAATACTGCAATGCGGGTATGCAACTGGCTGGCAAAGCGTTGAGTAAGTTGTGGAGTCAGGCTGATCTCGGGGACCAGTAATAGGACCTGCTGGCTGCGCGACAGTGTCTGTTGGCTTATTTCCAGGTACACCTCGGTTTTTCCACTGCCGGTAACACCAAACAGGCAGTGAATGCCTGTATTTGACTGGCTAATTGCTTTCACGGCCTGTTGCTGCTCCGTATTTAGCACAAGCGGCATTTGCGGATCTGAGGTGGCTGCTGTCGGCGATGACTGTCTGGAAGGTGCTTTCTGGTTAATCAGTGATTTATTGTGCAAGGCAGTAATTGTTCCGGTAGTTATACCGCGTTGCCTGATTTCCTTAGTAGTTAGTCCCTGCGGGCATATTGCAAGTAACTGATAAAGCTGATGTTGTTTGGGTGCGCGCCGTTGCAGTTGTTGTAACGTATCGGCTGTAGTAGATGCAACCCGCCATGGCTTTTCAGCGTCAGGCGGGGCATAGTAATGGCTGGGGTGGCGTAAATATACTGGTAATGCGGCCTGTATTGCCTTGCCTGGTGGGTGCAGATAATACTGTGCTGCCCATTGCAGTAAAGCCAGTGTTTCGGTTGAAAATACCGCTTTTGTATCGGGAAAGGATATAACCGATCTGAGTTTGTTGGGAGCAATGTCGCTATGCTCAGTCTGTTCAACAATAATGCCGATAAGCTGGCGCTTACCAAAAGGGATCAGAACGCGCATACCCGGTACAATTGGGTGCATCGGCAATTGTTCCGGTAAGCGATAATCAAACAGGCCGTATAGAGGGCAGGGGATGGCAATTCTCAGAATAGCGTATTCAGGCATAGGGTGAGGAGACAAAGGTGCCGCAGGCAGGCCGAAAATAAAATACATTTTACTGTATATAATGAACCAGCGAGGGCTTAATTAGGCAAAGAATGCGGGGAATTAAGCAAAAGGTAAAGAGCAGAAACGTGAATACACAGCGGATAACCCTGGATTAACCGAAAAATACTGTGGATAAGTCTGTGGAAACATGCATTGCATGATCTTTCGGAATAAGTCCAGGTTTTATTTTGTAAAATTTTTGTAATAGTTTGTTCACATTTAAAACTATACATATCAATATGTTATAAAGTATCCCCTTATAATAGCAGGGTTAAAAGAGATTTGACCTATTGATGGAAATGTGAATTTATTCTTTGTGAATAAACAAACTAATGCTGAATTTAATGCGTGCTAAATTAGCGTTATTTCTTAATAGTTATTCTATATAAAACAACATAAGTTGTTATTTTTACGGGGAAAAGCAAAGTTACTCACAAAAACTGTGGATAACTTTGTGGATAATAGTCTGAAAAAAGGTAAATTTCACAGTAAGTAGTTGCTTTCTGTTAGTTTGGATGGTTTTTGACCATAAAAATATATATCTTATAAAACAAGTAGTTATGTATGTTATAAGTCTTTATTATAATAAAAAACCAATTTTTTATACGTTGAGTATTGTGTACCAGAATCTTATTTTGAACTTGTGTACAACTTCAATTTATTACAGAAAAATTACAATAACTTAGCGATAGAAACAGCGGGTTACCTCAAAATTTGCATTACTATCTCGATAAGCAAAATTCACCATAAATATTTTTTTATCAGGGGCGCACTCATGCAGTCATGGCAACACATTATTGAACATGTTGAACAGCAAACCAGGCAGCCGTTTTGTTTCTGTCGGCAACAGTCATTAGCTGGCGGTAGTATTAATTCAGCCTTTCTACTGACCGGTAAAGCCAGTTGCTATTTTGTGAAAACCAGTCAGGCGGGCAGGGAATCTATGTTTGCAGCAGAAGTGCTTGGTTTACAGGAGCTGGCAACCAGTCGGACATTACGTGTCCCCGAGCCTGTCTGCTACGGTGAAGATGATACGAAAAGTTATATTG
>VAOW01003556.1_pt1 | contig 10722 bp, 5 predicted proteins | sample 3393921 | NCBI WGS metagenome assembly VAOW01 (sample SAMN08290428, study PRJNA428436) | hydrothermal vent metagenome | isolation source: Deep-sea hydrothermal vent chimney | place: Indian Ocean: Southwest Indian Ridge | depth 2742 m m
GGTAACGCCATGATCTCGATTTTTTGCCGGGAGGCCTTCTCGATGGCGTACAGCATGCGTTTTTCGCGTGGGGCGACAAACAAGATGGCATCACCCTGGCGACCGGCCCGACCGGTACGGCCGATCCGGTGAATATAGGCTTCAGTATCGTAGGGAATATCGTAATTGATGACATGGCTGATGCGCCCCACGTCAAGGCCACGGGCAGCGACATCGGTAGCTACCAGAATGTCGAGCTTGCCGTTCTTAAGCTTTTCAACGGTGCGTTCCCGCTGATTCTGTTGGATATCACCATTGAGGGGTGCTGCGGCATAGCCACGTGCTTGCAGTTTGTCTGCCAACTCGCTCGTGGCGGTTTTGGTGCGCACAAAAACGAGCATGGCATCAAACGGCTCAGCTTCTAGAATGCGGGTCAGGGCATCCAGTTTATGCAGGCCGCTGACCGGCCAAAAGCGCTGTCGTATGGTCTCGGCTGTGAGCGTCTTGACCTTGATAGTGATCTGTTCGGGCTGGTTCAGATGCTTTTGGGCGATACGACGGATCTGCTGGGGCATGGTGGCTGAAAACAGCGCAATCTGTCGATGGTCGGGGGTTTGCTCCAGCACCCATTCCACGTCGTCAATAAAACCCATACGCAGCATTTCGTCAGCTTCGTCGAGTACCAGCGCGCGGAGTTGCTCCAGCTTCAGAGTACCGCGACGCATATGATCCATAACTCGCCCGGGGGTGCCCACTACAACCTGTGCACCGCGCTGCAGTGCGCGGATCTGGCCGCGATATTCCTGACCGCCATAAATGGGTACTACATGAAAATCCTGCATGCGCATAGCGTATTTCTGGAAGGCCTCGGCGACCTGGATAGCTAGTTCGCGAGTAGGCGTCAGCACTAGGACCTGGGGCTCTTTATTGCGCACATCGATTCTGGAAAGTAGGGGCAGAGCAAAGGCTGCGGTCTTGCCCGTACCGGTCTGGGCCTGGCCTACGACATCCTTGCCGACCAACAACAATGGGATAGTTTGTGCCTGGATAGGGGTGGGGACTTCGTAACCAACTTCATCCAGCGCTTGCAGTAAGGGTTCAATCAAGGCCAATTGGCGAAACGTGGAGATGGGGTCGGCAGTCATGGTGAGTACCTAAAATCAATAATAATTGGCGATCAGGAAAGTGGGCGGAAGCGGTCGATCGGTAACCGCACGCGGATAATAGGGTGGGATAAGAGCAGACGCGATCAAGCGGCTAGATTGCCGTGACGCATAGCCGTTGCGGAACCCTGAAGTGTAGCATGTATCCATAAAAAATGGGCTGGCCTCGTTTCACCATATCGCTGGAACAGACGACCGGTATCTTGCGTCGGTACAGATGTGGTGAAGCAAGATTTGCCTGATGATTGATCCTGGGTTGGTATTGAGCTTATCGGGACTTGCATGAATGGCTCAATCCGGCAGACTGGGTAAGACTTATCCACCCGCTTGATCTATGGCTTCGTTCAATACCCTACTTGCCGAGGTACGTCGCTGTACGCTTTGTAGCGCCCATTTGCCGCTTGGCCCTCGGCCGGTGCTGCAGGTTCACCCCCAGGCGCGCATTTTGATTGCCGCGCAGGCCCCTGGCAGGAAAGTCCATGAGAGCGGAATTCCCTTCACTGATGCCAGTGGCGATCGCTTACGTACCTGGATGGGGATGGATACCGAGACGTTCTATGATCGCCGACGAATCGCCATTTTACCCATGGGGTTTTGCTACCCTGGTACCGGTAAATCAGGAGATTTTCCACCGCGACCAGAATGTGCACCAGCATGGCGAAAACAGCTTTTGTTGCAAATGCGACATATTAGTCTGACCCTGGTGATTGGCACGTATGCCAAGGCTTGGCACCTGCCGGATGCACCGAGTTCGTTGACCGAAACGGTACGGACCTGGCAACGCTGGTGGCCGGAGGTGCTGCCACTGCCACATCCAAGTCCGCGCAACAACCTTTGGTTCAAGCGCAACCCCTGGTTTGAGCAAGAGGTATTGCCAGTGTTGCAAGAACGTGTTGCTGACCTGGTGCCCCCCTAAGGTCTATAGGAGAAAGCGCATCAGTGTCGAGTCACAGTTTGCTGGTCAACGTATTGCTCGCGAAGTTGCCAGGCGGGAGCGGGCCTGGGATGTCGTGAATAAGAAGCCCGCAAAGTTGATGGTTGTAGGCTATTTGGCTCTTTATATGCTGCTAGCCGGCGCGAGTTTCGGCTGGCTGAGTGGGATTGGATCTGCCCGCTGGATACATCCGCTAGTGAGGGTCCTGTTAATCGTGATCCCCTTTGCAGTCCTTATGCTGCTACATGGGTATATTGATATGCGGCGCCGGTTGGATGCCGCCGTTGAGCTACTGCGGCAGCAGGAACAACGATCCCGTTGACCCACGTAGCCACTCAGTACAAAAGTGATAAATAGATCGAGAATCTTCATTCATCTATTCTGGACACCCCCAAACTGATATAGTCAGCATGATATATGCTTGATAAATCTATATTTATTATTCAGGCTGGAAGGGCCTGCTTGGGTAAGCATGTCAAAAAGTGTGTTCAATAACTAGAACGAAGAAGAAAGATTTAGGCCTTGGGATGGAGGGCTCTGCCAGTTGGCGGGCATCGTGACTGTTTTGTGCCGAAACATGGCGCGGGGTTACGTTTGCCTCGTTTTTCTGGCCGAAAAGATGAGGGACGTATCGAAAGATGGATTTTAAACTTGCGCCAGATTTTGTAGCTATAGCAGGATTGTTGGTGGTGTTTGCCTCGTTGCTTCAGCAAAACCCCCAGGCACGCCTGCGCTACTGGTTGGTGGGCTGGGTTTTTATCCTGATTCACTTTGCCGCCGAATTTATTGCTACCAATATCCATACCGGTGTTGACGCAGCGTATGCGGTTTCGACCGTCATGCTGCTATTAACCAGTGTTGCTTTCATTTGGGCCGGCAATGAGATGGAGGTTCGTCGTTCGCGTGGTGCGTTGTGGGCCATGCTCAGCGCGCTACCCGATACCGTAGTTTGTGTAATTCTGATTTTTGGGCTGGGATCACCTATCTGGTACGTTGCGCTGGCAGTGGCTGGCATGGCCAGCGCACTTTGGGTGTTTGGAGGTGGCAAGCGCCGCCATGAGTGGCTGGAACGTATTGTGCGCAATACGTTTATTGTGTTGGTCTATTCTGTCCAGGCACTCCTGTTCCTGTGGAAACAATGGGATTGGGCACTGGCCTGGTTGCTGTTCTGGCACTACCTGGCGGCGGCCATCGTTTTCAGAGTGCGAGTCCTCAGAGTTACGGTGGGGGTCGTGTTCACCACTTTAAGTATGGTTGCCTGGGCCCTGGTTTTCCCGGTGGGGATGATGTTCGAACTGTGGTTGCCACACGTGCACGTCAGTAGTGAGGTTTGGAATTTACCCAAATATCTGGTAGCTACCGGCATGATTGTGACCCTGTTGGAGGAGCAAATGCATCAGGCCCAACAGGCTTCATTACAGGACGCACTGACCGGCCTGGCCAATCGGCGCTACTTTACTTCGATAATCATGAAGTTCACCCAACGGTCGGCGGTCGCTCGAAACTTCGCGTTGCTGGTTCTGGATATCGATGATTTCAAACAGATCAACGATCACCTCGGACATGTGGTTGGCGATAGGGTTTTGCAGGAAGTCGCGCAGCGCATGCAAAGCACCTTTCGAGAAACCGATGTACTGGTCAGGATGGGGGGCGATGAGTTTGCGGTGTTATTGCCAAACATGCGTGATCGTGATGCCATGGGGAAACTCCTCGAGAAACTAAAGAGTGTCTTACAGCTACCGTTGCGGGTTGGGGATGAAGAGATATCACTACGGGTCAGTGTGGGCATGGCTATTTGCCCTGCAGAAGGTAGCGATGAGGATACTTTGTACGCGGTTGCGGACCAGCACATGTACCAGAACAAACCTGTTCACCAGGGCTTGCCGAAATCGGGATAAGGTCTATCGGTTCGGGCTCAACACGTGCATGGTGGGACTTGGCGTACACTTCCTGTATCGGGGGTAGACATCGAAGCGCATGCAGATCAAGGGCAAACCCAATTCACTCGATATCGCTCATTTGGCGGGGGTATCCCAGTCGACTGTTTCACGGGCCTTGCGCGGCCATCCGATGGTCAATGTGGAGACCCGTGAACGGATTCTGGCGATTGCCAAACAGCTTAATTACAAGGTTGATAAGAACGCCTCTAATCTGCGCTCCCAGCATTCTGGCACCTTGGCATTGCTATTGTTCGAGGATCCCACGGTTGATGATTCCAATATCAACCCTTTTTTCCTGTCGATGCTCGGTTCAATAACCCGGGCGTGTTCGCAACATGGTTATGACCTACTGATTTCGTTCCAGCAATTGTCACGCAACTGGCATGCTGATTATGAAGATAGCCACAAGGCCGATGGCATCATCTTGCTGGGTTATGGCGATTATCTGGCCTATCGCAGCAAGCTGGATACCTTGGTCGATCAGGGCACCCATTTTGTGCGGTGGGGGGCGGTGTTACCGGAGCAGCCAGGGGTATCAATTGGCTGCGACAACCTACAGGGGGGGCAGATGATTACCGAGCACCTGATCGGGATGGGGCGGCGGCGATTGGCCTTTATCGGTGACGTGACATTACGGGCTCCCGAATTTCGGGAGCGTCACGATGGTTATGCTGTGGCACTGAGTAAAATTGGCAAAAAACCCGACGCGACGCTACAAGTTGATGCCATCTCTACTGAATCGTCCGGTTATGAAGCGGCCTGCACATTGTTGGCCCGCAGGGTGTCCTTTGATGCGGTGTTCGCGGCCAGTGATCTGATTGCCATTGGCGTAATACGGGCCCTCAACGAACATGACCTCAGAGTTCCTGATGAAGTGGCGGTGGTGGGGTTCGATGACATTCCGATGGCCCGTTTCGTACAACCGGCGCTGACCACCGTATTGCAGGATACTCAGCGTGCCGGTGAGTTGCTGGTAGAAAATCTGCTCAGTCTGATCGATGACGGCCATGCCGAGAGTATCAAGATCCCCCCCCGACTGATGATTCGGCAATCGAGTGGCACCCCGTAATTTACGCTGTCGTTTCGACCTGGGGTTCGGTAACGCGCAACACGAACAGGCCAGCCAGAAACAGGCTGACCGCACCGAGCATCAGTGCAAAAATGGGCTGGCTGTGGAAAAACACCTTCAACAACATGCCCAGTACGCTGGCGGCGAGTAGTTGTGGAATGACGATGAAGAAATTGAAGATCCCCATGTATACCCCCATTTTCTCTGCAGGCAGATTGTCCGACAACATGGCATAGGGCAATGACAGAATCGAGGCCCAGGCAAAGCCGACGCCAATCATAGAAAGTAATAGCCAGTGCGGATCGCGGATTAGCAGGATAGAAAGCAGCCCCAATCCGCCCAGCCAGACATTGATCAGATGCGTCCAGCGCAGGCCCAGCCAACGGGCCATCAAGGGAATGATGGCGGCGGCCACTGCGGCGACGCCATTATAAGTGGCAAACAGTACCCCAACCCAGTTGGCGCCCTGGTTATAGATCAGGGAATGCACGTCGGTGGTGCCAAATTGCACCTGAGTCACCGCCGGGGTGGTGTAAATCCACATCGCGAACAGCGCAAACCAGGAGAAGAACTGCACCCAGGCCAGGCGCCGCATGGCCTCGGGCATGGTGTAGAGATCACGCATGATCTGGGTGAACATGCCCGGTTGGTGTTCCGGGTTGGGACTTTTACGGCACTGATGGGCCAGCCACAACAGGGCTCCGCCATAGACCAGCAGCCCAGCGGCCAGCAGGTACATTTCCTTTTGTAAATTGAACCAGACAATGAGTCCGATCAGGATGGCGCCCGCCAGCAGCCAGAGTCCACCCGTGCGTAGTGCCTGGCCGGCATGGATGTCCACTGCGGCGACAGGAATGTTCTCGCTGAATGCACTGAGTTGTTCTGGTGGATATTCACGGGTGGAAAAAACCGTCCATAGCACCGCACCCAGTAGCACTAAGCCACCGAAATAAAAGGCGTATTTGACGGTGTCGGGAATACCCCCGCTCACCGCCACGTTGGCAACCCCGACGCGGGCCAGCAGCCATGGCAGCAAGGAGGCCACTACGGCCCCAACACCGATGAAAAAGGTCTGCATGGCAAACCCGGAGGTGCGTTGTCGGGTGGGCAACTGGTCGCCGACAAAGGCCCGGAACGGCTCCATGGAGATGTTGAATGAGGTGTCCATGATCCACAGCGTTACCGCAGCAAACCATAGCAGCGGAGAATTGGGTATGACCAGCAAGGCCAGAGTGCTCAGCACGGCACCGACCAGGAAGTAAGGCCGGCGGCGACCCAGGCGGGTCCAGGTACGGTCGGAATAATGGCCGATAATCGGCTGCACGATCAGCCCGGTCAGCGGTGCCGCAATCCACAGGATCGGGATCTCCGCGACGTTCGCCCCCAGAGTCTGGAAGATACGGCTGACGTTGGCATTCTGCAGAGCGAATCCGAACTGGATGCCGAGAAAGCCGAAGCACATGTTCCAGATCTGCCAGAACGACAGCTCTGGTTTGCGCCGGGTCGTCACGGGCGAGCTGCCGGTAGTGGGTAGATCTGCAAGGCGTCAATCCGGGCAGCGTTCAGCGGTCCTTCGGCACCACCCTGGCCACCGGTGTACAGCACAAAACGGCTCAGAAAACTCATATTAAAGCCCTGCTGCAGTGCAAAGTGACATCGCTTGGTGTCCGCTACCTTGAAGGTGACGGTTGTAGACAGTTGGGTGCCATCACTTTGTGGCATGACGATGGGATACTTCTGTTGGGGTTGACCCTGGCAATCGACAAGCAGCCATTTGACGGCGGCGGTAATGCCAGTATTGATCGGGCCGTGAGCGTTGGAGTAAGCCAGTTGTGCTTGATAGGTTCCAGCATGTGGGGCCTTCCAACTCCGTGGCCAGGGACCACTGAGCTGATCTGAGGGGCCTACACAAATGCTTGGACTAGGCAGGGATTGCAGACCATTGGCGGCACGATGGGTAACGCTGAAACATTGCCGATAGGCTTTTTTGGGAATTAGTGTGGAACCGTGGATAGCACGGTACCGGTGCCCATTTTGATAGAGCAGGTTGTTACCCGGTGAATGGATTTTCCAGGATGTCTCGGTGCTGGATATGCTCGGCGCAGGGGGTGTGGGGGAGGCGAACAACGGCGCCCGCAGCCGTAAGGGAATGGGCTTGACCTGGATGGCTTTGAGCAGAACCAGGGTTTGCTGTGGCCTGACTTCGATCCGCGCAGCGACCAACAGGTTACCGGCAAGGTGGGCCGGGCGTTGCAGGACGATGCGCCGAGTGCCGAGATCGAGAACGATACGTTGCCGAGTTCCGAACAACATGGGCACCAGGGCAGTGGGCAGCCGGGGCTCAATACGCTGAGTATCTCCGAGCCCGAAAATGCCCTCGATGACCATGTTCAGATAACCGGCCACTGACCAGAGCTGGCGCCGTGAATCAACCACCGGTCCACCGAGCTTGCCGGGTAGGTGGGTCGAGAGTGCCTGCAGTGAGAAGTTTTCCATATTCGATCTGTGCAGGGCGGCACCACGCATCAACGATTGCACCATGTGGGTAATCAGGGTTGGGTCGCGCACCTTACGCGCGGCCTGGAGAGCATAGGCGCTGACAAATGGCCAGATGGCACGGTTGTGATAGATCGGCTGAGCGGCGTGTTCCGGCCAGATTACCGGACTGCCGGCGGGCCAGGTCGGATAGTGAGCGAGTACCTGACGGGCCCGTTGGGGATCCGCCACGCCACTGGTGATGGCCAGCGACAGGCCGAGCAGATCGTAGGCATCGAAGGGTGCCGGATTCGCATTCCCACCGATGTAGCTCATGTACAGACCACTCTGGGAGTTCCAGAAATGACGGTTGATCGCTTGCTTCAGCGCTATGGCTTGAGCGGCATAGACCGTTGCCTCGCGCTCGGCATGGTGCTGGCGAGACATCCTTACCGCGAGACGCAGGGCGTTGTAATGCAGCACATTGGTCGATAGGGCGAAAGACTGGGCGATGAAGGTCACATTGCGGGCGGTCCAAGCCGGGTAACTCTGCTGACGCCAGTCGAGAAACGAGGTCTCGCCGCGATACAGGCCCAGTGTTGAATCAAACACATATTTCCGGTCCTGGGTCAGGGTGTCGACCAGGGCCCGATAGGTCTGCTTGGCAAAAGCCCGGTTAGCGAGCAGGTGTCGGGCGCCGAGAAACCACACGATACGATCGGTACTGATCGGCCAGCTGCCGCCCGAACCGGTGTCCTGCATCACGTACAGGCCCTGGGGTGCCGAGGCCTTGCGTACTGAGGAAAGCTTGAACAGCAGGGAATTTCGGGCCCGGGCCGGGTCCAGTCGCCACAACGCCAGATCGGTCGAATAGGATAAATCCCGGGTCCACACGAACGGCCATTTCTTGCCGGCGATAAAGCACGCACAGGCGATCGGCTTGCCATGATCGAAGGCGGCATCGGTAATCGCGGTCACCGAATCCTTTTGCAGGTCAGACTGGGCCATCGCGAACAGCCCATCGAACATCGAGCTGGCAGTATGTGTGACCAGAGCCTGCCGGGCAATCAGGCGAGTGCCCGCGGGACTGTGCAGCACAAAACCACCTTGGGCTGTGACCCGCATGTCGGCCTGTTGGCCACGCCATTCAATCCGCTGCTGCCAGTTCGCTGCATGACTGGTCAGCGGTAGAATAGTCAGCAGGGCTACGCCAAGCACCCGGCTCAGCATGTCGCGATCCCAGTAATAAAACGGGTCTGTTGGTGCTGCATCACAATATCCCTCCCACGAATAACGGGCTGCTACCCGATACCATCGTCTGCAGTGTAGACATAAAAAGATGGGGTTCGGGTGGCAGCTAGCAGTGCATGGTAGGCATGCTGAAGCGGCCTGTACCAGCTTTTGCATACGTATTCATGATTATTTCCACCTCAACCGACTTGTTCGAGCCGGGCGTTCCCAATACTGGGCTCAACCTCCGCATGGCCCCTCAGTCCGGAGGCGGTGATGCGAAGTGCCAGTACGTCCCCGTATCTGCTCAGGCCATCCCAGCCCCCGTTAGTCACGTCGACTACGCAGTCGTGGAGGCTTGCGAGTTCATCTGAGCAGGTACAAAAAGGCCAGAGCACTTTTCTACTTTGCTTGCATGGGGATAGGGACGGAATTCGGATGAGTGAGGAAGGGGGCATCTCGATAAACTAACTGCGTGGCTCGAACATCACATGACGTTTTGACTCACTGCTTGTCAATAGAGACGGCATGAAATAGCCATTCATTTTTACCCAGGCGCAGGACATAAACGGGTTACATCCAAGTTATCCACAGCGACCTATAGGTCAAGTATGCCGCCTGAGTGATAATTTATGCCGGTTCAATATCGGGTGTGCAGAGATTGTCAGTGGCTGCTTAGCGATACCTTGTCGGGCTTGCCAGCGGCGAGCTTGAGGTAGGTCACCGCGCCGTAGCGGTCGTGGCCGGTGGCCCAGCCTTCACCCGATGCCTTCCGTAGCGCATCCAGTCCAGGGTACGAAGCGAGCTGTCCGGTTACTAGCTGAACCTGGTGAGCAATAAGTCCATGTATTTTCACCAGGTAATCGCGTAGGGCGGGTTTGTAACGGCCTTGTACGGCGCCGAGATTGAACTGCACGGTTGGTCCGTGCCGTTGTGTGCTCAGGGTCTGCAGGAAGTAGTCGCCATGCTCGTAGGCATAGGTGTTGCCCTGATCGTCGTAGTAATCGAAGCGACTGAGTTGCGCTGCCGGGAACACGTCGACCATGACCGTGGTAACTGGATGCTGGCCGACATATTCCATGGGCGGCTGGCTCGGAATGATGGCGCCCTGGCGAATGAACAGCGGGATGTTCATCCAGGTTTTACTGTCGACCGCCAGGGTAATGGTCTGCTGGCCGTGATAGACCTTGCCGCTGAAGTAGTCAGTCCAGGTTCCGGCGGGCAGGTAGACGGTCTTGTGTGTGACACCCTGGGTGACCACGGGAGACACCAGCAGCCAATTGCCGAACAGCCAGCTGTCGATGTCATTACGTACCTTCGGGTCACGAGGAAACGCGAAGACCAGCGGACGAACAATACCGATACCGGTGGTGTGCAATTGCCACTGGTAACTGTAGATGTAGGGGAGCAGCCGGTAACGCAGGCGGATGGCGTGCACAGCGGCCTTTTCGGCAATCGGCCCATATGCCCAGGGCCAGCGATGCTGATCGTGCGTGCCATGGACACGGAAGATCGGTACGAAGGCAGCAAATTCGATCCAGCGGGCGTAGTTTTCATTACTGGGATGGCCATTAAAACCACCGGCATCCATACACCAGCGCATTTCGCCGACATTGATCGCGCTGAGCAGGCGCTCGCGCTGTGCGGCCATACTTTTGAAACCGGTGTTGATGTCACCCGACCACATCCCGTAGGCGTAGCGCTGCGCGCCCAGATAGAAATCGCGGTTGAGCGACCACACCCGTTGCTTGAAGTACTGGCGCTGGCCGTCGTACAGAGCCCGCTGCATGTTCATGAACTGGGTGTCGTCGGGGGTGTTGTCGGCCTCGTCATTCCACCAGCCGACCATGCCGCTTTCAAAGGTCTTGCGCAGCACCGGATTAAAGACCCAGGCACGTACGGCGGGCCGGTCAAAATTGAGGTCTTCCACCA
>VAOW01038038.1_pt1 | contig 10711 bp, 10 predicted proteins | sample 3393921 | NCBI WGS metagenome assembly VAOW01 (sample SAMN08290428, study PRJNA428436) | hydrothermal vent metagenome | isolation source: Deep-sea hydrothermal vent chimney | place: Indian Ocean: Southwest Indian Ridge | depth 2742 m m
CAAAAACAGTGAAAAACCATGAAAAAGGAGAAAAATGAAGGGGTATTTGCAATCTCGTCTTCTTGAGATAACGAAAAATAAGGTTAATCAAAATCCTCTACCATACAATCACCTCTTGGATATTATGGCAGAAGACAATACATATATTCTTTTGTTTTCAGAAAGAAAAATAAGCTGTTGGTTTTTTGAGGTGGCCTTAGGTAGGTTCTCTTCTCAACTTTATTTCCCGGGAAATAGATTCAGCTGTTTCAATGGCCTCCTTTGGAGTAGGAAGAGTACCAATCCATATGAAGCCCTGGCAGAAAGAAATCATAGCCATAGCGATTATTCTACTTACAGCCTTTATTTTTACGGCCAGATATGCAGGGATAGGGGCTTTTGTTGTTGTGGGGGAAATGGTAATGTTCAATTATTGGAGTTGGACTTCATATTCTGCAATGGTAATAAGTCTCGCAGTCCTCCTCATCCTATTAGCGAGGTGGAAGGAATGAGAATTTATTATCTTGCACTTGCATTGTTCACCGTGAACATCGCTATACAGATGGTCACTCTGACTGGCTTATTCCCTCTCTATCATATCAATGCACAGACAGGGTGATACTGCAGTGCAACAGTACACCAATGCCAACTACAGCACCACAGGCATTTCATCGCAGGCTTTGGGTTTTGGCTTCGGAGACTTTGTCAAGGCATTGCATCTCTTTGTCAGCCTGATATGGAATTCCATTACAGGCTTTTCATCTCTTCTGGTCCTTTTCGGGTTTCCCTCTGGGCTGGTGGCTTTCATTCAGATTCTGATGCTCTTTATTTTCGCCGCAGGCATTATCCAATTCATCAGCGGAAGAGGCTTCAAAGACGCATCATAAGGCGATTATTTCCTGGGAAATTATTTACTCTTTTCCAGGCGCTTGAGTCTTTCTTCAAGTGCCCTGATATATTTCACATCAATACTCTCCTTAAGCTTCTCCGTCTCTTCCATTTTCGAAGCTATTTCAAGGCTCAAAGGCGACCTGCAGAATCTACAGAATTCAGAGCCCGGAGGACTCTCCTTCAAACACCTGGGACAACGGACAGGTAATTCTTTATTGGTGAGACCAAGCTCTTCACGAAAGACTTCGTCTATATCACTGGTATCGAACTTTGAATAATATGATAGACGGCCACTCCCTGGAACCCATCCCATCTGTTTCTCAATGAACCATGGGTCCTTCTTCTGCTTCCGGTATACAATCGTTTTGGTATAGCGGGCTATGTGAGTGGTAATTCTAAGAGTAATAGGCTTCAAAGATGGGTTAGTCTTAGCAAGCTTATTGTGCTTTTCCTTAGTTTTGAGGATAAGTCTCCTAAAGCTAACATAGCTCAAAGGCAGAACTTTTCCAGCCCTCAGTTTTGCAAAATTAATCCAGAAGGGATTCTCAGGCTTCCATAAATTATTAGCCTTGAGCCATTCAATATATCTGGAAATATCTGCCTGCGACTCTACGAAACGCACAGGTTCACCATTGAATGTCTTGTCTGATATGGTTACCTTGTAGCCCAGGTCGTCGTGGTGGAAGTTCTTGCATTGTAAAGACCCCAAACCACCAATTCTATTGGGATTTTCCCGCCACATCGCAAAAAAAGCCTTGTTTCTGGGGTGTGGTGGACTTGCTATATACAAGGCATCGAATACCCAGGGTCCCGGAATATCATCAGCAGTCTTGGTAGAAGCAGGTCCCGCATATGTAATTCCTTTAAGTTCAGGGGCCTGATTCAAGAGATGTAGCATTTTTTTATAGAATTCCCCCTCGGTATATTCCTCTGGATATCCATACCTTTTTCTGTACCACTTCATGAACCCTTTAAAGATAGTTATATAGTCAGTCACAGTCTAGGTTTTCTTATTTGTTCTTTTAGGCCTCTCTTTTACATATTCTATAATCTTCCAGGTATGATCTTCCGTAATCCATACCAACTCCCTTTTAGCCAGCAAAGGGTTTTCTCTAATCTCTTCTGGTGTGGCAAAATCAGGTTTATCAAGAATTCTTAAGATGACAAACATCTGCTGGAGATATTTTACGAATCTAGGTAAACCAAAATCTAAGCCTCGGATACCCTTGTCCCACTCTTTATGAAACTGACCTATAACTTCTCTGTGATATTTGTTTTTAATCTCTGTTCTTATTCTGTGGAGCCAGTAATTCTTCTTGCGTTCAAAATCATGAATATCTACTTCACTCTTATATGGCATAGAATATCACTCCTGAAAAAGAGATATATAATTTATGTGAGAGCGCCGGAAAAGTGAACAATATTACAACTATTATTTCTCTCAAAGATTTGAACATAAAAGAAGTAACTTTATAAACAGACTTAACCCTTCTTCAGGAACTTATTCACAATATCCAGAAACTCTTTCATATCAAAAGGCCTGTTTATATGAGCATCTGCGCCAGATTTAAAACTCCTTTCTATATTATGACTCTCTGACATTATTGTGAACATTATAATTGGAATATCTTTTAATTCTTCTTTATTTTTTATTTTTCTGCATAAATCCCAGCCGTTAAGGCCAGGCATCATCACATCCAGAAGTATAAGGTCTGGTTTTTCTTTATCTAGGATAACTAGTGTCTCATCGCTATCTCTCGCCTCTATCACATCATAACCCTTTTTTTCAAGAATAGTTCTGGTTAAAAGCCTCATTTCAGGTTCATCATCAACTAGAAGTATTGTTGCCATTTATTCCACCTCCTTCTTTGCAGACAGTAGAGTAAAGCAGATTCTTGTGCCTTTACCTTCCTTACTCTTAATAGATATGCTTCCTCCATGAGCCTTGACTGTTTCCTTAACTACCATAAGTCCCATACCTGTACCACCGTAACGCCTTGAAGTTGAACTATCTATCTGATATAACTGCTGAAAAATTTTATTAACTTTATCTTCTGGTATTCCTATACCTGTATCCTCCACACATACTTCGATATTTTCTTTTTTCTCCACTTCAATAAGTATTTTCCCTTCTTTCTTATTAAATTTTATTGCATTATTTATAAGATTTCTGAGAATATGTTTAATACGTATTCTATCTGCCAGTACCGGTGGAATATCTTCTTTTATGTTTATGGACATATTTATTCCTTTATCCAGTAACTGGGGTTGGAACTCATCAGCCAGACTTAATATTAATTCTTCAATCTTAATAGGTCTAAGCTCAAGTTTTATCTTACCTCTTTCAAGCTCAGCAGCTTCTATTAAATTCCTGATAATCAATTTCTGCCTAGAAATAGCATTATGAGCAAGTTGTAATAGTTTTATCTTGTTCTCATCTTTTTCTTCATCCCTGAGGATGTCAAGTGACCCTTTTATAATTGTAAGGGGTGTGTAAAGTTCGTGGCTTACATTTGAAATAATGTTTCTTTTAAGCTCAGAAATACTTTTTAGCTCATCATAGGCTACTCTGAGTTTTTCATGTGCCTTCTTTAATTCACTGTAGAGCTTTGGATGTTCAATAGCCATAGTTGCCTGGAAGGTTAAAGATGTGATAGTGTCTATCTGCTCTTCAGTAAATTTTGTTTTTCTGCGGTTAGCTACAAAAAGTACACCAAGAGGTTCATTTTTGCCAGAAAAGAATGGAACAGCAATAAGAGACACAAGATTTTCTAATTCAAGTCTATCATAGCGAATATTTTTTATTCTCTTTTCATTATATATATCCTCTACTACAACAGGTTTCTTATTCTCTATAGCAAACCAGCCTATCCCTGTACCTTTCCTAAACTTGAAATTTTCAGTTATATCTTTTGTTGTTCCACTAGCTACATACAATCTCATGGTATCACCTTCAACAATACCATAGAAGGCAACATCAGCTTCTGTCAGCTCTCTTGCTTTATTGACAATAAATTTCAGTATAGAGTCTATATTCAGCTTATCAATAATATCTCTGTCAATTTCATGAATCACACTGAGCTTCTCAGCTGTGCGCCTGAGCATTTCTGCGGCATTTTTCCTATCGGTTATATCTCTTGCGGCTCCAAAAAATGCTGTTATCTTGCCCTTCTCATCGTGCTGAGGCGCAATTTTATCTTCAATCCAGACACGATTTCCTGTTTTCCTGTGGCAGATACGATAAATTCTGGTTCCTGGTTTTCCTGTTTTTAAAATCTCCTCTGTTGCACTTTGGATATCAACAAGGTCATCAGGATATACTATGTCAATCCATAAACCAGGGTTTTCAAGAAATTCTTCAGGTAAGTATCCAGTAATATCTTCAACTTTTGAACTTATAAATCTCAATTTCCCTTTAAGGAGGTCATCCTCAATCACATAGATAATTTCATTTACATTCTCAACAACCATGCGATACTTCTCTTCTGACTTCCTTAAATCCTCTTCAGCCTTCTGGCGCTCTATACGATTGCGCAGTGTCACTATTCCAAATGCAATATCATTGGCAAGCTCTTCAAGGAACTTCATATCCTCCCAGTTAAAAGCATCCTCCTCACTTGAATACACATTCAGGGCACCAATAACTTTTTCCTCTACCTTAAGGGGTATTGCAATAGAACAAACATATTCACGCTTATATGCCTCTTCACGCCAAGGTTTATAATCCTGATTGGTGAGTATATTTTTAGAAAAACATGTTTTGCCGGTACGAATTGCAGTGCCGGTGGGTCCTCTTCCTAGAACGCTGTCATCCCAAGAAATCTTTACTACTTCAACATAATCATCTTTATTCCCATATTTAGCAACTGGACGAACTGTCTTTTCTTTGTCATGTTCTGCAAAGCCTACCCAGACTAGATGATAACTTCCAACCTCCACAATTATTCTGCATATATCATTGAGAAATTTAGACATATCATTAGCTCTGATGAGCACCTGATTGCAATCACTCAGTGTCCTGAGGGCTTTATTAGCTCTTCGAAGTTTTTCTTCTGCAATTTTCCGTTCTCCTATTTCCTTAATAAGTTCAGAATTCTTTTCAGAAATTTCCTTTGTTCTGGCTCTGAGCTCTCTTCTCAGCATTAAATGTGTGACCACAAATAGAATTAAAAGCGCAGCAGCTGCTAAAAATAGTTTTTTCACCCATTGTGGCAACGTTTTGAATCCACTTTCCCCTCCAATGTACTTATCTATTGTCTTATAATATACAGAACCTTTGTTTTTCTTCATTTCAGCTAGATTATAATCAATCCCTTCAATAAGTGCTTTACTTTTTGTAATGTTTTTTGTAAAGGCAAAACGGAGTTCGATGGGGTTAAATATTATACTTGTCTCTTCAATATTAGAATAACCTAGTCCATGCCGGGTGTCATAGAGTCTATTAATAACACCAGCATCAATTTTATTTTCCTCAAGAGCTTTTAATACACCAGAATATGTGTTATATTCAACAAAGGTAGAGTTTATATCAAATTTCTTTAGTATGTCTTTTATTCCTCCTTCCCCAGTATAGTGAATGTCACCTCTAACCACACCTATACGCTTGTCATGCAGGTCAATAAAAGATTTTATATCTGAGCCTTTATTAACATAAATAACAGCATAGTTTGATATAACTGTTTCATTGTTAAAATCATAAATCTTGCTTCTTTCCTTTGAATATGCTATTGCCGGAAGAATATCTATAGAGTTATTTTTTAGCATATTGAGGCAATTATCCCAGCTACACTCTACATATTCAAGCTTCCAGTGTTCTTTTGAGGCTATATTATTAAGAATGTCAATATATATACCTTCGACATTACCATGATTATTTGTAAATACAAGAGGAGGATTTTCATAAACTCCAACTTTTACATGTTCCAAGGCGTGAATCGATGGGTTAGAGAGGGCTAGGAGGCATATAATAATAATAATACCTCTCAAGCCAAACTTCTGAAAATATTTTTCTTGAGAATCTGCCAAAGGAAATACCTCAATAAACCCTCCTCCTGTGGAGAAGTTGATTTTATATAAACTGCATAATTTAACATCAGTGATAATATTTCAGATATAAATTATATTTTAAATTATATGATAAACGACTATGGTAACTTGAAAGCCGGGATAAACCATATAACTAGGGCACTATTTTTTAATGGATATCTAAATCCATCACCATCTTTTTCAAGTCTTTTTTCAAGGAATTTCTTAAGGAAATCTTCATAGTTTTCCAGCACCATATATTCCTTCCAAAATTCAACAGCCTCTTCCAGATTACCAAAGGGCTGGTCAAAGTTGTATTTCACTTCTTTTACATTATATCTAATTTTTGAATCATCGAGTATACTGAAAACCTCTTTAAGGTCTATTTTGGGCGTGTACTCTCTTTTAAATATTATTGGATAAAGCTCTTTGAAGAAGAATTTATTTTCATCCGGCATTGACATAACTAAAATAACAAGTCGCGTAGCTTTTTTTATTACAGATTTTAACGCTTCACGATTTTTGACAACAGGTGTGTTGGCAATCAGCATAATATCATGTGGTTCAACAGAAACTTCACCCCAGAGTTCCTGAATAATGGTGATATTTGGAACTCCTTCCTTTTTTGCATAGTTTTCAAGCTCCTCTGCCATGGCTAGTGAGGGTTCCAGTGCTGTAACCCATTTTACTCTCTTTGCCAGAGGGACGGAAAAGGCACCAACCCCAGCTCCGATATCCAGCAGGGTATCTTCTGGCTTTAATAGGGGACCAATTATAGAGATAATTTTCTGCTGGTAATTGCAGCTTTCTATAGCCTTCATGTACCATTGCGCTTTCTTTTTTGTCCAGAATTTTTTTGGGTCTTTCATAAGTAATTTATATACCTGATAGATTATTATTTTTGTCCTTCTGGATGCGTTTATATAATAATAAAGTGTGTCCCTATCCCTACTTTCTTTTCTGGCAATTTTTTAAATTACAAACATATATTTATTAGTGTCCTCGCTGGAGTCATCGTTCAGCAAGTCTCTGCAGGTCTTTTTTTGAATTAATTCCCCATATGTTCACACTTAACTCCAATGGCATGCTCGCTGAACAGATTTCGCTTCATTTGTAACGAATATAGTAGTCATACATGCCGGAAATCACTATATTTGGTATCAAAAACATGATATTGACGTTTGGTGGAGTGTGGTTTGAACATATGGTTAATTCCCAGTGAAATTACCACGCTAGTTAAAAGTACAGAAAGAGCACATGTTTTTTCTACAGACCGCATTGTATAACGGTGTAATTTGGAAAAAACGAAAAAATTCTTCGTTAACTTAAAGATGTCCTCGATGATTGACTGGATAGGTTTGAAATCCTTCCATCTGTATATCTCCTCCCTGAACTCCAACACCAGAGAGTTATAAAAATGCTTTTTCTTTTCCACATAAGCTGGCTTCCCATTGAATATCTCAAAGAGATAACTTATCATTCCCAGAGCTCTATTCTGGTTGAAATTCTTCCCTGGGAATATCAGCGGAACAATCTTGAATCTGGCTATACCTTCAACATAGTGGAGATAACTGTAGAAGCCTTTGTCCAAGACAAGAGTACTGCCTTTGCGGAGGGCTCGCTTTAAAGGTCGAAAAATTTATATGTAATTTTAAATTTAAATATAAACCATGGAAAAGCTAAATGTAAAAGCCTTGGCTGTTGGACTGGGAGCTTCTTGGGGAGTCTGCATGTTATTTGTAGGCTGGGTATCAATATTTGGTTGGGGAACAAAATTTGTTGAAATGATGTCGTCAGTTTATATAGGATTTACTCCAACATTTTTAGGCGGAATAATTGGAGCAGTATGGGGATTTATTGATGGTGCGATTGGTGGAGCAATAATAGCTGTTGTCTATAATGCTATTGCTAAGAGAAAATAACCGCTCGCCCGCCAACTTTCTTGGCTTCTATTGTTATCTACTGTTGTTTTATATCTAAAAATATAACGTAAGTTAGGTTAATAAATTTAATAAGCTGCTAAAATGTGAGACATCGTGAAAATTGAAAATTTGTCGTTGGTAGGATTATGCAACAGCCTCGTTTATATGAAAACTCATACATCAGTTATTATACCCTCCTGCAGATGTTTTCATAGAAGTAGCAATGGCATGGGCATCTTCCGAAGAGAAAATCAAAACAATGCGGGGGAAGGAATACCAGCACGGGTTTAATAGTAAAAATTGGCATTCGGTTATGGAAAACACCACTCTCCATCTTTCACATTAAGAAACAGTTTAGTCCTTCTCAAACTAGTCAAAGAACGTGCCCTTGGTGGCCTCCTCGTCTTCTGGGCCTTCCTCTTGGGCATGAAAATTCCCCATGCGCCTAAAGGATATATAATTATTTTCTGGGGGATGTGGTGAAAAAAGGGTGTACGGGTAGTTACAAGCCTGTGCACATTCCTGTTTCCGTGTCGCACTCAAAGGGATTTCGTGCCAGATAGAAAAAGCCATTTCCTGCCTTCTGTTCTTTCAAGAACCCTTTTCCTTTTAGTTGACTTAGCCATTCCATTGCTGATTCAAGCGTGAGATTAAAGACTTCAGCAACTTCCTTTGGCGCGACCTTTCCATATTTGCGAACAAAGGCGAGAATGTTGTTCTCATCAACGTCAATGTTTCTCTGTTGTAAATCACCGCCTGCAAGTTTTCGAAATGCTTGTTCGAACACCTCGAAGGGCTGGTACCCATTGAGCACGATTTCCTGGCCTTGGTTATTACGGATGAGAAAAGTTGGGAAGCCTGTAATTCCCTTGGAACGACATTCTCGAAGGTCTTCGCGGAATGCTTCTTCTGCCTTTCCGTTTTTGATATTTTTTAGGAATTGCCTGCGGTTAAGCCCGACTTCCTGCGCTAGCGTTGCTTGAACTTTGAGTCGATGAATTGCCTGACCCTCGGCAGCCGATGCTTCACGCATTCGCCGCAAGAACTTTTTCGCTAACTCTTCATCCTGGAATTCAGCAGATTTATAGGCGATGTTCGCTGGATATGTGGATCGGAACTCATCCTTGATGTCGTGCCAAACCCTTTCGTCCACTGGCATCCCATGGCGTCGTGAAGCATCAAACCAGTGCTTAGCAATCTGCCCGTACCAGTTAGCGCCCCCTATCTCGTTCAGCGCGTCGTAGAACCTGGTGATGTCCTCGACAAGTCCACCCATTCTGTACCTTATCCGCACCTGGTCTCTGTACACCTCCTGGATTTTCCTCAGGACAGGCTCGGAGCCCCAGCACCAAGTGCAATAGAGGTCGGTATACACAACGATTTCCATTTTTGTCATCATACTTTACCTCCTTAGTAACTTTTTAATACCAGGTAGTAATAGAAAACTATAAATATTTAACGTAACCAAAAATAGACCAAGTAGTTCTGAGGTGACCTGATGAAGCCCAAGGAATTCTGCCCAGTGGCAGAGACCATCAACCTGATAGGTAAAAAGTGGAAGCTGATGATAATCTACAACTTAATGGATGGTGGAAAAGGATTCAACGAGCTCAAAGCTCATATGAATGGCATTTCTTCCAAGACCCTCTCCCAGGGACTCTCAGACCTAAGAAGCGCAGGAATAGTTGCCAGAGAGGTTCATCCAAAACCGCCCATCCGGGTGGAGTACTCCCTCACCGAGATGGGGGGAGATTTAGATGAGCTGATTCAAGGCATGCGCTCTTGGGGAAGTAAATGGCTTTCCAACGGCGCATGAAAAGAACAAAAAAATAGAATGCGGGGGAAGGGATTCGAACCCTCGAACGAACTTATCGACTAGACCCTGAATCTAGCGCCTTTGGCCACTCGGCAACCCCCGCTCAGCTATGTCAAATAGATAGATATTGTAACACCTTAAAAAATATCGAAAGGTTTTTAACCCAATAAAATCAGGGTTTTTTTATGGAAAATGATAGGATGGAGCGGCTGAGTGTTATTCTTATTCTCCTTTCTTTATTTATATTCGCTCTATTATGTCATAAGACCTATACTTGATGCAGTTATTGTCTCTGCCTTCTTTGCGTATATCACTTCTCCTCTTACAGACTGGCTGGAAACAAAAATAAAAAACAGGACTGCAGCAGCCATTATAGTTGTTATACTGGCGATTATGCCATTTGTTTTTCTAAGTGTACAGATTATCCAGCTGTACCCTAATGAATTCTACAAACTCTCCACTATTAGTTTAAACCTTCCTCTGAAAAATTATATAAACTGGGATACATTATACACGAAGGCTATTGAAGATATAAGGATTGATCTGAACCCGGAAGTAATACTGCAAAGTATTGGAGCTGGTATTGGAGCTGGTATTGAGCTTGTAATTAAGATTTTTATAATTCTTGCAGGTTCCTTCTATATGCTGAGAGACAGATACCATATCAGAACATTTCTTCTCTCTCTTGTGCCGGTAGAAAAAAAGGTTGTATCTTCTTCGTTTCTTGATATTTCTGGTGACATGCTTTATGGGATTTTTCTGGGTTACCTTGTTACATCACTTCTTGTGGGTGGAATAGCTGGAATAGGTTATTATTTAATCGGCCTTATATTTGGAGTTCCGCCTCTGATGAATTATCCAATACTCATTGGCAGCTTTACAGCTGTGGCAGTACTCTTACCTATTATAGGCGCTTGGCTTGTCTATATGCCTATGAGTTACTCTATTTGCCTTTGGCAATATAACAGCAAGTATAGTAGTGTCATGAAAATTTAATTATGGGACATAATACTTTGATAGTTTTCTGTCAGCCCTGTCTCTGGTGAACTTCCAATCTATCTTCTTTTTCAGTTCATTC
>VAOW01044753.1_pt1 | contig 10679 bp, 10 predicted proteins | sample 3393921 | NCBI WGS metagenome assembly VAOW01 (sample SAMN08290428, study PRJNA428436) | hydrothermal vent metagenome | isolation source: Deep-sea hydrothermal vent chimney | place: Indian Ocean: Southwest Indian Ridge | depth 2742 m m
GGCGGTAGCTTTACTTCTCGCCACGATATACGAGGTGACGAAGGACGTTCGACCTGGTGAAGAAGCTCTGTATTTACAGTGTATTAGCGGTGGTTGTCAGGATATGTGGGGGTGCGCTGTTGGGCCCGGCTCAGTAGATCATAACACTTTGTTCATCTTAGACTTTTCAACAAGCTTACAAACTGTAATACTAACGGTCTAGGATATGCCCTATGGCAACGGTTACGAGAACGAAGGTGTTGCCTGCAAGTTTAGATTTTGACCCGGTAGACAGGTTTTGCTAAATCCGTTTCGCTTGGGAAAACTGCTGACCTCCATTTTGATGGTGTAGCTCATACTTGATCTGGGCAATTTGGGGAGGGATTGAAGATGGCAAATGTTCAAGGACTTCGTAATTTCGTGCACTGGGGAACCTTTGCCCCCGCTGTGGATAGGGCTTTGTCCGGTGCGGGCTGGCAGAGGATCGAAGTTGACACTCTTGATCAGGTGTCTCAAGCCCTGAAGCAGTATCGCTCGCACGTGATCATGTTCGATATGGTTACCCCACAGGCAGCGGTATTGCGGAAAATAGAGCAACTGATTGTGGCTCTCCCCGATGTGGAATGGCTGGCCCAGGTAAATGAACAGACCTTGCAGGATTCCCGCGTACGTGAGCTGATCTATGCCAACTGCTATGACTTTTGCATGCAACCCGTTGATTTGCAGCGCTTACAGGTGTGCCTCGGGCATGCTTGGGGGATGGCGCGTCTCGGCGGGCATAAGGCGAGCGCTGCGAAGCAAGCTGAATTAGGGCTGGATGGTTTGATTGGAACGAGCAAGGCTTTGTATGACCTGCAGATACAAATTCGCAAGTTGGCATCGGTCACGGTGCCGGTGCTGATTACCGGTGAATCGGGTACGGGTAAAGAAGTCGTAGCACGTAATTTGCACCGCCTTTCGCAGCGTTCCAAGGGTTCGTTTATCACCATTAACTGTGGTGCGCTACCGGAAAAGCTGGTGCAGGCTGAGTTGTTTGGTAATGAGCGCGGAGCTTTCACCGGGGCTAATGCGCGTAAGATCGGCAAGATCGAAGCAGCGCAAGGTGGTTCGGTATTCCTGGATGAAATTGGCGATTTACCCCTGGATGCTCAGGCCAATCTGTTGCGTTTTTTACAAGAAGGTACGATTGAGCGAATTGGTGGTCACGAGTCGTTGCGCATGGATGTGCGTGTAATTGCCGCCACGCATGTCGATCTTGAAAAAGCTGTGAAGGAAAATCGCTTTCGTAGTGACCTGTATTATCGCCTGAATGTTTTGCGGTTGCGGATGCCACCCTTACGTGAGCGCGATGCGGATGTGGAGTTGCTGGCACGGTATTTCCTCAAGCGCTTTGCCGATGAGCATGGGGTGCGAGCCCGGGGCTTCAGCTCCAACGCACTGGATGCGATGGCTGCCCATTCCTGGCCCGGCAATATCCGGGAGTTGATGAACCGGGTGCGCCGTGCTGCGGTGTTGTGCGAAACGGGTTCGATCACCGGTGAGGATCTGGAACTGACCAGCAATAACGAGGCGGCAAGTTCGCTTGAGGATGTGCGTGAGGATGCCGAACGGGAACTGATCCAGCAAACACTTCGTGAGTCCCGGTTCAATATGAGCGAATGCTCCCGCCGTCTGGGTGTATCCAGGGTCACGCTGTACCGTCTCTGCAAAAAGCTGAAGGTGTCGGCGAACTCGGCGGCTTGAATGAGCGGCCAAGGGCCTGGCAGCAGTTTTTGAGCGAATCCTGAAAGTTTGCAGGTCGCTGCTGCCTTACAAGCATTACTCGCTCCGGGCATCCGTTCAGCAATCCCCACGGTCTGTTTTTTTACCCGCCACGATGGCGGTCACACTGCATCGCCCGGTGCAGCGCTTACTGCGCAGCAGGTAATACCAATCGATGGAATCGTGGGAAATTTTAGTGTTGCATTCATGCAACACCTAAATTGGGACTGAAAGTGAGTGGTGGTGCGGTTCTACCTCGATTCATCCCATTTCGGTGTATCAGCAGCGCAACAGAAATACTAAAAAAAATACTACGAAAAATTATTATTCCTTTCATAACAATGACATAGTTGGGTGGCACGCGACTTGCTGTAGGTGGGTTGAACTTGAAAGGATGACACCCATGGCCAGGACTCGTTTCAACATTATTCTCGGTGCTCTTGCTTTGGCCGTGTTGATGATCGTTGCCATATTCAGTCCAGTGGACGCCGCAGGGGCTCGCCGTGGGGTCAAGGCAACGGGGGGTGAGTTTGTCTTGGTACGCAATGTTCCAGCACGGTATGCGATACGCAAGCAATCTCCAGGAATGGCCGTGCTGATCGATGCCGGTGTCAGCAGAGAAGTGAATGCGGCCTTGGGCAGCCACGAACTGAGTGATAGTGAGTTCTCGGCTTTGGCTACCGGCATCCCAACGAGAAACCTGGGCGATAGCTTGCTCGGAGCCCTGGGTAATGCGGGGTTATTGAATCGCCAGACTCTCAGTGGTGTATCGCGTAATGGCGGTGCTAAGGGTGGCCCAGGCGGGGTAACGGGGGCGGTTCGTGGAGCGACCCGGGGCATTAGTTCGACGATCTCCGGCGCACTACAAGGTGCCGGCCTGCTGAATAAGGGAGGCTGAGCATGAACCGTGGTACTCCGTTATCAGTTTTCTTGGCCATCTTGGTGCTGGTGTTGGCGATGCCACTGCACGCGGCTGATCCGAACAGTGACAACTACGATGCAATGCTGAGCTATCTAACCACGTCGCATATTGGTGGTCAGGCGCTGGCTGGGGCGACAGGAGCGATTGCCGTCAATATCGCGGCAGGTGACGCCAATCTGCAATCGAACACCCGGGCCATCGTGGTGGGCGACTTCGCCAGTCTGCGCCTGATCCAGGGGCAGCAGATCGTAGCTTCGCAGGCCACTGCTCCCGACGCCATGCATTCGGTGATTGATGGTAATGCCTTTGCCGGAGCACGAGGTCTTCTTTCTATTAACCAAGTCAGCGGAGTTGCTAATCGCGAGTCCAATGCGATAGCGATTGTGCTGGCTTCACAGGGCATCGAGGAGGCGACAAACCAACGGCTTGCCGCCACCTCGGTCAACCCGGACGGCGTTACGGGGGGCCGTCCGCAAGGGGCGTCATCATCTTCGAGACGTTCGGCAGTCGTATCTAGTACGGCTTTCGAAGGCAGCGAAGGGGTGGTGCAACTCAATCAGATCGCGGGGATGGGCAATACGGCGGTAAACCGTCTGCTTATCACCGTCGAGCTGCCTCCCCGCTAGTACTTGCTAGTTACTACCTTCGACAGGAGATACAAATATGAGAACGTTCCAGAAAAGTCTGATCGCCCTGGCGATCGCCTCGTTGTTCGTTGTCGCCCCGGCGACCATGGCACAGCCAGCGGGTCCATCCAACTCGTCATGTGAGGGCACCACCAGTTGCAGCATTGGGGTGGATTACCTTGATTGGCAACACAGTTACACATTGGATGCCAGTGCGAATGTGGATATCACCGCTTACATCTACGGTAATGTGGAGTATTACGAGAACATTGACATCAACACGGATACGCAGATCCGTCGGGTCCGTATGAACAAGGATCTGAGCTTTCTGACCGATATCTCGATCACAGGTAAGCCGACGATTAGCGGCAACATCACTACTGACTCGGCAGCGATCGCGGTCATCGATAACCGTCAGCAGATTGGTGGCAACATGGGTGACAACACCCTGCTCAGCAACGATGCGTCGCTCAAGGGTAATGTAGCCGAGAAAGCTGACGGTAACATCGCCTTCAACGTGGCCGCCGGTGACAACAATGTGCAGGACAACGCTGCGGCTCTGTCTGCGGCAGATGCCTCATTTGCCTTCACCATGGCTGACGCCGAGGTGTTCGTCGAGCAGGTTGGGACGGGCAACATGACCAGCAACTTTGGTGTGACCAATAACGCTTCGTTGGCGGGCAATGCGCTGAATTCAGCGGTTGGCAACATTGGTGTGAATATCGCTGCCGGTAACAACAACGCGCAGAAGAACAGCTTGGCGGCCGCTACCGGCACCAACAGCTACGCCCAGGCCACCGTGTCCTCCAAGCAGATTTCGGCGGGCAACCAAGTGGTTAACGCTGGCTATATGGAGCAGGTACTGAACACCCTCGACGTAAGTCTGTCGGGTAGTGTGGGCGGCAGTGGTAAAGGTGGTGCGGTACTTGGCAGTTACTCTGGCACCTCGGACCAGTATGCCAATCTCTATCCGGATCTGTGGCAGAGCGGTACCAACAGCCACCCAAGCGGACAGTTGTTCGGACATGCTGATTGGGATACCAACACTCAGGCAACGGATATCAACGGCAACACCATCGCCCGTACTCCGGGTAGCGATCCACTGGATCCGAACAATGATGGTGGCGCGTTGTTGTTGAATGACCAGGGTGAGCTGAGTCTGGAGCAGATGGCGGCCACGCTGAGCGGTACGATCAGCTACGCCCAGACCATCGTGGTACTAGCCTCTAACGATGCATCCCTGTCGGGCAACGCCTTGCAGAATGCCACGGGCAATATCGGTGTCAACGTTGCGGCAGGTACCGGCAACATGCAAGCCAACACCTTGGCTCTGGCAGTAACTCAGGCAAGCTCGGGTAACCCTCCCCCCGGTGCTGAACTGTAATAACTGCTCAACACGTTGGCATGTTGCAAAGCATGTCGTTGACCAAGGAGGTGGGACGGCTCAGGCCGTCCCACCCTTTCCCCGGTTGGATCCGGAGCATGAAAATGCAGATCAATATTGCTAAGTGTTCGTTACTAAGCTTGCTGCTTATGCTGGTGCTGATCCCGGGATGGGCTACGGTTCATGCGGCAGGCGTCCGTATGGGTAATATTTTGCCCTCGGGTGAGGTGTATCACGCCAATATCACCAGCATGCGCGAGGCGCGTTATCTCAATGTCGTGCAGCAGAAAACTGATTTCAGTTGCGGTGCGGCGGCGCTGGCAACCCTGCTCCGTTATGCCTACGGCATGCAGGTCGATGAACAGATCGTACTGGCCGGACTGCTGGTCAAATCAAACCCCGTCGTCGTGCAGAAGCAGGGGTTCTCGCTACTTGATCTGAAGAATTATGTGCAGCAGCTGGGGATGCGCGCCCGCGGCTATCGAGTATCCGAGCAACGTCTTCGTTCGTTGCGGGTGCCGGCAATCGTTCTGATTGATATCAAAGGATACAAACATTTCGTGGTACTCAAGCGGGTCTTAGGCGATCGCGTTTATCTTGCCGATCCAGCCTTGGGTAACAAAATTATGACGTTGGACAAATTTAAGAAAGCCTGGCCTTCACGTGCCTTGTTCGTCGTAATCGGCTCGGGTTTTCAACGTAACACGGTCTTGCTGAAGGCGCGTGGGGGGCCCAGTGCTCGCAGGCTTCTAGCCTCTCAGTTGGGGCCGATCACGGATGTGGAATTGTTGGACTTCGGTTTCAGCCATGCCGACTTGTTTTGAGGAGACGATGACATGAAAGTTTCTGTATGGGTGGTGATGCTCGCCGTTCTGGCCGCTGGTTGGGCAGGCGTGGGGCAGGCGGCAGACAAGGTACTGCCGGAACAGTCCAGATCGGTTGGAATCAAGCTGATCCCTGATCCAGAACTGGCTCTGATGCGAGGCCGTTTCATGACCGGTAATGGCATGGTGTTGTATTTCGGTGTGGAAATGTTATCCAACTGGGTCAGCCCGGATGGGCGAGTACTCAGTGGTGGGGCACTGCTGGCTTTCGATTTTAGTTCCGGCTCACCAATGGTCACCTTTACCCCCACGGTCAGCATCGTGCAGGGGGTAGCCAGTGGAGTGCTGGTTGACAGCAGTGGCCGGATCGTCGATTCCAGCGGTTTAGACAACGCAAGTGGCCTAGTACAGAGCACCCAGATTGCTGGGGATGGCAATTACGCCAGCAATACCACCGAGGTACAAGTACTTAGCAGCATGCCTGCTAACACCATTTCAGGTACCCACTCACCTAATGCCTCGGTAACCGATGGCGATGCCAGCGTCAGCGCTTCGCTGGATGCCAATCAGGTCACCTTGCGCTTGAATATGTCTGGGCAGGGTAGTTCCCAACAACGCATCCGCGGCAGTGCCGTTGGGACGGGCTCGGTGTGGCAAACCATCCGGATTACCGGAGACGGTCATTGGATCAGTAATCAATTACGGCTGACCTTGGTGCAGCCGAATCAATCCTTCAGCCTGCCGCTGAAACTGAGTGTGGCGCAGTCGATGGGATTGTTGAATGGCCTGAATAGGCATTGAAATCTACCGTAACAGGGGCAAGTCATGAATCGATTGAAAACCGGATCCTTGCTGGCACTCGTCGCTTGGTCGGCAACCTTTGCCTTACCGGCCATGGCACAGAACAGTGTACCCACGGACGAAAGTGCCAGGATTGCTGAACAACAGAACGAGATCCAGACATTGCAGCGCGGGCTGCAGAATTTGAAGTCACGTTATGCGGCTGAAGTTCGCAAGCTGCGTACCCTTGAAACCCGTCTACAGACGCTTACCGCCAAGGTACTTGCCAAGCAAGGGGTGCAACGTGTGGCCGATATGCAAAATGCGTCGCAAGCCAAGACCCAGGCAGCCTTAGCAGCCGCTCGAGGTACGCAGTCAGCAGCAGGTACCCGGGCGGTAATCGGTAGCGAAGTGGCCAGTCAACGTGGTACCGAGCCCTCGCGCAGTGTTGAGGATGTACTTATTCAGCAACACACCGTGTTCGATCAGCCGTTGATTCTGGAAGCGGGTCTGACCTATACACGCTATGACCGCAAGCAATTGACGCTAAACGGGTTTCTTGCACTGGATGCGATCTTCCTGGGTAGTATCGCGGTTGAGAATGTTGAATCGGATACCTTCAGTTATAACTTTGCTGCTCGCAAGGCTTTGTCACCCAACCTTTCGATCAGCGTGAACGTACCTTTCATACAGCGCTGGACAACCTATCAGAAAGGCGGGGCCGGTGGCTCGGCCGCATCGGTGGCCCAGGCTGACATAGGTGGCAAAGTGGGAATTGGCGATGTGAGCATGAATATGTCCTATCGAATATTTCGGGAAACCATAACTCGACCTGAAATCGTCATCACCGGTGGTTTTGCGGCGCCGACCGGGCAGGCCCCGTATGGGATTACCTGGACGGTTCTGCAGCGTGATCAACAAAACTTCATTCAGTTTGCCGTACCCACCAAGCAACCGACGGGGCAGGGCATCTGGAGTGCGAACCTCGGGGCTTCATTTCTGAAGACCTTGGATCCGGCGATTCTGTTTGCCAATGTCAGTGTTACGCACACCTTTCGCAAGCATTTTGCTGATCTGGATACCAGTGCCGATACCATGACACCAGGTACCGTGTATCTGGGTAATGCCTTCAACTATGGCGTTGGTATCGCCTTTGCCCTCAATGAGAAAACCAGTTTAAGTATGGCCTTCTCGCAGCGCTTGAATGGCAATGCAAAAATCCGTGCGGATAACGCCTCATTCAGTGAGACCATCATTGGCAGCGACGGTAATGCCGCAACCTTGAATATAGGTATGACGTACGCGCTCAGCGACAAGATGACCTTCGTCAGCAGTCTGGGTATTGGACTGAGCCCGGACGCCCCGGATTTCATGCTTACCGCCAAAGTCCCGTTTACGCTGTAGAGGTGGGCACGCACTGGTACCGTGGCTTAGCTTGGTGAGATAGGCGGGAGGACTTGACAGGTTTGTATATACCAAGGATTATGACTGTCCAGTCAGTCATTATTTTTTAGGGTACGGTGCAGCCACTATGCAAAAGGGCAATACGGGTCAGCAACAGCGGCAAGAAGCGGTTCTTCGGGCTGCCGTTGAGGTTTTTGCAAAACGTGGATTCCAGGGGGCGACCGTCGAGGAAATTGCCCGGCGAGCAGGTGTCGCAAAGGGCACGCCATACCTCTATTTTTCCGACAAGGCGGACATGTTCTACGCCGTGTTTGAACAATGGTCCAGCGAGATCATCGCGGCCGGTTTCCCATTGGAGTCAAGTACGAGATCCAGTGCGCAAGACCGGCTGATGGCCATGGCCATGGGTGCAGCCGAGTATATGGACGCCCACCGGGAATGGTTTCCGCTCAGCATGGAAGTGTGGTCAGCTTCCAGTATTCCGGCGTTGCGGGAGCGATTCTCGGAGGCGCTCAAGGAACTCTACGCCCGTTGCCGGGAGGCGGTCGTTGCAATTGTCCACTCCGGTCAGGCAAGTGGTGAATTCCGCCAAGATGTGGATCCCGATGCCTTGGCAGCGTTACTGACGGGCGCTGTGGATGGCCTGTTTCTGCAGTGCTGGTTTGATCCGCAGCTGGATGCCAAGCACCTGCTGCACGGATTCTTTGATGTGCTGTTGCGCGGGCTTGCCAATCCCAGACTTGGAGAACGCTCATGAATGTGAAGCCCACAAGGCGGGTTGTATGGGCCGTTGGCGGTGTGTGGCTGCTGTTTAGTAATGTCGCACTTGCGGTCTCTGATCCCACAGCATTGGTCAAGGCGATGTTGCAGCACTGGCGCGGTAACAGCTCTTACACGGCAATAACCATGCGTATCCAGCGTCCGGATTGGCAACGCAGCATGCAGCTCATCTCCTGGACCCGCGGAAAGCAAGACGCCTTGGTGCGTTTTATTGCTCCGCCGGGTGACTCGGGCAATGCAACCCTGAAGCTCGGTCCATCCCTGTGGCTGTTCAATCCGAAACTCAGTCAGGTTATCAAACTGCCGTTCTCGATGATGGCCCAAAACTGGATGGGATCGGATTTTTCATACAACGATTTGGCCAAGTCGGAGCAGATCGTGACCGATTACACGCACACATTCGGTTCGGTAAAGGAGCATGGCAAACATCAGATCTTTACGGTGGTGTCCATACCCAAGCCCAATGCACCGATCGTATGGGGCAAGGTGATCTTGAATATTCGCGATGATGATGTCCTGCTCGAAGAGACCTATTACGACCAGAACATGAAGCCGATACGACAACTCAAGACCATGCAGGTCTCATCACTGGGCGGGCGCCCGTATCCGGTAGTGATGCGCATGAGTCAACTCAACAAACCGGGCACATGGACGGAGCTGCATTACACCAAGGGGGTATTCAATCTGCAGTTGCCGGGCTATCTGTTTACGCTGTCCAACTTGCGCACCCCCCGCCCCTGGAACATTCCGTGATCGCGCTGGCCTGGCGCAATCTGTGGCGGCAACCGCGTCGTACCATATTAACTCTGTTGGCCATTGCCTTTGCCTGCCTGGTGATGGTCTTTCTCCTCGCCCTGCAAGTCGGCACCTATGCCAGCATCAAAGAAGGCAGCCTGCGTTTGTTTGATGGCTACGCGCAAGTACAAAAGCCGGGTTATCTGCACGATCCAAATATTCGCAAGTCGTTTTCCCATACGGGTGCAATGGTACGTTCGCTTGAGACCATAAAAGGCATCAGCACCGTGGCGGCACGGGCGCAGAGCTACGCCCTCCTCTCGAAGGGTTCGCATAGCTTGGCAGCGATGATCGTCGGTGTTCAACCCGAGGCAGAGCGCCGGGTTTCACGGATCACTGCAATGATGCGATCCGGACACTATCTTCGCAATCCGAATGCTGCCGAAATCGTCCTGGGCGACGCGCTGGCCCGCAATCTGGGGGTGCGTGTGGGTAGTCGTGTAACCCTGCTCGGCATGGGCCGGGATGGCTCTGTCGCCGCCGATATACTGAATGTAGTGGGGGTGTTCTCAAGTGGTATCAAGGAGATTGATCGGCAGTTAGCCGAAATGCCGCTATTGCGGTTTCAAAGTGATTTTGCGATGTCTGGCGAAGTCAATCTTCTGGTCTTGTCTGGAGATTCATTGGCGGCGGTCAATGGTGCCCTGCCGGCTATTCAACACCTGCTAAAGCCCAAAGGGCTTGTCGTACTTGATTGGCAGAAATTGCAACCGGGCGTCAAGGGGGCGATCGAACTCGATGCCCGCACGTCGTTGCTCTGGTATGCCGCCTTGGTCATTGTGGCCGTCGCGATCCTGCTCAACACGATCTTCATGTCAGTTTTGGAACGGACCCGGGAATTCGGTGTCCTGTTGGCCTTAGGTATGCGGCCAGCTGTGGCTGGGCGCATGGTGTGGCTGGAGATCCTGATGCTGCTGGCGATGGGAATCGCGCTGGGTATGGGTCTCGGGGCAGTTACGGGTAGCTGGTTTGCCGTACATGGGCTCAACTTGCCGGGTGCACAAGGTGTCTTTGCCAGGTGGGGAATATCAGGATTGATGTACACGAAGCTGACGGTTTTCAGTTTATTCACGGGTCCGGCGGTTATCGTAGTCTGCACTGCGTTGGCCGGGGTATTCCCCTTTCTACATGTGAGTCGCTTGAAACCGGTGGCCGCGATGAGGGCTCCATGATGGGAAAGTCAGGGCTTCTCGCAGCGATGGGCTGGCGTAACCTGTGGCGTAACCCGCGTCGGACAGGCCTGATCCTGGTCGCGGTTGGCATTGGGGTGTGGTCTACATTGAGCTTTACCGCGTTGCTTCAAGCCTGGAGTGCCAGCAGCTTGCAGACGGCTCTCATTGACATGACCGGACAGGGGCAGATTCATGCCCGGGGCTATCTTGATAATCCCGGTGTCGCTCAGCGCATGGCTCCGCCTCGGGCGA
>VAOW01021567.1_pt1 | contig 10650 bp, 10 predicted proteins | sample 3393921 | NCBI WGS metagenome assembly VAOW01 (sample SAMN08290428, study PRJNA428436) | hydrothermal vent metagenome | isolation source: Deep-sea hydrothermal vent chimney | place: Indian Ocean: Southwest Indian Ridge | depth 2742 m m
TCAGGGATGCTCTGAACAACTCTGTCTTGACTGACGTACCTGTTCAACTCAAATATCTCATGGTAACGCTCGTTCTTGTGGCATTACCCTTAAACTACTTCCAGCCTGTAGGTTGGGGTGAGGCACGAACCCCAACGAATACCGCAAAGGCTGTAGAAATGCTGGGGTTCCTGATGTCACCCCAACCTACGGTTTGGAATAGTTAGACTTTACGGTAAGTGGACGCAACAATACCATACTGGATTTTAGAGATTTGCTATCATGAAATTAGAATATTACGGTAGAATCCGTTAATATTCCGCCTCCAGTAAAATTCAAATTTGAAGATCCTCCATGCTGAAAATACATAATAGCCAGAGCCGTAAAAAAGAAATTTTCACACCCATTGAACCGGGTAAGGTAAAAATGTATGTCTGTGGCATGACGGTCTATGATCTTTGTCATTTAGGTCATGCGCGGGTGCTGGTGGTGTTTGATGCAGTGACTCGCTATCTGCGCTATAGCGGTTATGAAGTGACCTATATTCGTAATATTACCGATGTGGATGACAAGATAATTCAGCGTGCCAATGAAAAGGGTGAAACGATTTCTGTGCTGACCAGGCGTTATATTCAGGCTATGCATGAGGATGCCGATGAGCTGGGTGTGTTATCCCCGGATGATGAACCGCGTGCGACGGCATCAATGGATGCAATTATAGTGATGGTGCAAACGTTGCTTGATAAGGGCTATGCCTATGCGGCAAGCAATGGTGATGTGTATTATGATGTCAGTAAGTTTGAAACATATGGAAAATTATCCGGTAAAAAGACCGAAGACTTACGTGCCGGTGAGCGGGTAGCAGTAGATGAAAACAAAGATGATCCGTTAGACTTTGTATTGTGGAAAGCGGCCAAACCCAATGAGCCATACTGGGATTCCCCCTGGGGCAGAGGCCGGCCTGGCTGGCATATCGAGTGCTCGGCAATGTCAACCTGTTGTCTGGGTAATCATTTTGATATTCATGGAGGGGGGCAGGATCTACAGTTTCCGCATCATGAAAATGAAATTGCGCAATCAGAAGCAGCAACCGGTGAAAAGTTTGTCAATCTGTGGATGCATAACGGTTTCGTTCGCATAAACGATGAAAAAATGTCTAAATCACTGGGTAATTTTTTCACGGTACGTGAAATTCTTAAATTATATAAGGGCGAGGAAATCCGCTATTTCGTCCTTGCCAGCCATTACCGTAGCCCGTTGAATTATTCCGACCAGTTACTCGATAGTGCCCGCAGTGCCCTGACTCGTCTGTATAACTGTCTGCGAGGGCTAGATATTTCTGATGTTACTGCCGATGATGTTGCCGTTGAAAAATTTAAACAGGCCATGGATGATGATTTTAATACCCCGGAAGCACTGGCAGTATTATTTGATCTGGCTAACCAGATAAACCGGCTACGCAAAGCAGAGCCTGAAGCCGCCTTACAAAAAGCGTCTGTATTGAAAAAACTGGCAAATATTCTGGGCTTGCTTGAAGTTGATGCCGAAGTGTATTTGCATCGTGGTATGGGTGAAGCGGATGAAGCTGGAATCGAAGACCTGATTACTGCACGTTTGCAGGCGCGGGCAGATAAAAACTGGGCGGAGGCGGACCGAATTCGTGATCAGTTGGCCCAAATGGGTGTTGCGCTGGAAGACAGGGATGGTAAAACCATCTGGCGCCGCAACTGATTGGCCATATCTTCATTAGCTACATCTTAGGAACCTCAGACTGGTCGGATAAAATTGACGCTCTGGAGGCGAAATCAAGTTTGTCAGGTTATTTTTCTATCCGCCTTTTTCTTTTAGTACGCTTCATGTATAATTCGCGCCCTGTAATTTGATTATCCTTGCTCCACCGCGATAGGCGGGGGGCTTAACCGAGAGGAATATTATGCGTCACTACGAAATCGTATTTCTGGTGCATCCTGACCAGAGTGAACAGGTGCCTGCCATGATTGATCGTTATAAAGCAATGGTCGAGAACAGTGGTGGAAAAGTACATCGTCTTGAAGACTGGGGTCGTCGTCAACTGGCCTATTCAATTAATAAAATTCATAAAGCACATTATGTTCTAATGAACATTGAATGTAATGAAGACATGCGTGATGAAATTGAAACCGCTTTCCGCTTTAATGATGCGGTTATTCGCAATCTGATCCTTAAACGCGATGATGCTGTTACCGAACAATCCCCGTTAGTCAGAGCCAAAGAAGAAGCGGAGGCTAAGCCCGCTGCTGAATCAGCTAAACCTGTTGCCGGAAAGTCTGCGGAAAAGGTTGTAGCAAAAGATACCGAAGCAAGCGCAGCAAAAACGGCTGTAACAGAAACCACTGCACCGGAAACGGCTGCAACAGAAACCACGTCGGCTGAATAGGAGAACCTGATGTCTGCATATTTTAGACGTAAACGTTATTGTCGTTTTACCGCTGAAGGTATCACTGATGTTGATTACAAAGATATTGAGTTGTTAAAAGCCTTTGTTTCAGAAAGTGGTAAAATTGTTCCCGCTCGTATTACAGGGACTAAGGCAAAATACCAGCGCAAGCTGACTCGTGCGATTAAAGTTGCCCGTTATCTTGCATTAATGCCATATACAGATAGCCATAAATCATAATTACATGGATAAAATCCAGCAATGGATATGATTGATTATCCTGTCTGCTAAAACAGGTTCAGGTTTTATATATGATTTTTCTGGCAGGCTTCGTGTTAAAAGGACCGCTTCAGGCAGCACTGGTGGTAGCGGCTATGGCTATATTGGGGCTGTTGTTGCCACCGGTTAGCTGGATTAGTGCCGCTGCCATTGTACTGGTAACATTGGTGAACGGTTATAAGCAGGGCTTGATTACTACTGCTATTTCTGCTGTAGGCGCTGCAGTATTTGCCTATATTATTTTTGCTAATATGAAGGGAGGTACTGATTTCACTCCCCTGATTGCGCTAAAAATGGTATTTTATTTTGTATTGTTTATCTGGCTGCCGGCGTGGATTGCTGCGACTGCCTTACAACAGACAATATCGCTGGCATTTACCATGCAATTATTGGCGGCAGTTAGTCTGGTGGCGATAGCAATATTTTATCTGCTGTACCCGAATTTTGGTGAACACTGGCGCAATTTCCTCAATGATTTATCCTCGCAGGTACTGGCAGTACAGTCGGATGCTGGTACGGCTGGTGAGTTAAAATCACTGGAAGACGGCCTGATTAAACTGTTACCGGGGCTGTTTGTCAGTAGCCTGATGCTTGGCACCATGTTCAGCCTGTTTCTGGGGCGTTGGTGGCAGGCAATATATTTTAACCCAGGTGGCTTTGGTAAGGAATTCAGGGCGTTGGCGTTGGGCAAATCTACTGCTATTGTTGCATTGGTTATTCTCGCCCTGACTGTGGTACTGAAAACCTATGTCATGGCGGCATTTGCAATTATTGTTGTGATCTTGTACAGCGTACAGGGAACCGCAATATTACATGCGGTATTTAAAATAAGAAAAACGCATACCGCATGGCTGATATTAATATATGGCTTAATGATGTTTATCCCACAGCTTATGGTGGTGATGTTATTTGTCGGAATGATCGATAGTTGGGTGGATATCAGGCAACGACTAACGCCTGCTGCCTGATTTGTATCTTAATAAAAAGGTTGCTGATAACAGCGTTTATTCGGTAACGGAAAAAATTATTAATTTAAGAAAATTACAGCTAAATAAAAGCTCATAAACAGAGGTTATAAAGATGGAAGTCATCTTATTTGAAAAAATTGATCGTCTTGGCAGTATTGGTGATCTGGTAAATGTAAAATCCGGTTTTGCACGCAATTATTTATTACCTCAGGGTAAGGCGAAAGTTGCAAATGATGAAAATAAGGCAGAAATTGAAGCACATCGGGCAGAACTGGAGAAAACGGCAGCAGAAACCATTGCCGCCGCAGGCGTACGACGCGATAAAATCACTGAATTAACGATTAGTATTACTGCTAAATCGGGTACTGAAGGTAAGTTATTTGGTTCTATCGGTAACACCGATATCGCTGCGGCGATCACTGAAGCTGGTGTTGAGGTAGAAAAACGTGAAGTACGTCTGCCGGAAGGACCTATTCGCCAGGCAGGTGAGCACGAAATCACCCTGCACCTTCACGCGGATATCAATGTAGTTGTGAATATAACGGTTATTGGTGAAGAAAGCGTCTGATTTTCCAGTATCTTTGTTATACACCAGAAAAGCCTGCATACTGTTTGCAGGCTTTTTTGTCCGTACCGAAAAAAATCATGCCGTGAACAATAGGATAAATGGTGGTCCTGCTCCCTTTCCTGTACACAGATTTCACTTTATAATCAGCTTCCATTTATCGGGTTAATTTATGTCAAAAACAGCCATACCGGAAACGACTACTTTTCCTGTTGATGACCAGCAGACCAGTAAGTTACGTGTGCCACCACAATCTATTGAGGCCGAACAGGCCGTTATTGGTGGTCTGCTGCTGGATAATGTTGCCTGGGAGCAAATTGCGGATAAAATCACCGATGAGGATTTTTATCGTCATGATCACCGTCTGTTGTTTGCTGCGATACGTGCACTTGAAGCACAGAATAAACCGTTTGATGCTGTTACCCTGTCTGAACATCTTGAAAAACACAATCAACTGGAACAGGCGGGTGGCCTGGTCTACCTCGGACGGCTGGCGAAAGATACGCCCAGTGCTTCTAATATTGTTGCTTATGCTGATATCGTGCGTGAGAAATCGGTATTACGTCAGCTTATTCATATTGGTACTCAAATTAGTAATAGTGGTTATCAGCCGGAAGGCAGAGATAGTCCTGAATTACTGGATGAGGCAGAGAAAAACGTATTTCGTATTGCCGAACAAGGCGCTAAAGGTGCCGGTGGTTTTCAGGAAATAAAAACACTGTTGACGAAAACACTGGATAAAATAGATGTTTTATTTAATAGTGATGGGGCGATCACTGGTGTTTCTACCGGATTTGATAAATTTGATGAAATGACCACCGGCTTACAGGCGGCAGATCTGGTGATTGTGGCCGGGCGGCCTTCAATGGGTAAAACTACCTTTGCAATGAATATTGCAGAAAATGCGGCTATCGGTAATAAATTACCGGTCGCGGTATTCAGTATGGAAATGCCGGGTGATGCACTGGCCATGCGGATGATTTCCTCTTTGGGTCGGGTAGATCAACATCATATTCGTACTGGTAAGCTGACGGATGAAGACTGGGCAAGGATTACTTCTGCTATCAGTATTTTATCGGATGCAAAAATCTTTATTGATGATACACCAGCATTATCCCCTAATGAAATACGCGCTCGTGCCAGACGTCTGAAGCGTAAACATGGACTGGGTCTGGTTGTTATCGACTATCTTCAACTTATGCAGGTACATGGTGGTAGTGAAAATCGGGCCACAGAAATTTCTGAAATTTCGCGTAGCCTGAAGGCCATGGCGAAAGAGCTGGAAGTACCGGTGATTGCGTTATCACAGTTAAATCGTAGTCTGGAGCAACGCCCGGATAAACGTCCGGTTATGTCAGATTTGCGCGAATCCGGCGCGATTGAGCAGGATGCCGACCTGATTGTGTTTATCTACCGCGATGAGGTTTATCACGAAGACAGTCCTCAGAAAGGTACCGCAGAAATTATTATTGCCAAACAGCGTAATGGTCCAATTGGTAAATCCGTTCTTACCTTTCTCGGCAAATACACCAAGTTTGAGAATTATATTCCAGAAATGTACAGTAACGACGGGTTTGAATAGGGATGATTATACAGTCATCTGTATACCGTCGTGTGCGTATAATCATTGACCGGCGGGCACTGCGGCATAATTTTAGCCGGGTAGAAGAGTGTGCGCCGCATAGCCGCATTATGGCTGTGATTAAAGCAAACGGTTATGGGCATGGTCTGTTAATGGTTGCACAAACATTGCGACAGGCGGATATGTTCGCTGTCGCAACGCCGGCAGAGGCTTTGTTTTTACGCAATCAGGGAATTGAACAGGCACTGCTGGTTCTGCATGGTTTTCGTTATCCTGAAGAACTTAAACAACTGGCTGATAAAAAAATTGAACCGGTTATTCATCAGTTATGGCAACTGGATATGGTGGAGCGTTATACCGGCATTGATATAAATGTGTGGTTAAAGGTTGATACCGGCATGCATCGCCTGGGTATTGATCCGGTGGATATTGAACAGGCATTTGAACGGCTGAAACAATGTCAGGCCGTCGCCTCTATTTCTTTGCTCTCTCATTTCTCAAGCGCTGATGAAGAGGGTAATAGTTTAAATAACATACAAATAGAGTCGTTTTCTAAAGTAAATAATCAAGCTTATAGCTATGCCAGTATGGCTAACTCGGCGGCACTCATCTCTCTGCCAGAAAGCCATTTTGATATTGTTCGCCCCGGAATTATGCTATATGGTAGTTCTCCCTTTATGCACCGTTCTGCAGCGCAGTTAGATTTGCAGGCAGTCATGAATTTTGAGTCCGAATTAATTGCAATACGCAGTCTGAAAAAAGGTGATCGTATTGGTTATGGTGGTGAGTGGGTCTGCCCGCAGGCAATGCAGATAGGTATTGTCGGTGCTGGTTACGGTGATGGTTACCCGAGACATGCAAAATCAGGAACTCCGGTCTGGTTGAACGGACACCGTTGTGATCTGCTCGGGCGAGTGTCGATGGACAGTTTATGTATTGATTTGCATGATATTCATGCAAAAGTTGGTGATCGGGTTGTGCTGTGGGGCAAGGAATTACCCGTTGATGACGTTGCGCACGGTGCCGATACTATTGCTTATGAACTTTTATGTACGGCTGGTAGCATGATAAGATCCGACGAATCAATTTGCCTTGTCTAAAATAATACATCTATAGAATCCTCGTTGGCGAAAATATTTTTTGAACAGGCTATGCTTATGCCGATATGATAGCTGCTATGTAGCTTGCATACGGGTAAAGTTATCGTCGAAATGTAAATTAGTGGAGTACAAATATGGTAAAAAAACAACTCTTCATTGTAACCATTAGCTGTCTGGTGCTACTGTCTGGCTGTAGTAATGATATCGCCATGTTTCGTGGAGAAGCCACTCGTATGGGAGTGTATAGTGATTCAGGCCCAACAACACTTGATAAACTGGACTGGAAATTTAGTACCGCAGGCAAAAGTTATTCTTCACCGATCGTTGCGGATGGTACAGTTTATCTTGGCTGCAATGATGGCAACCTCTATGCAATTAATCAGCAAACCGGTCAGCTTAAATGGAAATATAAAACCGGTGGTAATGTAGAAGCGACACCGGTAATTTATAATAATACAATCTATATTGGAAGCTGGGATAAATACCTGTACGCCATTGATGAAAATACCCGCGCATTACGTTGGAAGATTAAAACAGATGGCCCGGTATCCTCTTCACCGGTAATTGCTAACGGGGTTATTTATTTTGCCAGTGAAGATGGCAAACTTTACGCTGCTGATGCAAAAACCGGGTTCCGAAAATGGAGCTTTAACGCCCATGCGCCAATATACAGCTCACCGGCTGTTGATCATAAAATCGTATTTTTTGGAACGCTGAAGGGGTTGCTGTTTGCGGTAAACATTAAAACCGGACAGGAATACTGGCGCTACCAGACGGCCGGGAAAATACATTCATCTCCAGCAACCGATGGTAAGAATGTTTATTTTGGTAGCGATGATAAACGTCTGTATGCGGTTAATATTCTTACCGGCCAACAGGTGTGGGCGAGAAAAACAGCAGGAGAGGTTCTTTCGTCGCCGGCTTTGTATGATGGTAAGGTTTACGTTGGCAGTACCGATGGATATATTTATGCCTACAACACGCAGGATGGAACACGTGAATGGGAATATCGTACCGATGGTCCGGTTTATGGACCGATAAGTATTGCATCGGGAAGTGTTTATGTCGGTAGTGCGGATGATCATCTCTATGTGCTGAGTGCATCGCAGGGGAACTTACTGTGGAAATATCAGGTTGATAGCCATATTTACTCCGCACCGGCAATCAGTGATGGTTATGTCTATTTCAGTAGCGTGAACGGCTCCCTGTATGCGGTAAAATAATCACACCCGTTTATTGTTTGCTGGTTGTGCGACTATATCTGAGAAATCATAGTATGCACACCCTGGGCACCTATGAACGGGGCAAACGGGGTGTGTTGTTAACGAAAAAGTGGTGATAGTTGTTGATGGATAAATCGTTTGTCTGTCTGTGCGTTAACGCTCAAGGTGCTGTAATTTATCTGCCACGCCTTCCCATTCCTCAGCATCAGGCAGAGAGTCCTTACTGACATTAATAATCGGCCATTGTTGAGATAATTCCGCATTGAGTTCAAGAAAATTTTCCTGTCCCGCCGGAACATCGTCATCGGCAAAAATTGCACCGATGGGACATTCCGGTTCACACAGGGTACAATCAATGCACTCATCGGGGTCAATAACAAGAAAATTAGGACCTTCATGGAAGCAGTCAACCGGACATACATCAACGCAGTCGGTATGTTTACATTTAATACAGTCTTCTACAACAACGTAAGTCATAAGTAATATCGTCTTCTGATTGTGAAATAGATGAAATTCTACCACAGTCATTAGACCATGCATGTCAACATGGTCTAAAATTAACAATAATTAAATAACAACGAATCAAATAAGTAAATAGGCAGGATTTTTTAATTATGAGTAGTGTTCGTACAGTAGTTTTTCCCGTTGCCGGTCTCGGTACGCGGTTCTTACCTGCTACCAAGGCAATTGCCAAAGAAATGTTAACGGTAGTAGATAAACCATTAATTCAATATGCCTCAGAAGAAGCAGTGAGTGCCGGGATTAATAATCTTGTGTTTGTCGTTGGACGTACCAAAAATGCCATTATTGATCACTACGACAAGGCTTATGAACTGGAAAACGAGCTTTTGCTGAGAAACAAATTTGCATTGCTGGAAATTGTAGGAGATATTGTGCCGGATAATATTCACTGCATTTTTATTCGCCAGTCTGAAGCGATGGGGCTGGGGCATGCGGTATTGTGTGCGCAACCAGTTATTGGGGATGAACCTTTTGCCGTAATCCTGCCGGATGACCTGATTAATAACCCTGGTGGGAAGAGCTGTATACAACAGATGGTAGACGTTTATGAAAAATATCATGGATCGGTGATTGGGACGCAAACAGTTGATATTTCAGAAAGCCATAAATATGGCATGGTGGCGGGGCCCAAACTGGGTGAAAAAGTCTCACGGATTGATGATATTGTTGAAAAACCAGACCCTTCTGAATCCCCATCTGACCTGGCAATTGTTGGTCGTTATATTTTGACACCGGCAATTTTCGATAAATTAACCACTACCGAGCGTGGTGCGGGTAACGAAATACAACTTACCGATGCGATAGCCGCGTTACGTAAAACAGAGGAAATCTATGCCTATAGTTTTGAAGGACGGCGTTATGACTGTGGTAGTAAGGTTGGTTATCTGGAAGCAAATGTTGAGCTGGCGTTACAACATGATGATCTTGCAGATAGTTTTCGCAAGTTTCTGAAAAACCTTGAATTATAAGCGTCTGGATGGCTATCAGTATCCGGTAAAGCCAGACTGCTACTCGGCAGGTTATGACGATTTCGACTGATGATACAAAGGAAATGAAACTCCGAATTTGAATATTTGGTGATAAATTAGCTATTTTATACGCCATCTTTGAGTTCAGAAGAGTACCTGTGAGGGCATCTCGCACCTTACATCCCAAATTATATCTAAAAAACAATAATATACAGTATGAGCGAGGTTCCAACCCCGAAGTCGAATCAACAGCTTTTGAAACCGGCTGAAATCTAGACCAGAATTTAGTTGTTTTAAAACTAGATCTACAGCTTCAAAAAAGTGTATTTCCTTTCATTGCATTAAAATATACGGTTTCGATTGATTCGTAGAATTCATTCACATCTATGGATATCCAGTGTAGGATACTGTGAAAAAACAATAATATAAGTTTGGAAGTAAGTTTGCAATTACTTGAAAAATATGGCTTTAAATTTGGACAGAGTGGTGCGCATTCAGCTCGAAGCATGATGCTGGCAGAACTATGCACATTATTTGCCGCCACAAGCCCTGATACGACAAAAGAACAGTATCAGTCAGACATTGTTGGCCACAATTTACTTGATAAACCGACTACCAGCTCCAGAAGTCTCACATTTCGTCACCTGGTAGACCTTTATGGCCTTACAAATGATGTACCACTGTTTCGAGTCTTCCGAAAATTGTGGTCGATTGACCCTGAGGCGCAGCCCTTACTGGCACTGCAGCTAGCCCTGGTTCGAGATCCCATTTTACGGTCATCAATACCAACGATTACCGGCACGGCTCTGGGGGCAGTGGTGGCAAGAACTGATATTGAAGAAGTCCTCAAAGCGCCAGATCCTGATCGATTTAGCCCTGCATCGCTTAAATCATTCGCGCAGAACATCAATGGTAGTTGGACACAGGCTGGTTATTTACGGGGTAAAGCCAAAAAACATCGTACACAACCGAAAGTCGCAGCAGTAAACGTAGCATTTGCATTATTCCTGGCATACCTGGAAGGCGCAACGGGTGAGCGTTTGTTGCA
>VAOW01022755.1_pt1 | contig 10632 bp, 15 predicted proteins | sample 3393921 | NCBI WGS metagenome assembly VAOW01 (sample SAMN08290428, study PRJNA428436) | hydrothermal vent metagenome | isolation source: Deep-sea hydrothermal vent chimney | place: Indian Ocean: Southwest Indian Ridge | depth 2742 m m
TATACCCCCCCATTGGGGGGATATAAATTTATAGTAAAATTATTATGGAGGAAAAGATGGGAATATTGAGCCAAATAGGAAAATTGTTTTTTGTACAGAACAATTCGGCACAGCCAAGAACAGCTCTGGCGACTCTAAATTCACAAGGATCACGAGCAGTGAAAAATATAAGTCATAGCTATACGTCAAGCAATATGAAATATAGGGATCCTGTCTGCAGTATGTGGGTAACATCGGAAGGGGCAAAAGCATCTGTAAACTATCAGGGGACGGATTACTACTTTTGCGGCAAAGATTGTGCCGACAAATTTAATAAAAATCCTGATGAGTATAATAGGCAGGCAAGTGATTCCGGAAGTATGAATATGGACAATATGAGACAACATAAAAAGCGTCATGGCGGATGCTGCTAATTTAGAAATAATTTTTAGGAGGATAGAGATGAAGGGAATGGAGAAGATGAAAAGTGGATTAACCGATCCGGTATGTGGTATGAGTGTAACAGCTGAAGGGGCAAATGCGTCTATCAGTTATGAAGGAACCGATTATTATTTTTGCTGCAAGGGCTGTGCTGATAAGTTTGGCGAGAATCCGGGGAAATACGCTGAACAGGCCAAGAGCTCTCATGGTTGTTAAGTAGGGTAGGATTATGATGTACGGCGGAAGTCCATGGCAGATGATGGGAGGAGGATGGTTTGGAGGCATAGGTATGATGATAATAGGTTTTTTAGGCTTTGTGATCTTGATTATTGGTGTAGTGTATGTTCTGAAGTGGTTTTTACCTCAAATAAATAATCAGCAGCAAAAATATATAGGCGGTGATGATTCACTTGGGATACTCAAAAAAAGATATGCCAATGGAGAGATCGATAAGCAGACCTTTGAAAATATGAAAAAGGATCTCGGGTATTAAGTAAATATGACACACAAAAAATCAATAAAAACTCTGGCGGTGGGAATAATTCTCGCCGCTTTGGGAATTGGCATGCTGATTTATGCCTTTAGAACAGTTACCGGCCAAGTCGGTTACGGATATTATGGTAACAATTTTACCGTAATAGATAAAAAGGCACTTGACAAGATGTACATAGTACCGAAAAAGGGTGTAAAAATAGATAAAATTCACAACAGCGTTGAATTTTACGGGAAAAATGTATCGATACCTATAGTTGCAAGTCCCAAAAATACAACAGATATGTATTCTTTTGGCGTTTACGGTCTCATAAATCCTACCATAATAGTTTATAAAGGTGCAAAAGTTACTATGCATCTTGCAAATGAAGATGATGATATGTCTCATAATATAGCTGTAGTAAATAATCAGCCGCCTTATCCGTATATGTCTATGATGTATAACGTACGGATATTTGAGAATTCATATATTCCACCGCTTCCCGAAAGTAAAGGAGGTAAATATTTTCAGTTATCAAACAGCTTTACAGTTTCTCAAACAGGAACATTTTATTTTATATGTCAGATAATGGGACACGCATACCGCGGGATGTATGGGAAGTTTGTAGTTATAGATAATCCGATACAGGTAAAATGAAGAAATGTTGTGATGATACAGCAAGAATTGATAAAATAGACAGTAAAGTTAGTGAATATTTGCATAAACATGAAGATGCGTTGAGGCTGCTTGAAACTGCTCGCGGTCAGATAAGTGCGGTAATAAAAATGATAGAGGGTGATCGCTACTGTGTTGATATCTCGACACAACTCCTTGCAGCTATATCATTGTTGAAAAAAGCCAATACATCTATTATCAATAGGCATATGGATACATGCATCAGAGCTGCAATTAAAGATGGAAATGTAGATGAAAAACTTGAAGAACTAAAACAGGTTATGAAATATATAGAAAAAGCTCTTTAAGAAGCTTTAAATAGACATTATATTACCTTTATTAATTATGAGAGTTTAGATTGAGGTATCGAATTTATCATCCGCAGTAGGCTGCAGATAACAGTGGGACTATTACCGATTTATAACACGGAGGAGGATTATTCGGGATTTAAGATAACTTTAAAGAATTAATGGTGGTGTTTCAGGAGAAGATAATGGAAATAGGATATAAGATAACGGAAAGAACGACGGCAATAGTTGCCGCTTTTTTGATGGTTTTTTTAGGTTTACTTTTAACAACAAATATCAGCAAAGCCGGAGTAACCGGTGAGCCCGGATATCTTTTTGCTACTCTGGGTCAATATAATAAAGTTGCTGAAATCGACTTGAGAACCGAAACAGTAACCGGCTATATTACAATAAAAGGTGTTTCACATGGTATAGCGGTATCGCCTGATGGCAAATATATCTATACCGGACAACTTAAAAAGTTGAAGTCCAATAAGATTTTAGTTACCGATGTTTTGACCAAAAAAAGGGTTGCTGAGATTCCGGTTAATATGCGCACGCATCATTTTGCTATCAGTAAAAACGGCCGCTATCTCTATGCTACGGCAACCATGGCAGGAAAACTTCTGATTGTGAATACCGGTACAAACAAAGTAATAGCGCAGATCAAAACAGGCCGGCTTCCATATTATGTTGCGGTGGGGCCGAAGAACAAATATATCTATGTAACAAATAAAAGAAATGGAACGCTGTCGATACTTACTCTTCTGGGGAAAAATGTGGCTACAATCAAGGTTGGGCGCGGGCCAAGCCATATTGCGTTTTCTCCAGATGGAAAAAAAGTTTACACTACCGATGCAATAAGCAAAACCGTATCGGTTGTTGATATAGCAAAAAGAAAAAGTGTAGCCGAAATAAAAGTGGGAAATAATCCTCACGGAATTGATGTGGCTCCCAATGGAACAATTTTTGTGTCTAATCGCAAGGATAATACTGTGTATATGATTAATCCTTTATCGTTAAAAATTATAAAGAAGATCATAATTCCTGAACCGGGTCATATAGCGCTTGGTCCTTCTAAAAACAGAATCTATATAAGCTCAAGATCTTCAAAAAAAATCTATATTTTGAATGCTTTTTCCGGAAAAATTTTGAAAAAGATTCCCGTGGATGGTGAACCGCATCAAATAGTGTTTGCAAAATAATGCAATAGGATGTTGATCGAATTGTATAGTAAAAACAAAATGGGTAATGAGAACAGCAGGAGAAAATTTTTTAGAAATGCTGCTTGTGCGGTAGGCTGATGAGGGACAATTGCCGTCGGCTTATCCTGGTGCCGCAAGTTTAGCGCCAAGTAAGGATGCCGTAGGGCAAGGCTATTGTAAAAATAAACATTAACACCGTCAAAGAATTTGATATAACTGTTCGCCCTACAAGGAAAAACCTTGCTTAAGAAATTTGAAAACCTGATTAAATAATACCGTGAGATCACTGTATGAAATAATGAAAAGTATCCGATGAAAAAATATGATGTTATAGTTGCAGGGGCAAGTTTTGCCGGGTTATCAGTCGCAAGCAAGATAAAAAACGGAAAAGTGTTGTTAATTGATAGGAATGAGATAGGAGCACAACAGATATCTGCATGTGGTACAAGTTTAAATATCCTAAAAGAAGCAGGGTGCGAAGATTCAATATTAACGAGCTTTGATACTGCTGCGCTGCATGTTAAAAATAGAGAGACAAATATTTCCTTATTGGAGAAATACTGTACATTTGACTATAAGAGATTCTGTAAATTGTTTGACAAACAAAACGGCACAGAAATTTTAAAAGCTAATGTTAAGGCGGTAGATGGCTCTGTTGTTATTACAGACAAAGGCAACTTTACGGCTGATATTATTGTTGATTGCACTGGGTGGCGGGCGGTTTTAGCTTCTTCTTTGATAAAAGATTATACAAACAGAGAGATGTTGAGTTTCGGTATAGAAACCGAGCTTCCGTACAAAGATGACAAGCTGAGATTCTTTGTGGATCATAAGATTATAAGGAATGGGGTTGCATGGCTTTTTCCTTGTGGGGAAACTGCAAGATTTGGTGTTGGCAGCTATAGCGGCGATACGAAGATACTTTCTGCTTTGAAAATGTTTGTTGAGCGATATGGATTAAAAGTCGGCAAAATTCATGGAGGCTATTTTTGCTATTGTTTGAAAAAACCTGTTGTAAAAAATCTATTAGTAGTAGGATGCGCCGCCGGTCAAACTCTTCCATTTACAGGGGAGGGAATCAAAAGAAGTATTTATTTTGGCATAAAATGCGGAGAAATAATTCAGAAGATATTAGATGGTGAGTTTTCGTTTGAACAAGGCGCAAAGAGATATGAAAGGTTGGCGTTGAGCGGGGAAAAGTATTATAATTATTTGCTGAAGATACAGCATAAGCTGCCTGAGTTAGTTGGCTGGAAACTAAACTCCATTGTAAAACTTTTAAACATAAAATTTGTTAAAAAATTAGTATGGGACAAATATAACTCAATTTAATGCATAGAATAATTTAAAAAGGCACAAAATAGGTGCTAAAATTAGCTCTTCCGGGTTAAGTGTGGAAAAACCATAGAAACTTTCCATGCATTATTACAGATCATAATTCTAATTTGCAAACTTAGCGCTCACTTCTGCCATTAGCGAGGAAACGATCTGTCTGCGTGCCACGCACAGGCGGGCGTTGCAATCTCGGGTTTGAGACTGCTTCGTCACTTCGTTCCTCGCAGTGACGGGAAAAGAGAAACCTCGCGTGACAGAGGGAATCGGTCATTGCGAGCGGAGCTCGGCAATCTTATCTTTTCTTGTGTTAACTCTTCACAAGTCACAATTGAACATTCTGCTTTTCCACATATTTGCCGGAAGGGCCTTAAAATCTAACAGGTGGCTTATGTTCTGTTGTTTTAAATAGAGTTTTTAGATTATCATCAACATGCAAACTTACGAAATTTTAACCTGCCTTCAGCTTCATAATTTGACGGAGGATCTGTTTTATTCTATATATATAAAAATAACATGCGTCTGCCCTGCAACGGCCTTGCTATGCAATAACGGCTATTAGTTATTGACAAATTAGATACTTAATTTATCATAGCTGCTATGAAGTACTTAATACTTTTTATTTTGTTTGTTATCATTTGGGCATATCTTAAAAAATCAATAAAGCATGAGAAAAGCAAGAATAATAAATTAGTGAAATGTGAACAGTGCGGTATATATTTGCCGGAGGAAGATACTAAGAAACATACGGATTGGAATGAAACTCACTACTTTTGTTCCGATACATGTGAAAAAAAATATTTAGAGGAAAAACAATGAAATTTTTTATTGATACAGCAGATGTGAATCTCATAAGAGAATACTACGATATTGGTATCATTGACGGCGTTACCACAAATCCATCTCTTATTTCCAAAGAGGGCAGGAACTTTGAGAGTGTGATAAAAGAGATTGCCTCGTTTGTAGATGGGCCTATAAGTGCCGAGGTAATTTCTGCTCAAACCGACGGTATGATAAGCGAGGCAGAAGAACTTGCATCTATCGGTAAGAATATTGTGGTTAAAATTCCTATGACAAAAAATGGAATTAAAGCTGTTAAGATTCTTTCAGGTAAGGGAATTAGAACTAATGTAACGCTGGTTTTCTCACCTGCTCAGGCGTTGCTTGCTGCAAAAGTAGGCGCAGCTTATGTGAGCCCATTTGTGGGCAGACTTGATGACATTGGCCACAACGGAATGGAGCTTGTAGGGCAGATAAATGCTATTTTCGATAACTACCAATATAAAACAGAGATTATCGTTGCAAGCATTAGGCATCCCGGCCATGTAATTGAAGCGGCTCTTGCCGGAGCTGATGTAGGCACTATTCCTCCTGCCGTTATTGATAAGCTGTTTGATCATCCTTTAACTGACATTGGACTTTCAAAATTTTTAAGCGATTGGAAGAAAGGATTTGGATAAGCTTGCCATCGCCACGCATAACAAGGGTAAACTTATAGAGATAAAACAGTTTATTGGCGATCTTTCAGTAAAAGTTTTGTCAGCCGGGGAGCTTGGGGGTGGTATTCCCGATGAGACAGGGAAAAGTTATAAAGAAAATGCTATGATTAAAGCAGTGAGCCTATATGAAAAATGTGGCCTGCCAACGCTTGCCGATGATTCAGGGCTTGAAGTTGCGGCTTTAAACGGAATGCCAGGGGTCTATTCGGCGAGATTTGACGGCCGTAAAGCAACCTATATTTCTAACAATAAAAAGCTGCTTATGAACTTAGAGGGCATTGATGACAGAAGGGCTCAGTTTGTCTGCGTTATGGTTCTCATTACTAATGAAACTATTTATCAGAGTATAGGCAAGGTTGCTGGGGTCATAGCTTACCAGGCGAAAGGAAGAGCCGGCTTCGGATATGATCCGCTTTTTGTACCATTGGATTATCAAGTTAGCTTTGCCGATCTGGCGTATAAAAAGAGGTTTATAAGCCATAGGGCAATTGCACTCAGGAAAATAAAAACTATAATACAAAGTTTATGAAATTTTTAATAATGTTAATGCTTCTGGCGCCAAATGTATATGCGGCCAACATTCCAAGAAATTTGCCTATTACCATAAAATCAATAAAGGCAAAATTTGAACAAAACAACAATACAGCTACTTTTACTAAAAATGTTATTTTGACACGCGGAAATCTAACGATAAAAGCCGACAAACTGGTGGTATATAGAGGCAAAGACGGAGATATTTTAAAAGCAGTAGCCACCGGCTCGGTTCATATAGATAACAAGGGCAAAAAAAGGTTTATTGCATCATCTCAAAAAGCTATCTACCTCAAAAGTAATCAGACTTTGACTCTGTTTGGCAATCCGGTTACATTTGGAAACGGCATAGATAAGGGAGAAGGTAAAAAGCTTATTTATCATATCGACACACAAAATAGTGAGCTATTTTCCGGGAGTACGCCTGTTATTTTGCTAATTGCCCCTCAAAAATCAAAAAAGTGATACGATGAATATAATCACCCGCTTCCCGCCGAGTCCAACGGGATTTTTGCATATCGGAGGCCTTCGGACGGCTCTTTTTAACTATTTATATGCAAAGCATAGTAATGGAAAAATTGTTTTAAGGATAGAGGATACCGACAGCGAACGATCGGAAAAGCGTTTCAGCGATATGATTTCAGAGGCATGTAAGTGGGTTGGATTAAGCTTTGATAAAGGACCTTATTTTCAATCGCAGAGAGTTGATATATATAAAAAATATGTAGATAAACTTTTAGATGAAGGCAAAGCGTATAAATGCTACTGTACCAAGGAACGACTGAAAAAGCTCAGAGACAATCAGATAGCTACCGGTGACAGGCCTCATTACGATTGCCACTGCAGAACTATGGACGATAAAGACGAAAGCTATACAATACGATTAAGGCTTCCGGACGGCCTTGATGCAGTTGAATTTAAAGATATGATTCATGGAAATATTTCTGTTAAGCTTTCAGAGCTCGATGATTTTATCATTGTCAGGTCAAACGGAATGCCAATGTATAACTTGGCCTGCGTTATTGATGATGCTTTGATGGGTATAACAGATATAATTCGTGGAAATGACCATATATCGAATACTCCTAAACAGATTTTGATTTACAAAGCACTTGGACTAACTGTTCCACGGTTTGCCCATGTTCCGATGATTCTCGGGCCTGATAAAAAGCGATTTTCAAAGCGACATGGTGCAACATCGGTTGGTATTTATAAAGATGAAGGATACCTGCCTGATGCACTGCTCAATTATATTGTGAGGTTGGGCTTTGCCTATGAGGATAAAGAGATTTTCAGCGTTGATGAAATGATACGATATTTTGATATTGAACATGTTGGGAAATCTGCAGCCATATTTGACAAAGAAAAGCTCCTATGGCTGAATGCCGTCTATATTAGGGATAGAGAGCCTGAAAAACTCGCCGAAGAAGTGATACCATTTGTGAATAAGCTTACAGAAAAGCGAATCGTTAACGACGAGCGATTGGTAAAGATGGTAAAAACCGTTCAGCCAAGGGCAAAAACGCTTAAAGAGATGGCAAGTCAAATGATGTTTTATTTTGAGGCTCCTGATATATATGACGCAAAAGGTCTGAAAAAATATTGTAAAGGTGAAATTTTCAGCATTCTTTCTGAAATTATCTCATTAATGCGGCAAGCGGAATGGAGCGAAGAGAGTTTAAAAAATATTATTAACAGTATGGTTGAAAAATATCAACTCAAGCTTATCAAGATAGCGCAGCCTGTTAGAATAGCACTTACAGGAAAAACTGTTAGCCCTGGAGTTTATGAAATGCTGATGGTGTTAGGCAAAGATGTTTCTATTAAACGATTGGAGCAGTTTTGCGGGTTTTTAAATCGATTGCCTAATCCGGCAAGCTATGAAGCTGCCTCTTGATTTAATACTCGCTGATAATAAAAGCGGTTCTACTGCGATAGTAGGAGGGTTTTTGGAACTGCTTGAAAGAGATCCTGAAAATATTAGACAAAAAGTTGATAGACTCAAGAATAAGTTTTCCGAGATGGCCATTATCCAATCTATTTGCAGTATTATTGAGAATCAATTAGATGAAAATAGATTGGATTTATCAGCTGTAAAGCAATTATTTTACGAATCTAAAAAGGCTCTTGTAAAAAATTCCGTATTGATACTGTCAAAATACAATAGCTTTGTTACCATTTCGTCAAGTAGCGATGTTTACGACAGTCTATCAATGATAGCCGAGAGTAAAGAAATTAGAGTTCTTTTGTCTATTTCAGAGCCGGCAAGAGAGGGTATATTTCAAGCGGAACGAATGGCAAATTGCGGTATTAATGTAGTACTTACCACCGATGCAGCTATGGCAAATTTGATAAAAGATTATGAAGTGGTTGTTATGGGAGCAGATGCTGTGGGCGATTCATCTTTTGTCAATAAAATAGGGAGTTTTTCGCTTATTCTCGCTGCAAACTATTATAACAAACCTGCTTATGTTATAGCAAATATGCTGAAAAAAAGTTCCAAGCTATTTGTAAATGAAAAAGATCCCATGGAAGTGGGCTGTGATTCTCCTAACATACAGTACAAAAATTTTTATTTTGAGGAGGTTCCATTATTAGCTCAATGGATTCATCAATAAGCGAACTATTGGAGATTTTAGTTTGCCCTAAGTGCAAGGGTGACTTATATATTAAAGATGACAAATTGATATGTGAAAAGTGTAAGTTGGGTTATAAAACAGACGGCAGAATTGCTCAATTAATTATTGATAATGGGGAATTAGATGAAGGGACTTGAAAGAAAATTGTCTCGTTTTGGATATTGGTATATTTTAAAAGAGAAGCGCAGCGGACAAAATATAGTTGTAAGCGACAATGAATCGGATATTATTCCGATTCAAACAATAAGCGGAATTTTAGCAGCGGTTCATAGTGGGAATAGAATCGTGGAAGTTTCTTCTGACAATTTGGAGTATTTGAAATCGTTTAATTGGGAGGATCTGAATAGCGATGGAGGCAATATTGATGAAAAAGAGATTGATCTTGAGCTATATGTTCCTCAGAAGCGAGACTTTTTTGAGACTTCAGCACTTCAAAAAATTGATTTAGCGCGTAGTATATGGCATAAGATAAAAAAGAGCAGCAAAAAGATAATATTTTTGAAAGTTATCATCACGCATAATAAGCTAATTAGTCAATTTAGATCTGCAAATAAAAGATTAGTTCAGGAAATTCCAAGAACAGGTGTAATTTTTAGCGCTATCTTTTATGATAAGGGCAAACAAAAAATGATTTTTGGTGGAATAGAAGAGCAGGGCGGTTTGGAAGTTGCCGATAAATTCGAGTTTGAGGATCGAATTGCAGACGGAGAACGCCTACTTGATGCAAAAAGAATGAAACCGGGAGTATATGATACTCTATTTTCGCCTGAATTCTCAGGTATATTTGCCCATGAGGCATTTGGACATGGAACTGAAGCTGATCTTTTTGAAAAACACAGATCCGCAGCTCCGCAATATCTTGGCAAGCAAGTTGCATCGCGCCTGGTTAATCTTTATGATTCTCCATCATTTCCAGGTGCTGCAGCAAGTTATCTATTCGATGATGAAGGCGAAGTAGCTTCCCCTACAAAAATTATCGATAACGGTATTTTAGTTAGGGCACTTACTAATATTGATGCGTATCTTCATAATAATTTTCCGCGGACTGCAAACGGAAGACGCGAAAATCTATTTCATAAAGCTTATGCGAGAATGACAAACACATATTTTGACAAAGGAGAAAGCAGTATAGCTGATATGGTTTCATCTATTGACGATGGATTTATGCTTATGTTTCCGACAAACGGCATGGAAGACCCAAAGGGATGGGGCATTCAGCTTGAAGGTTTGGCTGCAAAAGAGATAAAAAGCGGCAAATTGACAGGAAAGCTTTTCTCACCTGTGATGGTTACCGGGTTTGTGCCCGATCTTCTGAAGTCGATTTCGATGGTATCGGACGCAATGAAGATAGATGGTTTAGGCTATTGCGGAAAGGGGCAAAAAGAGATTGTGAAGGTAACCGACGGCGGACCATACTTAAAATTAAAGGCAAAAATTTCATGAAAATATCATTTTTGCAGGGAAGTTTCAGATGGAAAAAATTATCGACTGTATAAAAGGCGTAGATGAATGGCAAGTTACGAAAACTACTGTTTCCCGCATAGAAAGATATATAAGCGCCGGAAGGATTGA
>VAOW01027541.1_pt1 | contig 10612 bp, 6 predicted proteins | sample 3393921 | NCBI WGS metagenome assembly VAOW01 (sample SAMN08290428, study PRJNA428436) | hydrothermal vent metagenome | isolation source: Deep-sea hydrothermal vent chimney | place: Indian Ocean: Southwest Indian Ridge | depth 2742 m m
CCTTTTGGATGTAAAAAAGACCTGGGCACGGCGTTCTACCAAATCGATTACAGGGAGGTAAGGGAGTTTTTGAAAGAGCTACAAAGACTCAGGAAGGGAAATATCCTCCCTGTCAAAGATTCAGACAGGGGCGACCTCCTGAAGGGTCTCGTGGAAACCATGGAATACGATGATGTATCCTGTGGAGAGATTAACGAATGGATAGCGGTACTCAGCTAATCCAAAGAGGATTGACGCTATAGGAGTATGTCAGTTCAAGTGACGAAAGGGTATTAAAGAAGGAGAGATAATTTATTATTTATATGAAAGAAAAAAGAATAATCAGATACAGGGACAAAATAGATTTTATCGTAAGTAGTATGGAGTCCATACCAGAAAAGCTTAAAGGTGGTCTGGAAATCAGCGGGGCATTTTATAGGCTTCATACATCTATAGAGGCAGCAATGGATTTAGTAGCAATGGTATTAAAAGACACGGGGAAAAAAATTGAAGACGACTACACAAACATAGAATCTCTAAAAGAGTCTGGAATCATAACAGAAGAGCTTTCTGTGAAACTGAAAGAGTGCAATGGTTTGAGGAACTATCTTGTTCACAGATACGACAAAGTAGAGGATAAGATAGCATTGAGTTCGATTGGCGAAGTCAGGGAGACTCTTTATGGTTTTGTAGAGGTTGTGGAGAAATTTTTAAAATGAATCTCGAAAAGATCAAAAAAGACCTCACATTTTTGAAGGATTACGAAGTGGTCCTCTATGGTTCCCATGTAACAGGAGAGGCAAGGGTGGGGTCGGATATAGATGTTGCGGTGATAACCAGGATTAAAGACCGTGACAAAAACGTGGAGCTTTTGAAGAGCTTCATCGGGAAAACCACACCGGTCTATGATATAAGGATATTTGAGCTTCTGCCGCTTAAGCTAAAAGCATCTATGATGGATGATTATATAGCCCTCTCTGGCGAAGAACTGGAGATATCAGAATATTTCTATTATTATAGGAAACTGTGGAACGATCAAAAACACAGGATAATAGGCGGTTATCATAAAAGCTACAAGGAAAAAATAGCAGCAATGAGGTCTAGTGGTGGCATGAGGTAAAACCGGCTACCTGAGCCAATTTCAGTAGTTCGTAAAATATCTATGTAATTTTGCCTAATAAGCATTCGGATGTACCAATGATAACCCTCTAATCACCTTTTTCTCTACGGTGTGAACTCATAGACAAATCCAGCTTTAGCGAATTACCGCAAAATTGCCATAAAATCCTCTTTTCCCAGGATACTAACTTTAACACTTTGCTCTGCTAATTTATCCTGAAAATGAATTTGACAGAAGCCTATAATCGGTGGTGTTTACATCTCTTCTCTGGAGTTTGAAAAATATAGCAACTACTAAAATCTACTAATAACGACTGGATTAGTAGATACGTTTAAATATAAGTTAATACTAAAATATACTAATGACTACTAAATTAGTAGGTTGATTTAAAATGAAACTTCCTGAAAAACCAATAAACTGGAAAGAGATATTTGAAAAAGAGCTTAAGCAAATAGTTGTGACAATAAAGGAAAAAGATTTACTTAAGCAAATAGTTGAGTTCAATATAAGATATCTTTACTGGTCTGAACTAAAGTATAGAGTAAAGGACGAATCTGATAAAAAATATATCTGGACTTTTATGAAATGGTTACGTCTTGACAAGTATGAAACTTTAATGTTTGATTCAATAGAAATGAAATATTCTCTAATTACAGATTTTAGCAGAAAACTACACCGTTTTGATAAATTTTTAGTGGGAAATATTGAGATACAAAGTAAAACATTGGGTTTACAAAAGAAGTATATGATTAGTTCTCTAATGGAAGAAGCTATAGCATCCAGTATTATTGAAGGTGCTTCAACAACAAGAAAAGCTGCAAAATCCATGCTAAGAGAAAAAAGAAAGTCCAGGACTAAATCTGAAAAGATGATTGTAAATAATTATGAAACAATGCATTATATTATTAATATTAAAAACAAAAAATTGACACCTGAGATTTTATTGGAAATTCAAAAAAAAGTAACTAAAGATACGCTCGAAGACCCTGACGATGAAGGGGCTTTTCGAGATAACAATAAGATTGTTGTAGGTTATAATAATATTCCTGAAAGTATTGTACATATTCCTCCTGATTATAAAGAAATACCTCATTTGATAGAAGAATTATGTGAATTTGCGAATAATGATTCTGGAGGATTTATTCATCCAATAATAAAAGGAATTGTCTTGCATTTTTTAATAGGGTATATTCATCCATTTAATGATGGAAACGGAAGAACTGCGAGGAGCATTTTTTATTGGTATATCTTATCTCAAGGATACTGGCTTTTTGAATATATGTCTCTCTCAAGAAGAATTGTTCGTTCAAGAAAAGAATATGATCTGGCATATCTGTATAGTGAATATGACGAAATGGATTTAACTTATTTTATAAAGTACAATATTAAATGCATAGATGAATCTTTAGATGATTTAATGGATTATATCAAGAAAAAACAAACAGAACAAGGAGACACTAAAAAAATAATACATGAGAACCCTGATTTAAATTTAAGACAGGCTATGATACTTGAAGAATTTATAAAAAACCCTAATAAAATATTTACAATTAAAGAAATATCTGAAACATATCAAGTTGTTTATCAAACAGCAAGAACTGATTTATTGTTATTGGCTGGTAAGGGATTTATAGATAAGAAGATATCTGGAAAAGCATTCATATTCTCTTTAAATGAAAAAAGTCCCATCTTTTTCTTCTAGTAAGTGATTCAAAAATTGTAAATAGTAAACTACTCCCGCTAAAGCAGTGAAAACAAGAGAGAAGGTTCTCTCTTTTTTCAAATGTTTTAATGATTGTATTTTTCAATTAAATCATTATTAAAAAAAGTAGTGTAAAAAGCTATAGGTCAGATATGACCGGTGTAAAAATTGGAGAAGATAGAAGTCTCCTTATATGGTATCTCAGGAAGCCATGTGAGCCACAGGTGGCTTTTACCTCGCCACTTTCAACAACAGGCTATCTTTCCCATCTACAGTTATTTTAATTTCTGCTTCTTTCTCAATATCCATTGCCTCATATATTTAAGCTGGTAGTGTAATGTAGAGCTGTTGATAATGATACACTTACCACAGTTTTTAAGGTTAAATACATATCCAAGAAAAGGCAACACAGACATAGTATAAGTTATCTTTAAACAGTCAATTGTTTGTTAAGATATATTGTCGTTCGGTATAATTACTCCTGTTCTTAGGGATGTTTGTTTTTTCATGAAGAAACTGAACTAAGAACACCTATTTAAATTATCAGGTTGAGGGTACAAAATAAAGTGACTGAGAACTTTTATTTCTATTCAACTGTCAGACTTGGGATTGAAGTCACATATCTCACTGTAGAAAAGCAATTTTCCATTGTATTTGAGAAAAAACACACTAGCCACCTCTATTAAAGTTTTTACTTTAATATTGGTGGCTACTAATATAAACTTTGCTATTTTATATTTTAAACCGGTATTAAAATCTTATTAGTGGATTATCATCCTAAAAAGATTGTGGGATGATTACTTTTCAAATATAAAACAATATAAACAGAGTTATTGGTATTTTAATTCTAAATCGGGCGAATGCCGAAGGATCTTAATAGTAAATTCTGGTCTAATTAGTAAAACATAGCAGGTTATCTGAGTAATTATATCCTAATTTTAGTGGTTGAATTTACCTCTAAGGTATATGATAGTTGTGAAGGTTCAGCTCAAGAAACTCAAGCAGTGAAATAAAGAATACAGCAATATTATGAACCCTTCCCAAGCAGATGGCAGAAGCTCTGAGTATAAAACCAGGAGATAAGGTTAAACGTCTTTGTTGAGAGAGGTGATATTGACACAAAATCAGGCTATCACATGATGAATCGAGGGTTTACAATATCAATTTTAGGCTTCTGTCAAATTCATTTTTCAGATAAATTAGCGTAGCAAAGTGTCGAATTTAGGCTACAGGGACATCTACAAACTGAACAGCATTCTTATGGTTTTGTTTATCATGCTCCATTATTTAGATTTTAACAAAGAAATTAGACCACTTAGAGATGTTCCGTTTTCCCAAATGTCCTTTTTTATTTTTATTTTAGGGTCACCTTTAACTAGTTCTAAAGAAATATCTCCAGAAATTGTCAACTTACTTTTATCATTTTTGAATTGCTCAATTTCATCAACAATTTCAGATAATTTAACACCAATATCAGTAACCAATATCGCTTCTTTTTTAACATCTTCTTCCTTAAAATCTTCTTTCAATATATTGTCTCTATCTATAGGTACAACACAAAGCGCAAAATTATGTGGATTGCTTTTTGCTTTCTTTCCTTGGGTTACTGTCATTCGTACGAAATCCTTGTCTGTAGCTTTTATTTCAATATAAAGTTTCAACTTTTTCCCATCAGTAAGTTTAAACATTATTTCGTCTGGAGGGATAATAAAGTCGTGTTCAATAAGATAATCACTTCCAATTGGATTTCTTGTAATATTGATTCCTTCAGATGATATTATTTGTTTAATAATATGCTCAACTTTTTTGCCTATTTCTTTATTACGTTCAGTGGTTTTTTTATCCTTAATCTTCTTATCGATTTCTTCAACAAACGTGTTGGAATCTACTTCCAATAATTCGCCTATTCTTTCCAATGTGTTTGAATCGCCTTTAAGCTTTTCTAAAACCTTCCCCATTGCTATGTCAAGTTCAATTTTTTCGTTCTCATTTAAAGTTTGAAGAGTTAAATCGGTAAATGAGATTCCAAAGCGCGATAGAAGTTTAGCCACGTTATTTCCTTTAAGACAATCCTTTAAAGTGTCATTTTTTCCTAATATATCTGCTAAAGTAGAAGAAGTCAATTGAAGTGATCTTTTTTTTGTTTTTCCATCTTCATAGCTAAGACTTGGAATCCATGCCCGATTTTTCAATGTCTCTAACCAATAAGAAGGGATGATTTTGTGGTCTTTATCGCATTTACATTTAAAAGTAATTGGATTTTTCCAAGAATCATCTTCCTCAGAAATATAATTAAAGAGAAACCTTATCATTTTTATTGACTTTTCCTTACTTTTTCTTACTGTATCAATAACCCCCTTATCTTTTAATTTAAGAAACGCGATATCGCTTATTTCTAATTTTTCAATTGATTCATGCTCATCATCTACATTTATCTCTTCTTGTTCATTAGCATTTAAGGCAGCCAACTGGTAAGATTTAATTCTTTCAGAAATCTTTATAATTGGATTTAAAATTATAAGGTTTAGATTTTCTAATTCTTTCCATTTATCTTCATCAGAAATCCTTGAATAATATGAAGAGTCAATTATAAATTCAGAAGGAAATAAATCAACATAGGCGTCTTGTTCATCATACCAAATCTCTTTGGGACATAAAGGTTTTTCATCTCGTTCCGATGAAAGTTCCAAGTACTCGGTACTAATAGTTTTCATTGGGTAATTAATTAGTCGATTGAACTTTTCTTGATTCATGAGCCACTGAAATAGTTGAAGGTTTGGTTCATGATAACGGGAAAGGTTATTGGTATCATATTTCTTTTTAATATCCTCTAGTAAAGAATGTAATACATCTTCTTCACTCTTAACATGGCATTTTGTTTGAATTTTCTCAATAATACTTGAATGCAATAAATCTTTACAAACATCAATATCAAGTAGTTTCGAAATTTCTTTTAATACTGGATTGATGTTGCCATCTTTGTACAAATTCACTAAAAAATTTAGATTTTTGTTTTGATTAGGAAATAATTTCTTATCGGCGATAATATCTGAGTTGTGAGTGTCCAGTAATATTTGAAAAAAATCGTTTAAAACTTTCAATGTATCATTCCCGTCAATGATTGCATTTTGAAGTCCTTCAAAAGTTGAATATTTCTCTATTTCTTCAGAAATATCATCTAAATGTAGCTCATATTTCGACACATTTATCCCTAAGGTTGACCATTTCTCATTAATAGAAACCCAATCAAATACTAAATCTTTTGATATTAAACGTTCCCGATACTCTACAAATGAATTACATATTTCCCAAAAACTAAAGAGGAAATGGGTATTGAATTCTTCAGATTTAAGATTTGGAATATATATATTCTCATAAGGAAAAGGCTCACTTTCAACATTCTTAATGAACTTTATTTTTTGAAAACCATTTATTAATTCTTTGAGAAAATTCACATACCATTCTACATCTAACCATTCTTTTTCTGAGGGCTTGTTCAATTTCAAGAGATTATGAATGTTCTTAAATTTCTGACAATCGGATAATAACGCTATGATTATATATGAAGCATTGTTGAGTATTTCTTTATTGTGTTCATTGTCTTCTTCTGGGGCATCACCTAAAAATACACTATCGCGCTTTTCAGTGGGTTTGAATTCCAAACTATTGATGATACATGGTAATGAAATCTCCTGAGTTCCATAGAGTGGAAAAGCATAAAATAATTTTGGAAAACTAGAATGGTCATCAATTTCGCATTTACCTGTTTCAGTGATTCTGCCTTTTATCGCAACTTCAATACTCCCATCCTTTTTAGAGAACACAATATGTTTATCCTTTTCTTCACCATTGACCCGTTCAACTATAATTGAATGATTGGGATAATTATTATCATTAAGCGGATTGGAATTGCTGAAAATTATTTTATCTTCATCATCAATTTCAATTGAATAAATTTTAGGATTGTACACTAATATAAAAGGAGCCATCTCTTTTAGGGCATTAATACCTTCAATAGCAGTGTTTCTAGTCTTATCGTCTAAAGGGTATTCATAAATTGCATTATACTCAGATGGTTCAACCGTATTAATTGATTGGTTATAACTCTCCCAGGTTTCATTCATTATCTTTTTTATTTTTTCTGCATCAGTACCATTTCTATTTAATTCAAAAGAAAACGGAACACCATCATCTCTGGTACCTTTTACATTAATTGTTCGCGATAGTAAGTGAGTAACCAAAAATCCGGTTCCAAATTGTCCGATTTCACCTTTAGTTTTTGTGGAACCCATAAATATGAGATGACAAACCTCCTTATGAGTAAATCTCCGACCGGTATGTTTGAAAATTAATTTATTATTCTCATAACTTATGCAAATTGATAACTTGGAGCTATCATCGTTTGCATCACATGCATTTTGGATAAGTTCCCATATCCAACGGTGCTCAAAAACTTTTCGTTTATTCTCAATTTCTTTAAGATAATTAAAAATGACCTGAGCGTTATTCTCTTCCAAAGTCGTCGTCTTTATTTTATCATCTTCCGTCATTAACACATCCCATTGGAATTCATTAAAGCTGTTTTTTTCAATGTTTATTATTTTCAAGTAAATAGCTTATGTTTATTCTTACTCGTATTAATTCTTTTCTATAGAGGATTTTGATTAACCTTATTTTTTGTTAGCTTAAGAATACGAATTGCAAATACCCCTTTATTTCTCTCCTTTTTCCTCCTTTTTCATTGTATTTGTGTCCCACATCCCTTGATTTTCTCATTATTTTTGGAATTTTTAGATAGCTATCGCTATACCACCCCTTGCATTTTGAGAGTGCGTAGTTGATATAGATTGAATCCAAAAGAAGCAAACAGCATTTTTACACACACTCTACCCACCGTTGTTACCCTGACATGACCCGATTTGAATACATTTTTTATCACAGCATATGGTCTTTCACCAGGCGCTCTTTTCCTGCTTATTCGTTTATTGCGCAGTTTATCTCTGATGTCTATCGGATGGTTTCTAGCACCTTTCTTCATTGTAGCATTATATCCCTTTGTTTCTGTCCCGGAATAGCCCCTATCACGATAAACAACTTCATCAGGTTTTGACAGATCGATACGACTATCATGCAACGATGCAGTTGTAGTCTCCAATTCCCTTATCAGTCCAAAATCTGTATCAGACTTCGTGTGAAGTTTATACCCAAAATATGACTTCTTGCCTTTCTTTGTCCATGTGCCATCCTTACTCCTGCGAGTCTTTGCATCATCGCCACGGGGCGTGTCTGCTTTTGCATGACCGGGGTCTGCAGTGATGAATGTTGCATCCTGGATTACTCCTTTCTTGACCTTGAGACCTTTCTCATCAAGCTGTCTCTGGAGCTCTTTCCAGATTTCCTTGTCCTTACCAGTTTCTTCCAACCGCTCCCTGAAATACCATACTGTAGAATAATCCGGTATAGTCTCTGGAAAACCTAGAAAATTTCTAAAGGAGATCCTGTCCGTAACCTGCCTCTCGAGTTCGGGGTCTGAGAGACCGTGCCACGCTTGTAAAACCAATAGTTTTATCATAACAACTTCGTCAATGTTCGGACGGCCGCCTTTATTGCTTTTGTTAGCATACATGTCTACGACAATTGATTGAAAGGCTGACCAGTCGATTAAACTCTCTATTTGTGATAATTTGTCTCCCAGTAGCTTCACTCGCGTGTATTCCTCTCGTAAAGTATATTCTAATAAGGATGTCATGATTATAATATTGTTGGGCTGATATTAATATGTTTTGAAATGTGCTTGGTACTAATCATAAAAGCGATGGGGTTTTTCAAAATCCTCTATAATAGTGCTGTTTTATCTCTTCCTGAAGAAAATTTTCAACCTTTTTAAACAATATATCACCTCACTGCATGAAAAGCAAAGGAAGTATATAAAGGGCACATGCTTTGGTGACGTAGTTTACTTGAAACGAATCAGCGAACTGGAAAACTTGCTAAAAACACTCGTTTCACCGCCAAGTTCCTCTGTCAGACTGAATACAAAAATTATAAAGAACACAATGTTGATAGCCGGAATAAAATACCAGATAACAAACATCTTTGCCCACCAGGTGAAAATAATACCAAGAGGTGCCACAAATATTAAAGACAATAAAGCATTACTTCCTGTTGTACTTGCATTGGACATTTGATATAATGAGGGAGGTTTCGCATGTCCTGACAAAGGAGATGGTATGACTTTCTTTATGGAGCTGATCACCTCACTGATGATATGCTTTACACTAAAATTCTTAATATATGAAGAAGGGTCTTCATGTATCATTTGTGTGACTGGCTCAAGGATTACAACTACAGTGAGTGGAAAAATAATCCATAGAGCCAGAGAGAGAGCTATCAAAAAAGCCCCTGCCTTTTTGAAGCCTGGGAATAGATATGCAATAAGACCCAGAGGAAAGAGTGTGCCCATAGCATATCTATGCCCGAAGATTAAAAGTACTTTTTGTATGGATATGCTGATTATAAAATCCCAGAGACTCCAGGTAATTTTATTCATTAATGTCATGATAGGCTGGAGGAGAGCTCCTGCTTTTACGGATACTACAACTGCACTTAGTTTCACTGAAGAGACAACATCCAGAGCTGTGGAAATCCCTAAGAAAAGCTCAAATTCTGAAGTAGCATCAATAAACTGTTTATTAAGAAAATTATTCGCATGATTATACAACACGTTTTCACCCATTATCTGCCCTGTCCATGAGATACCTCCGGTGAAAGCAAAGCCTGCAAGGATAATAATAAACATAGTAGATAACAGCTTCTGTCTGCTTTCTGTTGTATCACTACCGCCAGATAGAATAAATCTACCAATATAAAACAGAATCACAACCATTCCGCCATACACTGCAAGTTTACCCCATCCATGTGAGAGATATGTGGAAGAAGTAGTATTATTGAACAAACCCCCGTTGACGACTTGCGGTGGGTCTGTATGTGTAACCATTGCCATCACAATAGAAGTTGAGATTAATAAAATATAGACTACCACTACAATAAATATTGCTGTCTGTCGCCTGCTCATATCTTTCTAAGAAAAAGGGGCATATATAAAGGGTACATCTTTTTGTTCTGGTAGCTACCAGAAAGAAAACAGCACTCCCTTTATATAGTTCACTTCTTTTCTGTAATATTGTTATGGCAAAGAATATCGTGTCTCTCATGTCTAATAAAGGGGGTACAGGGAAAACTACAGTCGCAGTGAATACTGCTGTTGCTGCAGCAAATCTCGCACCTGATTCTAAAGTGATAATAATCGATGCTGACCCAAGCAGTCGGACAACATCTTTTCTGGCAAATCCGGCGACTACGCCACGAAAAGATATGTTTGACTTTTTCGAAGACCCGGACATACCTCCTGAAGCAGTAATAGTCAGGTCTCAGATAGCCAGCAATCTGTTAGTTGCTCCGAATATTAGAGGTCTTGAATTACACCCTAAAACCAGTGCTAAGAAAATTGCACTGAAACTTGAAATGCTTATGGAGTATTTCAGTGATGCAGCGCTTGTTATTTTCGACCTTCCTGCAGGGAAGACAAAAGAACACCTGATATTTGCATGGATGACTGATGTTTATCTTGTGACACAACCTCTAACACCTTCTTTGAGAGCTGCAGAGGAAGTAATCTCAACTTTAAACCGAGAAACTCTTGCACGACTTGGTAAAGAAGAAAATGTGGTCAAAGGAATTATCGCAAACTCTGTAGTGAACACTGAAGAGGTTGCTAAAGTAGAAAAATATCTTAACCTTCCTGTTATTGC
>VAOW01018869.1_pt1 | contig 10607 bp, 8 predicted proteins | sample 3393921 | NCBI WGS metagenome assembly VAOW01 (sample SAMN08290428, study PRJNA428436) | hydrothermal vent metagenome | isolation source: Deep-sea hydrothermal vent chimney | place: Indian Ocean: Southwest Indian Ridge | depth 2742 m m
GCTTCGCTGTTCGAACGACGAGCGGCCGGGCTGTATCACAACACTGCCGTAATCTTCGATCGTTCCAGCAAGATCAGTGGGATCTACCGCAAGATGCATATTCCCGATGATCCGGGCTTCTATGAGAAGTTTTATTTCACCCCCGGTGATCTTGGTTTCGAGCCGATCCGGACTTCGGTCGGGTGCCTGGGGGTATTGCTTTGCTGGGATCAGTGGTATCCGGAAGCGGCCCGGTTGATGGCGCTTGCCGGTGCGGAAATTCTGCTCTACCCGACCGCGATCGGTTGGGATTCTGCCGATGATAAGAATGAACAGCAAAGGCAACTGGATGCTTGGATCACGGTACAACGTGGTCATGCCATAGCTAACGGTGTACCGGTTGCCGCCTGCAACCGGGTCGGTTTCGAAGCCGCGCCGGATCAAGACCTGGGCATCCGGTTTTGGGGATCAAGCTTTGTAGCCGGGCCACAGGGTGAAATACTGGCCCAGGCGGGTATTGACCAACCCGAGCTGATGCTAGCCGATGTCGATCTGCGACGTAGTGAAAAGGTCCGCCAAATCTGGCCTTTTTTACGCGATCGACGTATCGATGCCTACTCCGACCTACTCAAACGCTATCGCGACTGAGCCCTGCCTGGATTGATTTTGCCAAACGATATGCTTCCACCCTCCCCTTGCAACGACGATCCTCTTACTTCCCAACCGCTTCGGCGCATCGATCTGGGGGGTACGGAATTGGTGATACTCGGTACCGCGCATGTGTCCCGTACCAGCGTGGCCGCGGTCGAACATTTGCTGGCCAATGAGAACTTTGATGCAGTCGCCGTGGAGCTTTGTGAAAGCCGTGCCGCGAGCATGCGTGACCCGGACCTGATTCGTCAAATGGACCTATTCCAGGTCATTCGCCAAGGTAAAGTAGGCATGGTTGCAGCCAGTCTGGCCCTGGCCGCATTCCAGCGCCGCCTGGCTGAACGCCTGGGTATCGAACCTGGGGCCGAAATGCGTGCCGCCATGGATGGCGCTGAGACCCGATTTCTCCCCTGTTGGATGGTGGACCGTGAAGTTGGAACAACCTTGCGCCGGGCTTGGCGTGGGGTGCGCTTGCGGGAGCGACTGGCGATTCTGGGCAATCTTGTCGGCAGCCTGTTTTCACACGACGATCCGGAAGAAGATGATATTGAGGCACTGAAAGGCGGTGACATGCTGGAGAGTGCGTTTGCCGAGTTCGCCCAAGATGCTGGCTCGCTCTATACCGCTTTGATCGACGAGCGCGACGCTTATATGGCGGCCCGGTTGCAGCAGCAAATTAAAATCAACCCGGAAATCCACCGGGTGCTGGTGGTCATTGGTGCTGGCCATCTGTCCGGACTGGTCGAACAGCTGCAGAAAGCGGACAGCGATCCGGTTTCCAAACTACAAAAATTGGATCGTATCCCACCGGCCCCTTCCTGGCCCAAGTGGTTGGCCTTTGGCACCGTGGCGGCGGTCTTTGCCCTTATCGGCTACGCCTTTTACCAGAGCCCACAACTGGGTATCTCGGCATTGCGCGATTGGATTGTGCTTACTGGAGGTCTTGCCGCCGTGGGCGCACTGGTTGCAGGCGCTCACCCGCTCACGATCGTTGTATCTTTTGTAACGGCTCCTTTCAAGCCGATACGAATCCTGCCGACCGGGGCTTTTGCTGCCATGAGTGAACTGGCGATCCGACGTCCGCAAGTCGCCGATTTCGAAGCCTTACGTCAGGATCTCTCGGACTGGCGTGGCTGGTGGCGCAACCGCGTGGCCCGTACTTTGCTGATTTTCATCCTGGTCAACCTGGGCACCATTGCCGGCGAATATATCGCTGGCATTCATATACTCCGTGCTGTCCTGTGACCCCATTTTGTCCGATTCCGCTCATTCCATTGCCCTTAACATGAACCATTACTGAATTAAGTTACAACTTAGCTTGTCTCCTTCGTATTGGTGTTATAGTCTTGTAATACACCAAATGTCTAACACACTTACGGAGCTTGTCATGCAACTCAATCAGGAAAAAATGTTGGCGCTGTTCTCATCGATCCTACTCACTACCCTCATGGTTCTTGCCGTGCGAGCAGGATTTCCCCCCGCACAAGTTCCTAGCTCGCTGGGCTTACAACAAACTAAGCTATCCGCCTCAACACCGGCCCGTTCGAGTACCGTGGATCGCGGCCGTGCGGCATCTGCAGACCTCATGCTTGATCGGGCTGGGGCCGGCCTGGAAACCGGGATGCCTTATTATTCCTTCGGTATCCGCATCAAATCATTCTGATGAGATTCAAATATGACCATGACCTGGGATAACAAGGTTCCAATTTATCGCCAGTTGCGCGATCGCGTGGTGGCCATGATTCTGGACGGAACGCTTGCAGAGGGAACTTCCCTGCCATCGGTAAGACAGGTGGCTGCGGACTTTCAGATCAATCCACTCACCGTTTCCAAGGCGTACCAGGTATTGGTTGAAGAACAATTGGTGGAAAAGCGTCGCGGCTTGGGCATGTTTGTCCTGAATGGCGCCCACCAGGCCCTATTAGGAAGCGAGCGGGAGCAATTTCTCAACATCGAATGGCCGCAACTGGTTCAGCGCATCCGCCGTATGGGCTTGAAACCGGAAACCTTACTCAAGGCCGTCAATCGGGAGGATGAAAGCGAATGAGCGCCGTAATCAAAGCTAGCCATCTCAGTAAGCGCTATAAGCATACCCAGGCCTTGATCGATGCCTCGTTCGAGATCGAACCCGGACGCATCGTCGGTCTGATCGGCCCCAACGGGGCCGGTAAAACCACAGCCCTGAAAGCGATCCTCGGACTGACCGATTTCGAAGGTGAGTTACAGGTATTAGGACAGGATCCACGGCAAACCCGCTATCGACTGATGAACGATGTCTGCTTCATTGCCGACGTCGCCATTCTGCCGCGCTGGCTGCGGGTCGGTGAAGCGCTCTCGTTTGTCGAGAATATTCATCCCCGTTTTGATCGCGACAAGTGCCAGCATTTTCTGTCAAGAACCAAGTTACAGATGCGGCAAAAGGTACGAGAACTGTCCAAGGGCATGATCGTACAACTGCATCTGGCACTGGTAATGGCCATCAATGCACGCTTGCTGGTTCTGGATGAACCCACCTTGGGACTCGATATTCTATATCGCAAGCAGTTTTACCAAAGTCTGCTCGAGGAGTATTTCGATCAGAATAAAACCATTCTAGTGACCACACACCAGGTAGAAGAGCTCGAAAATATCCTCTCCGATGTGATGTTCATTCGCGATGGCCGCATCGTCTTGCACAGCGACATGGACGCGCTCGGTCAGCGCTTTCTCGAAGTTGTCACCACAGCGGAACATATCGACGCGGCCCGAGCCCTCAAGCCACTGCACGAACGCCAGGTGTTCGGAAAAACGGTATTTCTCTTCGATGGTTCGCCACGGGAGCAACTGCAGCCACTGGGAGAAATTCACCGTGCGTCGATTGCCGATATCTTTGTTGCCACCATGCAGGGAACCTACGCATGAAAACCTATCTCTGGCTGATCAAACGTGAATTCTGGGAGCACCGTGGTGGTTTCGTCTGGGCCCCCATATGGACGGGTGTGGCCATGCTGGCCCTGCTACTGCTTGGACTGGTCGCCGCCGAAGTGTCGATGTACAGCCATTTCGGACATCCACTAAAAATGGGCCAGACATCCACGGTACTAACCGAGCATGGAAAAACCAGCATCTCTACGAAATATAGCAATATCTCCATCACCGGCACTAAACAGCTCGCCATCATGCACAAAATTATTTCGGCCGGTCTATTGGGTGTCAGTGGGCTGATTAGTACCGTTATAGCCTTTGTGTTGTTCTTTTATCTCCTGGGCGCACTTTATGACGACCGTCGGGATCGCAGTATTCTGTTCTGGCGATCCTTACCTATTTCTGACACCAGTACGGTATTGTCCAAGGTGCTAACCGCCGGACTTGCTGTTCCCTTGCTGGTCATTGCCATCGCCATCGTCACCTATTTCGCCATGTTAGTGTTGTTGACTCCATTCGTATGGTTTCATGGGGCCAATCCGTTCAGCTTGCTATGGTGGAATGGCTCCCCTTTCCGTGTGGGACTTTTTTTTCTGGTGGCCCTGCCGCTGAACTTTCTCTGGGCACTACCTACCTTCGGCTGGCTGTTATTGTGCTCAGCAGCCGTACGCAGCAAACCCTTCCTGTGGGCTTTGCTGATTCCCCTGGTGGCAGGCGTATTGAACGGCTGGTTCGCCCTACTTGGACTACCGCATGTCATTGCGGGGACCTTCTGGGCGAAAGGCGTGCTGCATCTACTCGGTGGCACTTACTACGGCAGCGCCTTTGCCGCCGCCGGATTGCCAACCAACATGGTCAACATCATCCCTGGTTCCACCGACATGGCCATGGGCAAGGTCGTGGGTAATACCATTCTCCATCCGCTGAGCAGTCCGCTGGTTGGCCAAGCCTATTTGATGCCGGAACTGTGGATCGGCGCGGTACTTGGGATAGCAATGATCGCCTTGGCTATCTGGCAGCGGCGACGTGCTATCGAAGCCTGAGGATGCCAAGACCAAGCCTGTGGGGGCTGACTCGGTGAGCTACGCGCCACCTTGTTCCAACGCCCAGACACCGAGGCCTATGCGTGCCGACGAAGACGCCAGTCGCAAGCCGAATTCCAAGGTCGTCAAGCCGGGCTCACATGATCCCATTTTTCTCCGGACAGCAGGGCACACAGGCGGGAATACGGGGTGATACCGCAGGGCGGTGTCCAAGGTTAGTCTCGATTGATGCGGTTCGTACCTCACCACATCCTACGCGCTCCGGAATCGTTGTCGACGATTCCGTCGAACCTGGTTTCTATCCGTGGCTTCTCATCCGGTTGCGGTAAAACCATCGCTACGGTAAACACCCATTCGCCAGATTCTTGCAAGGTGGCGGAGAGAGTGGGATTCGAACCCACGGTGGCACTGCTGCCACGCCGGTTTTCAAGACCGGTGCCTTAAACCGCTCGGCCATCTCTCCGTTTATTTTCAATGATGCTGCAATGTGATGCCGCATTAGGCCGGTATCTACCCTGCCCAAGGCAGCGAAGTATACCGCAGTCGCTACCGAGCTAACGGGTGGCTGCCTACCTGGAATAAGCGCCTGATTACGCGGTCACCCACTGCCTGCAATACAGCACACGCACTTACCCCTTATTTTCCTCAAACATCCGGATCTGAGTTTTCAACATCAAGAAATCACTGTCGTACCATGCATATACGGCTGCAATACCTCCGGCACGTTGATGGAGCCGTCGGCGTTTTGATAGTTTTCCAACACGGCCACCAGGGCTCGGCCTACGGCAACCCCAGAGCCATTGAGAGTGTGCAGCAGTTCGGGCTTGCCGCTATCAGGGTTGCGCCAGCGGGCCTGCATACGGCGGGCCTGGAAATCACCACAATTGGAACAAGAACTGATTTCCCGATAGGTGTTCTGAGAAGGCAACCAGACTTCAAGATCGTAGGTCTTGCGTGCCGCGAAACCCATATCGCCAGTGCACAGCAACATCTTGCGGTATGGCAAACCCAAGCGCTGCAACACGGTTTCTGCTGCGGCCGTCATGCGCTCATGTTCGGCTGAAGATTCATCAGGACGGGTAATGCTCACCAGTTCGACTTTCTCAAACTGGTGCTGGCGGATCATGCCACGCACATCCCGGCCATAAGAACCAGCCTCGGCGCGGAAGCACGGGGTGTGTGCGGTCATTCGCAACGGTAGCTCCTCGGCAGCAACAATACTCTCGCGCACCAGGTTGGTAAGCGAGACTTCCGCCGTGGGAATCAGGTAACGACACGACTCCCCGATGTGCGTCGCAAACAGGTCTTCCTCGAACTTGGGCAGTTGCCCGGTACCCTGCATGGATTCGGTGTTGACCAGCAACGGCACATTGCATTCAAGGTAATCGTGCTCGTTGGTATGCAGATCCAGCATGAATTGTGCTAGCGCCCGGTGCAGATGGGCCATCTGCCCACGTAGCACCGTGAAGCGGGTACCGGCAAGCCGGACTCCGGCCTCACCGTCAAGCCAGCCGTGACGCTCGCCCAGTTCGACGTGATCGCGTACCTGAAAATCAAAGCTCCGTGGTTCACCCCAGCGGGAAAGCGCAATATTTTCGCTTTCGTCCTTGCCCTCCGGCACTTCCAGATCGGGTAAATTGGGCAGGGTCAAAAACAGCTCGGCGAGCTTGGCCTGGACTCCGCTGAATTCCTGCTCACTAGCCTTAATCTGCTCACCCAAGCCTGCCACTTCCGCCAGCAGGTCACTCACATCCTCGCCCCGCGCCTTGGCCTGACCAATGCCCTTGGAGCGGGTCTTGCGTAGGTTCTGCAATGCCTGGGTATGAGTCTGCAAACTCTTGCGTTGTTGTTCTAGTCGCCGGTATTCATCCGTATCCAGGGCAAATGCGCGGCGGGCAAGTTGCAGGGCTACTTCTTCGAGCTGGTTACGTAGCAGATTGGGATCAAGCATGGGAATTCCTCGGTACCAAGCGACATTATCCCTGCTCAGACGTTTTGCAGGCAATCCTTAAAGATTCACGTACCGGGTTTCCGGGGCGGATATGTTGCCGAGCGATCATGAAGCTGAGTCCTTGCCGGGCGACTTGCGAGCCCGTCGGCGCAGTGTTGCTAGGGTTTGCAGACGCTCCTTGATCTTCGCTTCCAGACCACGATTGACGGGATGGTAAAAATGTTCACCATCCAGAGCATCTGGCATACATTGCTGATCCAGCGCCACACCTTCCTGTAGGTCATGGTCGTACTGGTAACCCTTGGAATAGCCCAGTTCCTTCATTAACTTCGTCGGGGCGTTACGCAAGTGCATGGGCACCTCAAGCGTACCGGTTTCGTGTATCCGGCGACGGACATCACCGTAGGCCTTGTAGAGGGCGTTGCTCTTGGCAGCAATGGCTAGATACACGACCGCTTGAGCCAGTGCAAGTTCACCTTCAGGGCTGCCTAGCCGCTCGTAGGTATCCCAGGCATTTAAGGCCAGTGTCAAGGCCCGCGGATCGGCCAAGCCAACATCTTCACTGGCCATGCGGGTCAGGCGGCGAGCCAGGTACAGTGGATCGCAACCGCCATCGAGCATGCGGGTAAACCAGTACAGTGCGGCATCCGGGTCGGAGTTGCGTACCGATTTGTGCAAGGCGGAGATCTGGTCGTAGAACTGTTCCCCACCCTTGTCAAAGCGCCGCTGTCGATCAGCCAGCACCTGGGTCAGAGTGTCCGGACCGATATGCCCATCATCCGCCAGTTCAGCGCTGATTTCGAGCAGAGTCAGAGCCCGTCGTAGGTCACCATCGGCGGCCTGGGCGATCAGCTTGAGGCCCTCAGCATGCAGATGCAGCGACTGGCCCCCAAGTCCGTGTTCACTATCATGTAGTGCTTTGTTCAAGGCAACGACGATGTCGTCCTCAGCCAAGGCATCGAGCACATAGACCCGGCAGCGTGATAGCAGCGCTGAATTAAGCTCGAAAGAGGGGTTCTCAGTGGTTGCCCCCACCAATACGATGATGCCTTTCTCGATATGTGGAAGAAAAGCATCCTGCTGCACCTTGTTGAAGCGATGCACCTCATCGACGAACAGCACGGTGCGCAAGCCCTGGGCAAACCGCACTTCAGCTTGCGCCAAGGCTTGACGTACCGCAGCAAGTCCAGAGAGTACGGCTGAAATAGCCAAAAACTCTGCATCTGCATAGTGCGCCACCAAGCGTGCCAAGGTGGTCTTACCGCAACCTGGAGGCCCCCACAGCACCATGGAGTGTACCTGACCGGCCTCCAGGGCGCGCCGGAAAGGTGCATCGGAGGCTAGCAGACGCGATTGGCCGACCATCCCCTCCAAGGTTCGTGGACGCATGCGCTCGGCCAGGGGTTTGAGAGCCTCAGGCTCTTGGGAACTCAGCAGATCGATAGCGGGACTGGAGCGAGTGGGTTTAGCCATGCCCCCATCATAGGGCGCCAGCCGCGCTCAGTGATGTATCGGATAGGTCTGCACCGTACTTGCCGCTGTGCCAACTATGTCGGTACCCGGCGGCGGTACAAATCGAAACGTCTGCGCGGACAAGACCGGATTACGCTGCCAGTGACTAAAACGGATCGTGGTTTGATCCCCCAGCAGATCCTTGAAACGCATCACCCGCAATTGATTATCAGCAAAACCCAGCTCGGCGTATTTGAACTGAGTGTGCCGGGTTTTAGGTCGCAAACGTAACCACTGCAGGCCATCTCTGGAGCCTTCTTCGGTGATTCTATAGGTCTTGCCGAGCAGCCCGGGGTCGGTCAGCACGCTCAACGGACTGTGTGCTTCAGCATGGCTCTGATCACGCACGCTGACCTGCTCCAGCTCCGGATCATAGACCCACACCTTGCTGCCATCAGCAACGATAGTCTGCAGGTAGGGCGTAGTAATCTGCCAGCGAAAACGGCGTGGTTTAGCCAGCGCGATGGTGCCGCGAGCAGTGCGTCCAAGCTGCCCGTTCATATCCACCGAACTCTGGCTGAATTGACCACTCAGACTGTGCAATGCACGGGTAAAAGTATCTAATTGAGTCCGGGCATCCGCTCCCGCCCAAGCAGGCAGAGGATTCAGTAAACCCAAGGCCAGCAGGGCCAGGAAGCCGGTCATCCAGGGCTTACGACGAAGAGGTCGCATAAACGGAAAGCGCATGAAATATCCAACACGTAAAAGAAAATTCTGCCTGATACCGCCTGAACCAGGCCTACCCGTCAGTTGGGTGGCGGCGGTGCCAGTACCGTACGGCTGCCATTATTCTCAGGTTCACTGACAACCCCATCTGCCTGCATCCGGTCCACCAACCGCGCCGCCCGGTTATAACCGATTTTCAGGTGTCGTTGTACACCGGAAATCGACCCCCGACGGGTCTCCGTAACAATGCGTACCGCCCGGTCATAAAGTGCGTCATCACTGTTGCTGTCCGTGCCCGATTCCTCAGGCAATCCCGAAGCACCAATAAATTTACCATCACCAAGCGGCTGCACTTCTTCCAGAACTCCATCGACGTACTCGGGACGCCCCTGCTTGCGCAGCCAATCAACCACTCGATGCACTTCGTGGTCATCGACAAATGCTCCATGCACGCGCTCAGGGGTGGCCGTGCCGGCGGGCAGATAAAGCATGTCACCATGTCCCAGCAGGGTCTCGGCCCCGGATTGATCGAGGATGGTGCGGGAATCGATCTTGCTGGACACCTGAAAGGCGATACGGGTGGGAATATTGGCCTTGATCAAGCCGGTGATGACATCCACCGATGGTCGTTGGGTTGCCAGAATAAGATGTACCCCTGCCGCCCGGGCCTTCTGCGCCAAGCGGGCAATCAGCTCCTCCACTTTCTTGCCGACGATCATCATCATGTCGGCAAACTCGTCGATGACCACCACAATGTGAGGTAATGCCTGCAAGGTGTCCGCCTGCTCTCCGGGTGGTGCGGTATCGCTACAGAACAGCGGATCAAGCAAAGGTTGACCGGCCGCCTCGGCCTCACGCACTTTCTTGTTAAAACCGCTCAGATTACGCACCCCCAGAGCGGCCATCAAGCGGTAGCGGTGTTCCATTTCGGCCACGCACCAGCGCAATGCGTTGGCGGCCTCTTTCATGTCGGTAACCACCGGGGCCAGCAAATGCGGGATACCTTCGTAGACCGACAACTCCAGCATCTTTGGATCGATCATGATGATGCGCACTTCTTCAACCGTGGCTTTGTACAACAGGCTCAAGACCATGGCATTGAGAGCCACCGACTTGCCTGAACCGGTGGTGCCCGCCACCAGCAAGTGGGGCATCTTGGCAAGATCCACAACCGTGGTACGCCCACCGATATCCTTGCCAAGAGCCAGGCTTAGCGGAGAACGGGGGGTATCGAACTCCTTGGAACGCAGCATCTCGGTAAGATAAACGATTTCGCGTTGGGCATTCGGAATCTCGATGCCAATGGTGTTCTTACCAGGAATCACATCGACTACGCGAACACTCTGTACCGAGAGTCCACGGGCAATATCCTTGTCCAGGCTGGAAATCTGGCTGCCTCGTACTCCCGGGGCGGGCTCGACCTCAAAGCGGGTTATGACCGGCCCTGGAAAAACGCTAGTAACGCGGGCATCAATACGAAAATCCCGCAACTTGGCGGTAAGCTGTTCGGAAAGTACCTCGAGTACTTCCGTAGACCAACCCTTGACCTGCGGCGCGGGTTCATCAAGCAAGGACAGCGGCGGCAATTCACCCGGATTGGACGCTCCGGTAAACAGAGGAATCTGCCGCTCGCGCGTAGCCCGTTCGCTTTTTTCGATTATCGGCACTGGTTCCTCGATACGGACCGGTGCAAGCTTGGTTTTGCGTTCGCGCCCCTGCTTGCGATTATCACTTCGCTGCTGACGTACTGCCCGGACCTCCAGGGCCTGCGGAGCCTTGTGTAAACGCAACCGTAACCAAGCCAGGAAATCCAGAGTACGAACGCCGACCCAGTCCATCAGCCGAAACCAGGAAAACCCGGTAGCCAGGGTTATACCAGCCAGGCACAAGGCGAACAGCAA
>VAOW01041963.1_pt1 | contig 10601 bp, 4 predicted proteins | sample 3393921 | NCBI WGS metagenome assembly VAOW01 (sample SAMN08290428, study PRJNA428436) | hydrothermal vent metagenome | isolation source: Deep-sea hydrothermal vent chimney | place: Indian Ocean: Southwest Indian Ridge | depth 2742 m m
CAGTCACCGTTCTTAAGGGTGCCGGAGCAACCGGTTTATACGGAGCCAACGCCAATCAAGGTGTTATCATTGTAACGACCAAAAGCGGGAAGGCCAATAAACCTGTAATAGATTTCGACGCTAGTGTGGGATATAGTATTGCAGCCCAAGGTCACCTTAAAATGATGAATGGTTCCCAGTATTACAGCCAGATGGCGGAACTATACAGGGATCCGGAACTTCATAAAATTGATTTCATTAAATTTTACAAGGACTATCCGCCATCTCTGGCATCCCGCAATTATAACTGGGTGGGTGATGCATTCAAACCCGGTTTAGTACAAGACTACCATATTGCTGCCAGTGGCGGTAAAAGCGGTCTGACCTATTATACCAGCGTCACTTATTACAATCAAAAAGGAACATTTCTTAATACAGGCTATGAAAAACTAAATGTAAACTCAAATTTATATTATCAGTTTTCTAAAAACATCAGCTTAAGAAACAGAATTAACATTTATACCGATTATGGTTCGAGCTATGATTACATGGATATGTATTATACTTACTTAAATGTTCCCTGGGACAATCCTTATGACAGCACAGGGGCACCGCGGTTTGTGGACCAAAGCACCAAAAACTGGTATTCACGTGACCATATTAACCCCCTTAATACAATTCAAAACTCATCACATAACTATACAGGCACAGAAATCGACTTTGATCTTGTATTTAATTGGAATTTAACTAAATGGTTATCATTTAGCAGTGCCAACCGAGGAAGTTTCTCCACAAGCAAATCACATGATTATTATTCACCACTTGCTGCCGGAACTTACTACGGACGAGGTTATATTAGCGAGACACAGACCAACTGGAAAAGTGATATCTCAACCAATCTGCTGAAATTTCACTTTAAGATCAAAAAAAATAGTATTGACGGTTTAGCAGGATACGAAGTCAGTAACGGATTTACCAATGATCTGAGAGGAACAGGGTTCGGTTTACCAGTAGGATTTTCTGTGCCGGCTGTAGCTTCCAATCAAATTACCATTGGGGGTTCAAACTCAAAAGGTTTTCGCCGTTCATTTATTTCACAGGTGAACTACAATTATAATCATCTGTATTTTCTTACTGCTTCATTTCGTAAAGATGCGGTTTCCAGCTTCCCGCCGAAAAGCAGGTTTGCCAACTTCCCGAGTATTGCTGCTTCCTGGTTGATAAGCAACATGGACTTTATGAAGTTTTCTTCTGTTTTTAATTTATTAAAACTAAGAGCAAGCTATGGACTTACGGGAAACTCGGATGTCGGAGCTTCGCGTTATATGGGACTGTTTTCACTTGACACCCAATATGACGGAAGTCCTGCAGCTACGCCATCACAACTTCAAAATTATAACTTGACCTGGGAAAGGACCAACGAATTTGATGTCGGACTTGATTTGGAGATTTTCAAACGTTTGTCCTTCACCGTTGATCTTTATAATAACAAAACGAGAGATTTGCTTGTAAATGTTTCTGTACCCACATCCACTGGTTTTGAAGGTCAGTGGCAAAATACAGGAAACGTTACCAATACAGGGGTTGATGCCTCCCTAACCGGACAAATTATTGACACCAAAAACATAGGATGGTCAGTAGGTGTTAATTTCGGAAAAGATAAGGATATCCTCAACGGGTTTAAAGTTCCCCTTGTCATCACTGTGGACGCTGTTTCTCAAATCTATCGAAACGGTGGAAACATGTATACTTTCTATGTCCCGAAATGGTTGGGTGTAGATCCCCAAACCGGTGGTCCATTATGGCAAAAGATAACAAAAGATGCTAACGGAAAAGTGATTAGCCGTTCTGCAACCAGCAATTACGCGGACGCTGCTGCTCAAGAAGTAGGAAGTGCGCTACCAAAATTTCAGGGAGGTTTTTATACGCAGTTCCATTATAAAAATATCGGGGTATCAGCTAATTTCACCTTTTCATACGGAAATAAAGTGTACAATTTTATTGAACAGTATATGAGCTCTGACGGACATGAGCCTTTTTATAATTATATGGTGCTGCCTACGGGTTCCTCACGATGGGTAAAACCGGGCGACCATGCCACCGAACCCAGCATGCAGAACAATGCGCTCTCAACCGAGCCTTCCTCACGTTATGTTCAGGACGGAAGTTTCATTAAACTGAATAGTATAAATATTTACTATCGCTTCCCACAAAGAATTGTCAAAGCTATGCATCTTAAAGGACTAACCGTGTCACTAAATGCAACTGATGTTCATACATGGACCAATTATTGGGGGCAGAATCCTGAAGCAACGCTAACAAGCGCTGAATGGTCCATGCCGGGTGTGGATGATTTTAGATATCCTAACAACAGACAATTCATATTTAACATAAAAATGAAATTATAATTATAATAAGGAGAAGAAAAATGAAAAAATTTGTAAATTTTAAACTGATCGGTCTGTTGGCTCTTCTAATCGTGACCCAGTCATGTAGAAAGATGACTGTTGCGCCTTCCGACCAGATGTCAACCTCTTCCATTGCCTCGTCTCCGGGTGCTCTTCTCAACGTTACCAATGGTAATTATGCCTTATTTAAAGACAATTTACCTTTCAATGGCGTCCAGAATCAAAACAATATGTACCTGCGGCAATATTTTCAAATGTCAAATTTTGCTGGAGACAATATCGTCTGCGCAAACAGAACATCAGATCCCTTATACTTCAGTTTTACCTATACACATTCTCCTACTCAGGAAAATGCCGGGTATTTTTGGTATATTTCCTATAAAATAATCAATGGTGCCAATACAGTTATAGGCATTATTAAAAACAAAAAATCAAAGGATGCACTGGACTTACAGCTTGAAGGAGAAAATTATTTCCTGCGTGCATTTAGTGATTTCAATCTGGTTAGATTTTTTTCACCGCTTTATGATGATTGTGATCCCAGTACCACTCCAGGAATAATTCTTCGCGAATCTGCACAGATAACCCCTGTGAAAGCCAGAGCCAGTGTAAAGGACACTTATAATTCTATTGTTAGTGATTTAAAGAAAGCTGCTGCTTTGATGAACCAGGATCGTGGTAAACAATATGCAAGCAAGTATGCAGCCTGGGCCATGTTATCAAGGGTATACTTGTATATGGACAAATATGACAGTAGTATTGACTATGCAGATTCCGTGATCAATTCCGGCAAATATTCCCTGGAAACAAGTACATCCTATCCCACCTATTTTGCCAATGCGCTTAGCCGTCCAGAAACCATTTGGGCCATTGCGTTTACACCGGCTGACAACGCCGGAAAATTTGGCTCTATTGCTTCTATGCTCTATTCTAACGGCAACAGTGGTTGGGGGGAAGAATTTGCATCGAAATCATTACGTGATCTGATGAGTCAACACAAGGAAGATGTCCGTTGGGATTATATTGATACACTTTTCAATAGCGATGGCAGTATTGCATTGAAGAATGGTATCCAGACATTTTATATCACCAAATTTTCATTTCAGGGCGGGTTTCCTGATCTGTCTTCACCGGTCATGCTTCGCTTGGCTGAGATGTACCTGAATCGAGCCGAAAGCAACGCTCATTTGGGTAATACCGCAGAAGCTTTAGCCGATGTGAATCTGATCAGAAAAAATCGAGGCCTTGGAGACGCGCTTTATACGAGTGTGCCAAATGGAGAAACAATACTGGATGTGGTATTGAACGAACGAAGGATTGAATTCGCCTTCGAAGGCCACAGGATTTTCGATTTATTAAGAAATCATCGCAATATTGTCAGGGATTACTGGGGATATCATATCGTAAATTTGACTGTTGCTGATATTGACCTGAATAATCCACCGCCTATGAGTACTCCTAACGTTGTAATTCCATGGAACAGCAAAAGAGTCCAGTATTACATACCGATTGAAGAAATTTTGGCCAACCCGTTGGCCAAACAGAATCCGTAATTCATTTCTTATGGAAAAATCTATTAAGGATAAAACTATTTTTTAATCTTAAATCTTTAAATTATGAACAAGCGAAACTTAATATATGTTGTAATGATAGGGTTGTTTATGTCTACTTTATTATTTTCATGCAAGAAATATAATTATCCTAAACCAGCCACCACGAGTGCTTTGTTCTCCTATACTTCGGAGGGCTATACCATCTCTTTTACCAATAAATCAGCTGTGAGTGGTACCTACTTATGGAATTTTGGTGATGGTGCAACATCAACAGAACAAAACCCCGTACATACTTATGACTCCTCGGCAAGCTATTTAGTTACTTTAGCGGTTACCGAAAAGGGTGTTAAATACAATGTGTTTACTAGAATCAATGTCAGTAAAAAAACATGGATTAGCCTGACCGATAATTCTTTCTCAGATTGGGCAAAGGATCCTACTGCAATTGTTGTTCCTTTCAACGATACGATTCCCAATGCCGTTAAGGCGGCAAAATTCGATTATGACGGAAATTGGGTCTATGTCTATGTAAAGTATACCGGTGCTACGGATGATGTCTTTGACATTGAGATGGATAATGATTATAACGACAGTACCGGAAATACAAGCTGGATGTGGCCGAAAAATTTTGCTGCCAGCTATGATATTGAAGGACAGCTTTCTGTAAAAGGTGCCGAGGTCGATGCTTTTATTTATAATGGAACCGATTGGCCCAATGATCAATGGGCATGGGGAAGCACCGCATTTCCTGCCGGATTTTTTAAACTGGGCACGGTAAAGATAAGCGGAGATACTACCACCGTAGAATTTGGTATCTCTCGTACAAAGGTGCCGGGATTAAGCAATAAAAAGGTTAGATGGGGTATTTTCCTTAGCGACCCTGTAAGCTGGAACGATGTTGGGCATATTCCGGAAATGGGTGGCACAGCCTTGACGCTGAATTTGAAATAGCTTACAATCAGCAAGAAACAATCAAAAGTTTTCTCATTTTGATAGTTTAACGTGTTTTTTAAGTGTCGGGTGCGGGAATATTTCACAAATAAAAGAAAGAAATAAAATTTTATTTACGTTATTCCTGCACCCTTTTTTAAATTTTAATATTTGTCTCCATCACTTATCCACAAATTTATATGCCATGAAAAACTACATTCTTTCTGTGTTATTATTATTATTTTTTCTGGACTGTTTTGCCCAGTCCACGACGCAGGTAACCTATCAGGAATATAAAGGAAATATTGTAAATCCGGGAAGGGGTTTTTTTCATTTCGTTTCGACTATCAATTATAACGATCTTTTGGCTTACCGGAAACAAGGGATAAGTCTGGTATTTTTAAATTATTCACTACATAATTATAAAAACGGCCTAATTTCTGCTTCGTTTTTGCGTAAACTTGAGCAGGACTTTGCAACCCTGCGAAAAGCAGGCATGAAAGCCGTAATCCGGTTTAGCTATACAAACAAAGACACCCCTCCTTACGGAGATGCACGGCCGGCAATTGTTTTGAAACATATTCAGCAGCTGAAACCCATACTCAGGGCTAACAGTGATGTTATCCTTGTACTTCAGGCCGGCTTTATCGGCGCTTGGGGCGAATGGTATTATACTGATTATTATTCTGTATCTCCCGGTGTCGTTTCAGCGCAGAACTGGGCAGACAGGCGTCAACTGATTGATTCTCTCCTTGCAGCTATGCCTCCCAGCCGTATGGTGCAGGTTCGTACCCCTGGATATAAATTCAAGCTACTCAACATGAAAACCTATATACCTGTAACTCCGGAAGAAGCTTATACAAACTTGCCCATAGCCAGAATTGCCCATCATGATGATGCCTTTCTTGCCGGTCCTTATGATGAGGGTACATATCCTATAGATGATAGTGCTGTTGTAAAACGTTATCTTGCACAAGATACCAAATTTACTATTATGGGAGGTGAAACCGATCTTAAATCTGCCCAATCCACTTGTAGCAATGCAGTGAAAGAAATGCGGCGCTTTCATTGGACCTTCCTTAATCGTGATTATATTCAGTCCGTTTTAGAAGAATGGAAGAACCAGGGTTGCTTTCCGGAAATTCAGCGGAAACTTGGTTATCGTTTTCGTTTGCTTAGTGCTAACATCCAAAATCAGTCGAAGCCCGGCGGTGAAGTAAATTTGAAACTGAAATTATTGAATGATGGCTGGGCAAATCCTACCAATCCCAGAAATGTTGAAATTATATTAAAAAACAAAAACAACGGAAAACAATATTATGTAAGCCTTGAAGGAGACATGCGCCTTTGGCCTATCCATGATACAATCAATTTAAATATTAAAGCCGGCCTTCCCAAAAATTTAGAACCAGGTGATTATGACTTCTATTTGAACCTTCCCGACGGCGACACAAGGCTCATGAACCGGCCTGAATATTCTATCAGACTGGCCAATGTTGGATTATGGGACAGCGTTTCTGGTTATAATAATTTAAATGCAACTCTAAACGTGAATAGTACAACAGCCACAAACACCTATTATGGAAGAAATTACTTTAAAGAAATCAATAACGCACCGTCTGCTCAACAGAAAATAATCATTGATGGAAACGCAAATGACTGGTCAGATATTCCGGTATTTTATTCAGCTGACCAATCCGGTGCGAAGATTCTAAAGATATTCAACACAACTGATACATTGTTTATTGTGGTTCAGGGAGATGAACTTTCCCAGGACAATGAATTTTTCTTTGATGCCGACAATGATTCAACTACCGGTGCCTTTTACGGCCCCTGGAAACATTCCGGATTTGATTATTTGCTAAAAAAAGACACACTGTATTCCTATAACGGTACAGACCACAATATGAAATGGAAGTACATTTCCCAAGTAAAGACAAGTCAGAATTCGAACGTCATTGAATTAAAGATTCCCTTTGATCAAATGACAAATCCTCCTTTGGCCAATCAGTTCAAAATAGGATTTATGAATCCTCTGTCCGGAAGTTCAGATACAAGCTTTTTGCCTTTGCCCGGTGAAAGTCTCATCTCATTTACAAAAAATGTGTTGGCTGAAAAGCCTGCAGCACTAGTCGTAAAAAACTACAAAACCAACAATGTTGTGTATTGGATAAGAAACAACCAAAGCACTGATATTTATACCGTTCTGCAAAGATCAGATGATAATGGGGATTTCAAAAATATTGGAGTTTTTCGCAGTAGCGAGATTGCTTATGTCGATAAGGATTTATCGGAAAACCAACAGTATCAGTACAGGATTCAATATAAAGAAGGCAATCAATATTCTGCTTTATCAGATACTGTGACAGAAACGACAGGAACAAACAACCAGACATTTGCAGACATCAGAATGGACGGCAATTCTGATGATTGGAACATTATTCCTCCAACAGCAACCGGATTGGTCAATGACAGCATTGCTACCCTCCGTTTTTACAACAATGATAGCAAAGACAATCTGTATTTTGCAATTCATGCTAATAAGGAGAAAACCTATCGGCTATATTTCAATGTAGGAGACACAAGCAACTATAATTATCTGATAAGCAATGACTCTTTGTACAACCGGTCTGGTGAAAAGTGGAGTCTTGTTGAGGTCGTTCCTTCCTATCACAGCAACAACTTTTTAGAAGTAGAATTGAAAATGAACCAATTAGGGATGGACACAGTCACAGGTTTCAATGCATCATTGCTGGTAAACGGTCACAATGTCTGGGGAAAGAACAGTAATTTTTATTTTCTAAAATACCAGGCACCTGAAGAGCCTCAGTATTTTACACTATCAACTCTTTCTGAATATACCTATTCACGAATTAAACTGAGCTGGTTGCGAAATGATGGCATAGATGGTTATTTGATTGAACGTTCGACAGGTGACAGTTTGCATTTCAAACCGTTCGTTTATCTGGACAATAGTGCCGTTCAATATATTGATAAAAATCTCAACAGTTCGACCACCTATTATTACAGAATATGTGCTTATCAGGGAATCACCCCTTCAGAATATACTCCTGCAAAGGGGATGAAACCAGGACAACCTTTGGGAATTAATGATTTGAAAGCACACACCGCAGCAGTGATAATCAAGCCAAATCCGGTTCATAATTCGGCTGAAATTCAAATCTCTTTGGATACTCCTGATAATGTGAAGGTAACATTGTATTCTCTCAATGGACAAAATATCTTGAATCTTTACAGCGGAAAAATTACACAAAGAAAGACGGTGATTTTCAACAAAAACGGTATTTCGCCAGGGTATTATTTTTTAAGGATAACGGGACAAAAAACGAGTATATTTAAAAAATTAATCATTTATTAAAAATTAAAATATTGTATTGATGTGATGAGCAAACAAAAGCCATGGTTGCTATATGCCTTAGTAACGACGCTTTTTTGGGGTATTTGGGGAGCTTTAATAGGAACCTCAGCTTATCCGGGAACCATTATTTATGTGATTTGGTCAGTCACCATGATCATCCCTGCTTTAGTAGCGCTAAAGGCCATTGGTTGGAAGCCGGAAACAGATGGAAAATCAATTTTATATGGTGCCATTATTGGCTTGTTAGGAGCCAGCGGTCAATTGTTTCTATTTACGGGTGCTATAGCAAACGGCCCCGCGTATTTAATTTTTCCGATTATCTCGCTTTCGCCCGTGGTGACCATTCTATTATCCGTATTTTTCCTTAAAGAAAAAGCAACACCAAAAGGATGGATTGGTATTGGATTAGCCCTTTTAGCTATTCCCTTTTTGGCGTATCAGGATCCGTCGAATCATATTACCCATGGAATATTATGGTTAATTTTTGCCTTGCTGGTTTTTCTGGCCTGGGGTTTACAAGCTTATTTTATGAGATTTGCCAATGGTCGTATGAAAGCAGAAAGCATTTTCTTTTATATGACTCTTACCGGTTTGTTACTGGCACCTGTGGCTTGGTTTATGACAAAAGATTCCGCAATACAAAGTTTAGTTTTTTCCTGGAAAGAGGTTGGATACACCGCTGGAATTCAAATTTTAAATGCCATTGGTGCACTTACTATTGTTTATGCCTTTCGTTATGGTAAAGCCATAATCGTGAGCCCACTTACTAATGCAGTGGCACCTGTTATTACTGTGGTTATTTCACTGATATTGTATAAAACAATGCCTCATTCGATTATTCTGATTGGGATGTTACTTTCTGTTTTATCAATGTTTGTATTAGCTTTTGAGGATAATTAAAACTACGAAAAAAAATAATACAATGAAAAACAAAAAATTTGCTTTGGCTATTATCCTAATTTCTTTGTTTTTTTTGCAGGCCTGCAGTCACGGCCACAACAATAAATCGGGAATCATTAGCATACAAAATAGAAATTTGACTGTGGAGGTGGATGCTTCGCTGCGTACAAAAATCATTTCTAAAAAACAGCTTTCTCCGCTTAACAATGATTTTAATTACTCTGAATACCTTGTAACACGGCATCACAGTTTGAAAGATTACAACCGCCAAAGTGATACCAGCTATGTTTTTAATGATAGTATTGGCAAAGGTAAAACCTATGTTTTCACCGGATTGTACCATAAGGGTTCAATACAGGTGGAAAAGCATTTACGAATTACTGTTTACGACAGTTTTCCCAATATGGCTGTTTTCAATACCTATTTTGTAAATAAGGGAGAGGGATTATATTTGACAAAATGGGTTAGCAATAATTACAACATTTTGTTCTCTCCTAAAGACACCTTAGTTTGGTCGTTTCAAGGCGGATCAAGTGATGCCCGTTCCGATTGGATACGACCGGTGAGTAAAGGTTTTTATCGTAAAAACTATTTAGGTATGACCAGCACCGACTACGGTGGTGGTATTCCTGTAACTGATGTTTGGCGTCGAGATGTGGGCGTGGCCATAGGACATCTTAATATGTTTCCGTTACGCGTTTCCCTCCCAGTGGAAAGCGATGACGAGGGAAGAGGAGTTGATATTTCAATTCAAAAAAATTACAAGAACTCTTCTTTTGTTCTATCTAATGGAGATACGCTAAAACTGCCCCAAACATTTACGACTGTCCATACCGGAGATTTTTTTTCCTCCTTACGTGAATTTTCAAAGATTATGCAGAAAAAAGGTATTACTTTTTCCAAGTCTCCTGAAGCAGCCTATGAACCGATATGGTGTGCCTGGGGCTATGAACGTAATGTTACGCCTGCAGTAATTATCGGCACATTGCCCGAAGTGAAAAAGCTTGGTTTTAAATGGGTTGTAATTGACGATGGCTATCAACGAGCCATAGGAGATTGGCGTTTGAACAAGACAATGTATCCGGGAGGCAACAAGCAAATGGAAGCATTAGTTGATAAAATACACTCTTACGGTTTGAAAGCTAAAATTTGGTATGCGCCTATGATCATTTCGGCGTATACCAAACTAATGGAACATAATCCTGAACTCGCTCCGTATGCCAAAGTGCCGAAGAATTATCAGGATGTCCTTTTATTAAACAAGGATGGGTCACCGCGCTATATCACTTGGTGGGGCAGCTTTTATATGGGGCCTACTTACAGTAAAACCATTGCGCTGACTAAAAAAGCACTTCATCGATTTTTTGACGTATGGGGATTCGATGGCGTGAAACTTGATGGACAGTTCCAAAACGCTGTGCCTCCCGATTATAATCCCGCACATCATCTCAA
>VAOW01027660.1_pt1 | contig 10583 bp, 8 predicted proteins | sample 3393921 | NCBI WGS metagenome assembly VAOW01 (sample SAMN08290428, study PRJNA428436) | hydrothermal vent metagenome | isolation source: Deep-sea hydrothermal vent chimney | place: Indian Ocean: Southwest Indian Ridge | depth 2742 m m
ACCGATAGGGTGGTCTGGGTGGCGTAGGCAAGGCACTCGGGGTCGGTGGGTCTCAACGCCTCGACATCCTTAACCGCTTCGACCAGATGGATGCGTCCTACGCAATCCTTACGCCACTGGCCCATGGTGCCCTCGACCTCTGGATGCCCAGCGTGACCGATCAAAACCACATCCAAGCCGGCTCGGCCCAGCCGGGCAACTTCCATGTGTACCTTGGTAACCAGTGGGCAAGTGGCATCAAAAACGCGCAACCCACGAACCTCGGCTTCCTTGCGTACGGCCTGGGACACCCCATGAGCGCTGAAGATGATGGTGGCATCATCAGGCACCTCGGACAGATTTTCGACGAACACGGCACCCCGCGAACGCAGATCCTCGACGACGTAACGATTATGCACGACCTCGTGACGCACGTAGATCGGCGCGCCGAAAGACTCCAACGCTCGTTCGACGATGGCGATGGCGCGATCCACGCCGGCACAAAACCCACGCGGATTGGCCAGTACAACTTCCACAGATTTTCCTCGTTCCGTTCAGTAGGTTGAGCTATGGCTGATTATCCCGCAGAACCGCCCGACTTGCCCGGAAACAGCACAAATACGATCAGCAGCACCGCCCCCACCGTAATCGCCGAATCGGCCAGATTGAAGGATGGAAAATACCATTGTCGCCAGTGCAGCTGGATAAAATCGGTCACCTGCCCGGTGTGTAAGCGATCGATCACATTACCCAAGGCCCCGCCGATAATCAGCGCCAAAGGCAAAACCGTACGCCAAGCATCCCGTGGCGTGCGGTAGAGACTGTAGGCAAGCACTATGCTGACGCCCACGGCGATGGCCGTAAACAGCCAACGCTGCCAACCCCCGGCCCCGGCCAGGAAGCTGAAAGCCGCCCCAGTGTTGAAGGCCAGGATCAGATTGAACACGCCGGGAATCACCGGATGCACCTGGTAGGGCTGAAAGTGCTCCACTACCCAGAACTTGCTAGCTTGATCGAGGCCAATGACCAGTAGCGATAGCCACAGCCAACTTAGCGCATTGGGAGATCCAGGCGACTTGCTCATACGCGGTTCCAGAATCAGAAATAACGGCGTTCTTCACCCTGGCTAGTGACGTTGTTCACGCAACGGCCACATAGCTCGGGATGGGCCGGATCGACACCGACATCAGGCCGATGATGCCAACAACGCACGCATTTGCAAGCGTCACTGCGACGTACCTGCAAACCGATTTTTCCACCGCCGGGCAGATCAACCACCACAGCGTCGTCGGGCCGCTCGGCAAGCGGTAGTAATTGGAAATCTGAGACCAGAAAGAAAAACCGTAGCTCTGCGGCGACCTTGGCATAACGCTGTAGCAAGGCCTCCGGCACCCAGGCTCGCACTGCAACATCTAGCGAAGCACCCACTTCTTTCTGTGCACGCATGGTTTCAGTGATGGCGGTGACCCGCTCACGCAGGGCGAACAGGTCATCCCAGAAGCCACCCTCAGCGGCCCGCTCACCGGTGTCTTGCAAACCTGTATACCAAGTGGAAAACAGCACCGAAGGAGCGCGCTCGCCAGGCATGTGCGTCCAGATTTCCTCAGCGGTAAAACTCAAAATCGGGGCTAACCAATGCACTAATGCTTCGAGAATTCGCAACATCGCACTCTGCGCACTGCGCCGCCCATGGCTATTCTCCTGCATGGTGTAGAGACGGTCCTTGGTGACATCCAAATAAAAGGCTCCCAAATCGTTACTGCAGAAATTGGCGATACGCTGCACCACATCGGCATAATCACAGCGCTCATAGGCCGCCGTGATCTGCTGCTGTAGAGCGTCAGTGCGAGCGATGGCCCACTGATCGAGTAGCAGGCTGTCTTGGTTGCTGCAAAGGTCACGCTGTACCTCGAAGCCATTGAGGTTACCCAACAGAAAGCGGCTGGTATTGCGAATACGCCGGTAAATGTCGGCAACCCGCTTGAGAATTTCATCCGATAACGAAATCTCCGCAGCATAATCGGCCGAGGCGATCCACAAGCGCAGAATATCGGCTCCATAGCGATTGATCACAGACTGCGGTTCGATGCCGTTGCCGAGTGACTTCGACATCTTGCGGCCTTTGGCATCCACCGTGAAACCATGGGTAAGTACCCGCTGGTAAGGCGCATGACCGTGCATGGCTACCGAGGTGAGCAACGAGGACTGAAACCAGCCTCGATGCTGGTCGGAACCTTCGAGATACATCACCTCGTAGTGACTGGCCGTACCCTGACCCAACTCCGCTCGCCGCGCCAGTACACAGGCGTGGCTGGCTCCGGAATCGAACCAGACATCGAGTACATCCGGCAATTTATCGTATTGATCGGCCTCGTCGCCCAGCAACTCGTGAGCATCAAGATCAAACCAGGCATCAATGCCTCCCTGCTCTACTCGCGTAGCAACCGCTTCGAGCAGCTCAACCGTTCGTGGATGCAGCTCACCGCTGTTCTTGTTGATAAATAAAGCGAGTGGCACCCCCCAGGTCCGTTGCCGGGAAATGCACCAATCCGGTCGATTTTCAACCATGGCGCGAATTCGCTCCCGACCCCAGCCGGGAATCCAGTGCACCTGGTCAACCGCTTGCAGCGCATCACTACGCAGCCCATTGTTATCCATGCCGATGAACCACTGCGGGGTGGCCCGGAAGACCACCGGCGATTGGTGCCGCCAGCAGTGAGGATAGCTATGTCGGAGGCTGTGGGAGGCCAGCAGAACGCCGCGTTCACGCAGCAACTCGGTGATGGTCTGGTTGGCCTTCCAGATATGTTGTCCGGCGAAGGTTTCGGTATCGGGGAGAAACACGCCGCGAGCATCGATGGGATTGAGTACTTCCAACCCGTACTGACGACCGGCAATGAAATCTTCCTGACCATGACCGGGTGCCGTATGCACCGCACCGGTACCGTCTTCGGCAGAAACGTGTGCGGCCAGGATCACGGGTACCTGGCGGGTATAAAACGGATGCTGCAGCAGCTGTCCTTCTAGCTCACGCCCCCGAACTTGTCCCAAAACCCGCACCTCCTCGATGCCATAGCGTGACAATGCCGTCGTGACCAGCGCCGCGGCAATTACCAGCCATTGAGGCCGCCCGTCCACGGACGGCCCCTCAACCAGGGCGTAGTCCAGATCAGCATGCAAAGCCACCGCCATGCTGGCCGGAAGTGTCCACGGCGTGGTGGTCCAGATCGGTATAGCGATGCTGGCGTTACCGGCCTCGACACCAAACGTCTTGGCCAACGCCTGGGTATCTACGGCGGCATAAGCTACATCGACAGCCAGCGACTCCTTATCGCGGTATTCGATCTCGGCTTCGGCCAAGGCTGAACCGCAGTCAAAACACCAGTGCACCGGCTTGGCCCCCCGCAGCAAATGGCCACGGTCGATGATCCGGGCCAGTGAGCGCAGGGTGTCGGCCTCGTAGGTGGTATCCATGGTTCGATAGGGGTGCTGCCAGTCTCCCAGCACTCCCAGCCGCTTGAAACCCCGACGCTGCAAATCAATCTGCAGCGTTGCGTAAGCACGGCACTGCTCACGGAAGGCCCGGGCATCAAGCTTCTCGCCAGGCTTGCCATATTTCTTTTCCACGGCTATCTCGATCGGCAGCCCATGGCAATCCCAACCCGGCACATACGGCGACCGAAAGCCCGCCAGCAACCGGGATTTTACAGTAATGTCCTTGAGGATCTTGTTGACCGCATGACCAAGATGGATCGCCCCGTTGGCATAGGGTGGCCCATCATGCAGTACGAAAACCTTGTCACGCTGGGCGGTATGAGCCTGTAAAGCGTCATACAACGATGCCCTCTCCCATTGCGCCAGCCACTCGGGCTCACGCTTGGGGAGATTGCCACGCATAGGAAAATCGGTGGCGGGAAGATGAATGGTAGTTTTGTAATCCTGGCTCACACGTTCTCTCCGGTCGCACTGGCGGCCAATCCCAGCAGGGATCGCGCTGCAGCGGCATCAAGGTCGATCTGGTGCTTGAGCGCATCCAGGGTGGAAAAATTCTCTTCATCGCGTAGCTTGGCGATAAACTCGACAGACAGGTGACGGCCGTACAAGTCACCGTCAAAATCAAACAAATGGGCTTCGAGCAAGGGCTCCTTGCCCGCCAAGGCCGGACGCACACCAAGGCTGGCCACCCCTGGCATGGGCTGCTGACTCGCGCCGTGAACCTGGACTGCGAAGATACCCTCAACCGGAGCTACCCGATGCCCCAGTCGCAGATTGGCAGTCGGGTAGCCCAGTTTATGTCCCAACTGCATGCCACGCACCACCCGCCCGCCGATGGTGAATGGCCGCCCCAGAAGACGACCGGCCTGGGCAAAGTCACCCGCCGCAAGCGCCTCACGAATCCGTGAACTGGAGATTCTTTCCTCACCCAGGGAATGCGTTTCCAGCGCATGCGCCGAAAAACCCCATTGACTACCCAGCTGCTGCAACAGGCGCAGATCACCCTTGCGGCCATGGCCAAAACGGAAATCCTTGCCTACCCAAACTTCCTTAGCTCCCATCCGGGCGCATAGGATGCGTTGTACAAAATCCTCGGCAGACATCGCCACCAAGCCCGCGTTGAAACGCAACAACAAGGTGCGGTGCATTCCGGCCGTCGCAAATCCTTGTAGTTTGTCACGCACCGAACCCAGCCGTGGCAGAGCGGCTCCTTGATTAAAATAGGCCCGTGGCAAGGGTTCAAAGCTGATCACCGCAGGCAGCAGGGATTGTGCCAGCGCCCGTTCGCGCACCCGCGTTAGAAGGGCCGTATGCCCCCTATGAATTCCGTCCAGTGCACCCACGGCCAGCACCGCACCGCCGGGCAACAAACAAGGTCCGCTGATGTCCCGATATACACGCATCATTCGCTCAGTATGGTGCAGCGCGGCAGGAGCCATCAAGCACCCCGCAACTCATGCCAGCGAAAGCCCATGATCAGCAGGCTTGAGAGGTAAGCGAGCCCACCTGCCAGCAGCAGGACCAAAAGATGCCAAAGACGGGTGAGCGTACTCACACTGCTCCAATCGGGCCAGATCCAGCGTCCTAGCAGCAGCACCCCGGCCAGAACCACGCTGGCGATCAGAGTACGCAGAAAATTCCAACGCCAACCCGACTGCGCGGTGTACACCCCGTCGCGGCGCAAAGCGAGCCACAGTTGGCTGAGATTAAGGTATCCTGCCAGAGCACTGGCCATACCCAAGGCCATATGTAAACCGGGGGTATGGGCAAGCGTGTACAGCAAGCCCTGGCGCTGCCATTCCGTGTCGGCCCAAAACCACAGTAAACCACTTACAAACAGTATGCTCAAGAGCATATTGGCCACCATCGCCACCACTGCAGCCCGCACCGGTGTACGCGTATCCTGGCGGGAATAGAAGGCCGGTGCCAGTACCTTGATCAGGGCAAAAGCCGGCAATCCGAAACTCAAAGTGGTCAGCGACAAGGTCGCCATCTCGGTATCGAATGGGGTATAGCGACCGTGCTGGAACAAAGTGGCCACCATCGGCCCGGCCAGCAGTACCAGAAACACCATGGCCGGCATGGCAATAATCAAAGCGGTACGCAATCCCCAGTCCAAAGCCTGATGAAACCCTGCGCTATCGGTCTCCACATGATGACGGGCCAGACGGGGCAAGATGACGGTACCCAGAGCCACGCCAAACACCCCCAAGGGAAATTCCATCAGCCGGTCCGATTGGGCCAACCAGGTCTGCGACCCGGCGACCAGAAAGGAGGCAATCACTACGTCCAGCAGCAGATTGATCTGCGCAACCGACGAACCGAACAAAGTCGGCAGCATCAAGTGCATGATCTTGCGAACATCCGGGTGGCGCCAACCCCAGCGCGGCCACGACAGCATGTGCAGGCCACGCAAGGCAGGCAGCAGCAGTAACAGCTGCAAAATACCTGCCAACAGGATCGCCCAGGCCAGGGACTGAATGGGTATCTGCAGATGCGGTGACAACCATAGTGCCGCAGCGATCATGCACAGATTCAGGATCACCGGAACAAACGCCGGCAATGCAAAACGGTGATAGGCGTTGAGTACCCCTGAAGCCAAGGCCGTCAGCGATATGAACAGTAAAAATGGGAAGGTAATGGGCAACAGCTGGGTAATCAGCTTAAAGCGCAGCGGATCATTAGCTACCCCGGGGGCAACCAGATGGGCCACGCCGGGAGCAAACCAGATACCCAGGGCCGTGACCACCATCAAAATGCCACCCAAAGTGCCAGCCGAACGGGCCACAAATTGGCGCAAGGCGGCCTCGTCGCCGCGCCTGCGTGCTTCGGTAAAAACCGGAATAAAAGCCAGCGAGAATGCCCCCTCAGCAAACAGACGACGCAGCAGATTAGGAATCCTGAAGGCCACCCAAAAGGCATCGGTCGCCGCATTGGCACCAAATACGCTGGCGATCACCACCTCACGAAGCAAACCCAACAATCGCGATAGAAAGGTCATTGAGCTGAAGGATGCCAGCCCACGCAGTAGACTCGGCGGCTTTACCTCCATGCCTTGCCCTTATGACATGGATTGACTTGCACAAGGGGGGTGCTCATAATTGCACTCTTTTTCATCATCCCCGCATTGGGAGTTCCATCTTGGCCAATATCAAGTCCGCGAAAAAACGTGCTCGTCAATCTGAAAAACGCCGCCTGCAAAATGCCAGCGCCCGTTCGATGGTACGTACCGCCATGAAGAAAGTTGTCAATGCTATTGAGGCCGGCGACAAGCAGGCTGCTCAAGCCGCTTACCAGGCTGCGGTACCGTTGATGGATCGTTATGCCGCCCGGGGTCTGATCCACCGCAACAAGGCAGCCCGTCATAAAAGTCGCCTGAATGCCCATATCATGGCGCTTGACTGAATCATTCCAGACATTTTTTCCAGACTGAAAAAAGCCGGTGAATGCCGGCTTTCTCTCGGGTCTGACGTAAGCAGCCAGCAACTGCGGTGTTGCTGTACACAGCGACGCACCAGCAACTATCAACGGCTGACCGGCACTCATCTCATTCGTCACGATCTGCAAAACGTGGATCCAGCTTGGTATCAGGTGAAGCTTCTTCGAGCTGCCTAATGCGTTCTTCATCGAAGTAGCTTTGCGCAGCCAGGCACACCTCACGAGTCCCCTCCCGGCTGACTGCTGAGATCACATACCAGGGTGCTTGCCATCCCAGCGCCTGCACGATGTCCTGGGCGCGCTGCTGGCGATCTTCTGCGGCAAGCAAATCAGCCTTGTTCAAGAGTAGCCAACGGGGCTTGTCCATCAACCCCGGATCGTATTGCCGCAATTCGGCTTCAATGGCCCGGACCTGTTGTACTGGGTCCGATCCGTCGATAGGTGCGATGTCTACCAGATGCAGCAAGAGCCGGGTGCGCGAGACGTGCTTGAGAAACTGCAAGCCCAGTCCCGCACCTTCTGCCGCCCCCTCGATCAAACCCGGTATGTCGGCGATGACAAAACTTCGATACGCTTCGATCCGGACCACTCCCAGATGGGGCTGCAAGGTCGTAAAGGGATAGTCAGCCACCCGCGGTGTAGCGGCGGATACCGCCCGAATAAAAGTTGATTTGCCGGCATTAGGAAAGCCAAGCAGCCCCACATCCGCCAACAGTTTCATCTCAAAATGGAGTTCTCTATCATCCCCAGGTGTACCCGGTGTGGCCCGGCGTGGGGCGCGATTAACCGAACTTTTGAAATTTATATTACCTCGGCCACCCCGGCCACCTTGGGCCACCTTCAAGCGCTGTCCGTGGTCAATGAGATCACCAATCAGCTCCCGCGTATCCTGGTTGACGACCATGGTTCCTATAGGCACCCGGATAACGCGGTCCTCACCGGAACGACCCGTCATCTGCTTACCCCGGCCGTCCTGTCCACGTGGTGCGCGAAAGATACGCTGATGGCGAAAATCCACCAGCGTGTTGAGATTTTCATCAGCCTCCAGCCAGACCGAACCTCCGGCGCCCCCGTCACCGCCGTCAGGCCCACCGAAGGGGATAAATTTCTCACGCCGAAAACTCACGCAACCATTGCCCCCATCACCAGCTTGCACACGTATGGTGGCTTCATCAACAAATTTCATGGATGGCTTCCAGGCTATGGCAAAGTATCGTCAGGCATTCTAATGCCAACCTATGAAAAACCCCGCACTAGGCGGGGTTGTTCTGCGTACTGCTGAACCCGTATCAGGCATTCGGAACAACATTGATAGTACGCCGACGTTTGGGACCTTTGATGGCAAATTCGATCGTTCCTGGCGTCAACGCGAACAGGGTATGATCACGTCCACAGCCGACTCCCGTGCCGGGATGGAACTGGGTACCGCGCTGCCGCACAATGATATTTCCAGGTTCTACCACCTGCCCGCCGTACAGCTTGACGCCAAGGTATTTGGGGTTGGAATCACGACCATTACGGCTGGAACCGCCAGCTTTTTTGTGTGCCATGAGTGATGTCTCCTCAGTTCAGCTGGCGCTGATATCGGTAATCTCGATTTCGGTGTAGTGCTGCCTATGCCCCATCTGCTTACGATGATGCTTGCGGCGGCGAAACTTGACGATGCGTATCTTGTCCGCGCGGCCATGCGCCCGCACCTTGGCGGTCACACTAGCACCTACAACGACCGGTGCGCCCAACTGTACGGACTCACCCTCGCCCACCATCAACACTTTGTCGAATTGGACACTGGCGTCTACATCGGCAAGCAGTTTTTCCACGCGCAGGATTTCACCCTGCATCACGCGGTACTGCTTGCCACCGGTTTTGATGACTGCGTACATGTCTGGTCGCCTCTGTGGTTATTCTGTGGGACAAGAAAGCCGGTAAATATAGCGCCATGCAGGCTATTGCGTCAAACAGAAACCTCATCGTAAGGATGACAGGAATGCCACATGGTAGTCCAGCAGAGTAACAGATGCGCCTCAATGAGGGCTCCTTTATGCTGGCACGCAGCCGTAGATCACTCTTCGGGCTACCGCGCTGATACAACGCAGTAAAATCCACAATCCGTTACGCCGTCCCTCCGGATTACGCTCACGTTCCAGCTATGCGCGGCACTTCGCTGGATTTCTACCTACCGGCGTTCTGCACCATACCCCCGTACCGTTTCACGCAAACCAACAAAATAGAAGTTGTCCGGCAAGATCCATTCGGCCCCGACAGCAAGTGCTGCCTGCAAGCGTCTCGGACAGATTAGAGGAAAGAACATAGGTATTCATGCTGCCGGGATGAATGGAGACAGGTTATTGTAAGATTCCTCGCACACTGCAACCGTGCAAACCCTTGATAAGGATTCGAGATGACCCAGGAAACGTTCGATTTTGTCGTTATCGGCGCCGGCAGTGGGGGCATTGCCGCCGCCAACCGCGCGGCCGCACATGGCGCACGCGTCGCCATTATCGAACAGGGTAAACTCGGCGGTACCTGCGTCAACCGCGGCTGTGTACCCAAGAAATTATCGTGGCTGGCCGCACGCACGGCGGAGGATATGCGCAACGCCGACGGTTACGGTTTTTCCGCCCCGCCCCCACCGCATGATTTTGCCGTCTTGCGCCAAGCGCGCGATAACTATATTGCCCATCTGAACGAACACTATGCCAAAGGGCTGGCCGGTAACAATGTGGGCCTGATCCATGGCCGTGCCCACTTTGTCGATGCCCACACCCTCGCCATCGGCTCCCGGCAGTTAAGCGCTACCCACATCCTGATTGCCACCGGTGCCCGCATCCGCCCACTGGCCATTCCCGGCGGTGAGCTGGCTTTCACCTCAGATGATTTTTTCATGCTGAACACGCGCCCCGAGCGGGTCGCCATAATCGGTGCCGGGTACATCGCCGCCGAGTTTGGTGGCATCTTTGCGGCACTCGGAAGCCATGTGGACATGTACCTGGGCGGACGCCGCCCACTGGCGCACTTCGATCCATTCATCGGCGATCACTTCGGCGAGGCACTGGAGCGGGTGGGCATCCACTGCCTTGCAGCCGGTGTCGTAAAACTTGAGCGTGGCGCGGAAAGTTTCCGGGTCCACACCGATGAATCGCTGCACACCGATTATGACGGGGTGTTTGCGGCCATCGGGCGCATCCCCAACACCGAGGGCTTGGACCTCGCAAAGGCCAGCGTGGAACTCGATGCCGGCGGAGCCATTCAGGTCGATACGCTACACACCACCTCGACAGCGCACATTCATGCCGTGGGTGATGTAACCGGTCGTGCCTATGCGCTGACTCCGGTTGCCATTGCGGCCGGCCGCCGCCTTGCCGATCGACTGTTCGGCGGCGCGCTACCATGCCCGATCGATCCCGACTTTATCCCGAGTGTCGTATTCAGTCATCCACCGGTCGGCAGCGTGGGACTAACCGAACCCGAAGCCCGGGCCCGGCATGGCGATGCCGTGCATGTTTACAGTACGCGTTTCACGCCCTTATCCTCAGCACTGATCGCTGAAAAGCAACGGGCCGCCATCAAGCTGGTGACCCTGGGTCCGAATGAGCGCGTTATCGGCTTGCACATCATCGGCGAGGGAGCCGACGAACTGCTGCAGGGTTTCGCGGTCGCGATCCGTATGG
>VAOW01006035.1_pt1 | contig 10580 bp, 11 predicted proteins | sample 3393921 | NCBI WGS metagenome assembly VAOW01 (sample SAMN08290428, study PRJNA428436) | hydrothermal vent metagenome | isolation source: Deep-sea hydrothermal vent chimney | place: Indian Ocean: Southwest Indian Ridge | depth 2742 m m
AGGGCAGCAATATAAAACAACATTAATTTACGGAAACCACGGGCGTCAATTTTTTCGGAGCTGGAAAAAACCAACGGAAACAATATTAATGGCAACTTAATACGCAGGTCTTTGGTAGCATGATCGAAGTTAGCCGTGAGCACCAGCCCTGCTATGCTCAGAAGGAAAACAGACGCAAAGACTATGGCAGCTTTGTTGTGCAGAAAAATTTTTGTTTTTTCCACACTACTCTCTTTTGCCAGCGTCCACAAGTATTTCACCAAAATGAAAAACCCTCTGATGATACCTTTTTGTTTGAAAAAGCGGGCTGCCACACTAATTTGAAAATCAGACCAAAGCCACAAAGCCAACAGCAAAAAAGAGCCCACACTCATGAAATATTTTGAAAGCGGTAGTGAGACAGCAATAAGAATCAGTGTCCAAAGGTATATTTGCCGGAAAATATCTTTTGTGCCGATTGCCATAGAAGCCCTTTCTTAAACAAGCGGTGCAAGATAGGTATTATTTTGTTTTCTTTTTTTCCTGTTTCCCGGACAAAATGGACTTGTACAAAGCTTTGTTTTTCAAAACGGCTACGGCTTTGCTTACCTCATCATCATTTACTAAAGTTGCAGCTGTTTTTCCCCATTGGTAATAATAGCGGGTAGCTATTTCCACACGGAGCATTTCATCTATCTCTTTTTTATGTTTGTTGATATCTTTTTTCTTTTCGGCTTTAAGTTCCTTTTGCAGACTGTCGATGGTTGGTTCCAAAGCTTTAAAATAGTTTTCTCTTTTGGCGCTCTGTCTGAGCCGTGCAATCAAAGAGCCGGTTTCGGTTTTGTAACTAAAGCCTTTATCAAGCACAAATTTCTTAAATTGATTAAAAGTAGAATCGCTGATACGGAATTTCATTGGCGGAGCAATGGTTTTATGATGCAGATAAAATATATTGGCAAAATCGAAAATATAGTTCTGTGCATACAAATCGGCTGATACCTGACTAAACACAACAGGTTTCATAATGATATCGGGTTTTATTCCGCCACCATCTCTCACTGTCCGCCCATCGGCTGTTTTAAATATGTGTGTCAGCGAATCGGGCACTCTTATTGGACGGCCGTTTAAATAATCGATAGCCTGGATACAGCGGCCACTGGGTATATAATATTTTGCGATGGTAATTTTAATTTTACCTCCATAAGGCAAAGGAACAGTGTTTTGTACCAGCCCTTTCCCAAATGTCCGCTGGCCGATGATAACTCCTCTGTCAAGATCTTGCATGGAACCCGAAACAATTTCCGAAGCGGAAGCTGTATTTGCATTTACCAGAACAGCAAGGGGGATTTTACGGTCAATGGCCGGCCCTGGCGTTTTATAAACCTGATTGTTCGACGCAAGCTTACCTTTTGTGGTAACGATGGTCTGCCCTTTTTTAACAAAAATATTGGCAATTTTAACCGCTTCGTTTAATAAACCGCCGCCATTGTTACGTAAATCAAGAATAACACCTTTAATGTCATGGTTTTTTTTCAGGGCAATGAAAGCGTTACGCACATCGTTGGCTGCATTAGGACTAAACTGGGTGAGCCGGATGTAACCGATATCACCGCCTACCACACCGTAATACGGAACATTAGGAATCGTTATTTGTTCGCGGGTTAAGGATAACGTTGTGTCTTTATCTGCACCAAAATGCCTGATGGTAAGATGAAAAGATGATCCCGGATCGCCTTTCAGCAGTTTACTTACGGCCAACGAAGACATGCCTTTAGCCTGTTTTCCGTTAATGGCAATGATTTTATCTCCCGCCTTTAATCCGGCTTTTTGTGCAGGGAAACCCTTATAAGGTTCAGTAATAACCACATAATCTCCCTGCTTCTGAATCATGGAGCCAATGCCGCCATAAATACCACTAAGCATTAAATTAAAATCGGACATATCCTTTTCGGGAACATAAACCGTGTAGGGGTCCATCTTTCCCAGCATATCTTCGATGGCCGTTTGGGTCAGCTGCACCGGATGAATCGTATCCACATAGTTAAGGTTGAGCTGGTTCAGCACACTGGAAAAAATCTCAATGCTTTTTGCAACTTTAAAATTGTTGTAATCCTGGGCTCTCAGCCCAACTACGGCCAGCAAAAAAAGGCCTAATAATAAAATATGTTTTTTTACCATGATCAAATAATGTTTTAGGGAACAGGGTCGTAACCGCTTCCACCCCATGGGTTACACGAAAGAATTCTTTTCAATGCCATCCAGCCGCCTTTAAAAGGCCCGTGTTTTTTGATAGCTTCCACGCTGTAAGCGGAGCAGGTTGGCGTATAGCGACAAGAGCGACCAATGAAAGGCGATAAGGTGTATTGATAAACCCTAATTAATAAAATAAAAAACTTACTCAGTAACCTGCTCATTTTTTTCAAGTAATTGCTGCAAAATTAGGATTATTTTCCTTTCCACCTCCACATAATCCAAGTGGACCTTTGCTATAAATATCAACCCGATAAGTTGCGGATGGATACAGCCGGCTTTTTTGCCGGGCGGACACAGAATATATTTGTTGCGCCGATAAGCTTCCCGCACAAGTCGCTTGATACGGTTGCGGTCAACGGCTCTTTTAAAATTCCGTTTTGGAACAGAAACCAACACCTTGGCCGGATAACGGGAGGTTGTTTTGAGAGGGGAAAAAAACACCCTGAAAGGAAAGGTGAAAAAAGATTTCCCATCTTTAAAAAGTCGCTCCAGTAACTTCTTCTCGTGAAGTCGTTCCTCTTTGGTGAAAGTCTGTTTCAATTTTGTTTGATTTTCTCTGTGCAAAAATACGTGGATTTATCCAAAGCTTTTCCTCCGGTTACCAAAACAGCAGTGATTTTAAAATTATTTAACGGAAACCAGCTTGTCGAGACAAAGATTGTGCCCCTGTGAATTCGCAAATTTTTAGTAAATTAGCAGACACACACATTTTGTAATGAAATTGTGTTGTAACTTTGTGCGGTAACCAAAGTTTATAAATGATGAAAACATTAGTTGTTGCTTTCGACTTTTCAAAGAATGCCATCCATGCTTTGGATTATGCTTTGGTTTACGCCAAAAAGCTGGAAGCCACGGTATGTCTCGTTTGGGTTGATAACTCACGGCCTGCCGACAGTCTTATCCATACTATCGATGAAGAGTTGCGTATTGAAAAGAAAAATTACCTGAAAAATATTATTGATGATTATACTTCCCGGTATTCGGAAATTTCGTTTGACATGTACCTTGGAAAAGGGAAAATTTATCAGGAAATTGCCAAGATTGCCCGTCGCCTGAAGGCCGAGCTTATATTCACCGGCACGCACGGCGTTACCGGTTTCGAAGAGTTTTGGATTGGCAGCAATGCCTATCGTATCACCACCACAGCGCCATGCCCGGTAATTACCGTGAATAGCAGCTACCAAATTACGGAAGTTGTTTCACAGATTCTTTTACCACTCGACAGCTCGCTTGAAACAAATGAGAAACTACCTTTTACAGCGAATCTGGCGCAGGATTTTGGGGCAACCATACAATTACTTAAAATATATAACACACCGCTCAGCGTTATTCGTAACCGGATTGAAAGATTTGCAAAAGAAGCTGTCGATTTCCTAAAAGACCGGACAGTGAATTTTGAGATCGAAGAAGTGGAGGCAACTAATGTAGTTTCGGGAATTTTAACTTATGCTCGGAAAAAAAATATTGATTTAATTGCTATTATGACCGAGCAGGGAACCGCCACGGCAAACCGTTTTTTGGGACCCTATGCGCAGCAGCTTATCAACAATGCAAAAATTCCGGTTTTGAGTCTGCGCTCTATGGATTATGATGATGAAGATGAATAGTTAACAGAGAAAAGAATGAAAAAAGAGAGAGAAAGAAAAAAGATTTTTGTTTTAACCCTGTTTTTATTGATAACAGGCGCCCTTTTTGCTCAGGACAGTTTGCAAATAGTCCATAATGATTTTATTGGGGATGCACGCATTGACACCTTGTTAAAACTACACGTTTTACAAAACAAAAAATTTCCCGTCATTCCGGGATACCGGATTCAGATTTACAAAGAATCAGGGAATACGGCATTGGACAAAGCACTGATTATTCGTGATAACTTCGAGAAAATATTCAATGTCCCCGGCTACATTACTTTTAATGAGCCCTACTACAGGGTGCGTGTGGGCGACTTCAGAACACGCCTGGATGCTATTCGTTTTCTGGCAAAAATAAAACGAGTCTATCCGCTGGCATGGGAGATAAAAGATGACATTCGAATTCCAAAATAGATAGTCTTAAAACCAGATATTATGAGTAAAAAAATTGTTGTTGGGATCGACTTTTCCGATTGCTCTATGAATGCACTTGAACATACCGTCATTATTGCTCGTAAAGCACATGCCGGAATCACCATGGTTTGGGCCAATCATCTGGACTATTCCAAAGAAATATTTTCCGTGGAACCTGATAATCTCCGCACTGAAGTTCAAAAACGATTCGAAGAGCTTATTGAAAAATATCGCCCGCAATTAGCAACCGACACCGACATTGATTTCCACATGGAAAAGGGCAAAGTTTATAAAGTGATTTGTAATGTTGCCAAAGAGGTGAATGCCTTTCTTATAGTGATTGGAACCCATGGTTCATCGGGGTTTGAGGAATTCTGGATTGGCAGTAACGCCAACCGCATTGTTTCTGCCAGCAAGCTTCCCATTATCACCATCAGGACGGGGGTGGACTCAAACAAAGACCTCAAAACTATTGTTATGCCGCTTGATAGCACCAAAATAACCCGTCAGAAACTTCCCATAACCGCTTTGCTTGCTAAATATTTTGATGCGGAAATTCATGTTCTCGGCGTATATACTTCCCCCCAGAACGACGTCCGCTTACGCATTAAGAATTATGTTGCACAAGCAGAAAACTATCTGAAAGAAAACGAGGTTCGTTACCGCATTGTTTACCTTGATGTCAGTAATATTACCGACGAGGTGCTGGATTATGCCAAAAAAGTAAACGCCAACCTGATTTCCATAATGACCGAACAGGAAACAACTACAGCTAACCTTTGGCTGGGCCCCTATGCGGCACAAATGGTTAACCATTCTCCCATTCCTGTTTTAAGCGTACATATTGAGAACTCCCGATACCTGATGTAAACAATGTCAATAAAAAAAGCCGGCTTTTTGGCCGGCTTTTTTTAATGTGTCAACTCATTACCATTCTTGTCGAAAAAATGAAATTCGAGCATGTGGTAATTTTTCATTTCCTTAAGCTTAACCCACTGCTTATATTCCAAAAGCCACTTGAGCCGTTTGGAAATCAGACCGTGGGTAAGGTAAGTATAAATGTAGGAATGCACGCCAAGGGTCAGTCCTTTTTCATTTTGGTCGAGACGCAGGTACTCCAGATTGTTTTCAATGTCATCAATGACGCTAATACTGGATTTAATCTGGCCTGTACCATTACAGACGGGGCATTTCTCCACCACAGAAACAGACATTTCGGGTCGTACACGCTGCCGTGTTATCTGGATAAGTCCGAATTTTGAAGGAGGAAGAATTGTATGCTTAGCCCTGTCTTTGGACATTTCTGTTTTGAGATGTTCAAAAAGGGTATGCCTGTTTTTGGATTCATGCATATCGATAAAATCGACAACAATAATACCGCCCATATCACGCAGACGCAGCTGGCGGGCTATTTCGGTAGCCGCCTCCATGTTAGTGGCCAGCGCATTTTGCTCCTGGGAATTATTTTTGTTAACACGATGTCCGCTGTTTACGTCAATAACATGCAGAGCTTCGGTGTGTTCGATGATGAGATAAACGCCGCTTTTAATGGTAACATTTTTACCAAAAGAATTTCTTATCTGTTTATCGACATGAAAATGTTCGAATATGGGTTCGTGTCCCTTATAAAGCTTAATAATTTCTTTTTTGTCGGGAGCTATCCGTTGAATATAGGTTTTTATTTCATCATACAATACGGGGTCGTTGATATAAATGTTGTTGAACGATTCATTAAGGAGATCCCTTAAAATTGTTGAGGTACGACCCAGTTCTTTTAAAACTTTCTGCGGTGCCTTGAGGTTAGGTAATTTGGCGGATATTCTTTCCCATTTCTCAATTAGATTGCGAAGGTCGGTATCCAGTTCAGCCACTTTCTTATTTTCGGCCACTGTGCGGATAATTACGCCGTAATTCTCCGGTCTAATACTTAGTATCAGGCGTTTAAGCCTTCCTCTCTCTTCTTTACTTTTGATCTTTTGTGAAATAGATATTTTATTTGAAAAAGGTAGTAGCACCAGAAATCTTCCCGGAAAGGAAATTTCCGTGGAAATTCGCGGCCCTTTGGTAGAAATAGGTTCTTTGGCTATCTGAACCAGTATCTCCTGCCCGGGGCTGAGAATTTTGGTGATTTTACCGCTTTTTTCAATATCCGGTTCCGGTTTAAACTTTGCATAAGAAATTCTCTCTCCTCTTCCCTGCTGTAACAATCTCGTGTAGTTGTTCATGGTGCGAATCTGCGGTCCCAGATCGAGGTAATGCAAAAAAGCATCTTTTTCGTAACCGACTTTCACAAAAGCGGCATTCAGACCGGGCATAATTTTATGCACCTTTCCGAGAAACACATCGCCTACAGAGAAATTGTTGTTGTTTTGTTCTTTATGTAATTCAACCAGATGTTTATCCTCAAGTAGCGCAATATTAACCTCTGTAACATTTGAATCGATAATTAATTCTTTGTTCACTTTTTAATATTGATTTACTTATATTTTTAAAATTTACTTGTAGCTTAAATTTTGGAGGGATAAATAGAAAAATTAAGCCACATTAAGGTGTGGAATAAAAAAAACAATAGCCGCCTTTATAACCATGCATAAAGCCGGCTATTTCATATTAAGAAATAATTATTTCTTCTTATGCCTGTTCTTCCTCAAACGTTTTTTGCGTTTGTGTGTCGCCATCTTATGTCTTTTCCTCTTTTTTCCGTTTGGCATAGTGATAAAAATTTAAATGAATTTATTTTACGTTGCTTTTAACTTCGTTCACAAACGATTTTGCAGGCTTGAAAGCAGGAATCTTATGTGCGGGGATAACAATCGTGGTGTTCTTTGAAATGTTACGACCGGTTTTTTCTGCCCTCTCTTTGATGATAAAGCTGCCAAAGCCTCTTAAGTAAACGTTTTCACCATTTACCATGGTTTCTTTCAGGCTATCCATGAAAGATTCAACTACAGCCTGTACGGCTACTTTCTCAATTCCTGTTTTGTTAGCAATGTCTGCTACGATTTCTGCTTTTGTCATTTCTGTATGTTTTTAAAATGTTTAAAATTAGTTTACTAATTTGGGCGACAAAAATAAGAAGAATTTGTATCAATTGTATTAAAAAATCAAAAAATTTTATTCTAATGAGTTCTTTTTTAACACATTTAGGTTTATGAACAGAGATTTTGGAGAAAAATTAACGATCTGGTATGTCCAAAACAAGCGACATTTACTCTGGCGAGACATTCACAACCCATACAAAATATGGTTATCCGAAATTATTTTACGGCAAACACGGGTAAATCAGGGATTGAGCTATTATCACTGGCCCTATGTTCTTTCGCTGGTCGAAGCTTCCGTTCACCATCGGGGCGTCTTCGACCGTTTACCGGCAACAATTCACTCATTTAAAAATTTCGTCCTGTTTTATTTCGGTTTTTTTAAAGACCCCTTTAAACAATAAGACAAAAAATTCACTATCTTTGGTTCACCAAAAACAAATAATAAATTTTCCTGTTCTGCGGCTCATTGCCCGTTATTTACAGGATAAAAACATCATTAAATAAAATATTATGGCTGGATTAAACAAAGTAATGCTCATTGGACGTATTGGAAAAGACCCCGATACTTATGTGTTTGATAACGGAAACAAAAAAATTAGTTTCACGCTGGCTACTTCTGAAAGATACCGTGATAAGGATAAAGGCGATTGGATTGAGCAAACCGAATGGCATAACATAGCCGGATACGGCTACCTTGCCGAAAAGGCTTTTGCCAAAGGCGATATGGTGTATGTGGAAGGGAAAATAAAAACCAGGAAATACACCGACAAGGAACAGAATGTACGCTATTTTACAGAAATCATAGCTGACAAAATCAACATTCTGCTGCGTAAATCTGTCGATAGCGGTTCTTATGGAAGCGGGAGCACTCCGCCGCCGCCGGCACAGGAGCAAAATTCCGTGGAAGACCCGCCCGAAACAGTTGCTGGTACAACAGAAGATGATTTGCCGTTTTAGCGGTTCAGGAAACAGACCTGTGCATTCGTAAAACAATTCTTTTTACTTTTGCCACATATTGTTGAACGAAATCCATTGTTTTGGAAGAGATTGCTTTAGATCCTGATCCTCACCTGTTGCATGTAATGCTCAGTAACTTTTATAAGGGCTTCCCGCCTGCAGCGTTCATTACCATAGCCATACTCATCGTAATGCTTATAGTTTCAGGACTGATTTCCGGTTCGGAGACAGCATTTTTTTCGCTTCAGCCGGCTGACCTGAATAAACTGAAGAAAAATCATGGTAAAAGAGGCAAAAAGGTAATTTCATTGCGTAACAAACCTAAAGAATTACTCGCTACCATATTGATTTCCAATAATTTTATCAATGTGGGAATTGTAATTATCTCTACTTACCTTACAACGTTGATGTTTAACCTGAAGAGTCATCCCGCACTTACTTTCTTGATACAAATTGTAATTGTTACCTCGCTTCTGCTGATTTTCGGCGAGATTCTTCCCAAGATCTATGCCAACAAAAAACCGGTTGCTTTTTCGCTTTTTATGGTAGATACCATTGCCGCTTTGATGTGGCTTTTCAAACCGCTAAGCATGATTCTCGTTAAATCCACTGCTGTTATCGACAAACGGATGGTGGCGAAGAAAGCCTCTGTAAGCATGAGCGAGCTCTCCGATGCCATCGACATGACCGTAGATGACTCCACTCCGGAAGAAGAGAAAAAGATTTTGAAAGGTATTGCTACCTTTGGCGAAAAGGAAGCCAGCGAAGTAATGCGCTCGCGGGTGGATGTTACCGCGGTTGACACCGAAATGCTTTTCCACGAAGTTATACAGATTGTAACCGAATCGGGGTACTCACGTATTCCGGTTTACAAAGAAAACCTGGACCATGTGGAAGGGTTGCTGTATATTAAAGACCTTCTGCCACTGATTGAAAAGCAGGAAGAACTGGACTGGAAACCGCTGATACGACCCGCCTTTTTTGTGCCTGAAAACAAAAAAATCAACGATTTGTTGCAGGAGTTCCGCGAAAAGAAAATCCACATGGCCATTGTGGTGGATGAGTATGGCGGCACATCCGGAATCATTACATTGGAGGATATTCTGGAAGAGATTGTGGGAGAAATAAGTGATGAATTTGATGTGGAGAATGAGGCATTTCATTACAAAAAACTGAACGCTTATACCTATCTTTTCGATGCTAAAACGCTGCTGAACGACCTGTGTAAGATTCTGGAAATTGATGATGACACTTTTGACAACGACAGTGGTGAGTCAGATTCGCTGGGAGGTTTGGTTCTGGAGCTGGAAGGTAAAATTCCCGAAAAAGGAGAGAAAATAAAATACCGTCAGTTTACGTTTGAGATTGTAGATGCCGATGTGCGAAAAATTAATAAGATAAAAATTACACTCAACGAGAAGGAAAAAAATGAATAAAAAGATTTTTTGGATTTTTGTGCTGCTGCCTCTGCTTTTTTTTGCCTCTTCCTGTAACAACCAGTACACACCCAAACCGCTCGGCTATTTCCGTATCGACCTGCCTCAACACCAATATCGTCGGTTCGACAGTACTTTCCCGTACCGTTTTGATTATCCTACGTATGCCCGTATTACCGATGATCCCAGATCTCCACAACAAAAATATTGGATAGACATTCGTTATCCTCAGTTCAAAGCTACCCTGCATATTAGCTATAAGGTTATCAACCACAATCTTAGGAAATATCTTGAAGATTCGCGCAAAATGGTAGTAAAACACATCCCGGAAGCCAGTGCCATCAACGACAGCCTTATTGTCGACCCGCAGCGGAAACTTTATGGTATGACTTACGACATCGAAGGAAATGGAGTGGCCTCGCCGTATCAGTTTATCCTTACCGACAGTAGCCGTAACTTTTTGCGCGGCTCGCTCTATTTTTATGTGGTTCCCAACAACGACTCGCTGGAACCCGTGATTCAATTCATAAAAGATGATATTCGTCATCTTATCAAAACTTTTCATTGGAAAAAGCTGGCAAAGAAGTAATTGGTTTTTGGTAATGCTTCGGGTGTGGGCTTATTTTGAACGTGGACGCTCAAAGCAGGGATGCGGCTTCTGTTTTGATTTATTTGTCTATTTTTGGCAGGAGAAAAATAAACAACGGATTATTTCTTACCAAACAACGGGAGGTAAAGCCTATGATAGAAACGGTAAAATTAGGTGGACGGTTGAAATGGCACCATGTTGCGAGGCCTTCCGAACAGGATTTTGAATTTTTGGAAAATACTTTTCACTTTCATGCACTGGATATCGAAGACTGCCGGCA
>VAOW01035924.1_pt1 | contig 10557 bp, 7 predicted proteins | sample 3393921 | NCBI WGS metagenome assembly VAOW01 (sample SAMN08290428, study PRJNA428436) | hydrothermal vent metagenome | isolation source: Deep-sea hydrothermal vent chimney | place: Indian Ocean: Southwest Indian Ridge | depth 2742 m m
GAAACGCCCACTTTCCAACTGACTTGACACATAAGCCAGATCGCGTACTACAGCCACCAGCAGCTCATTGATACCCCGGATGATTTGGCCATCTACAAAGGCCTGTGAGGGCGCCTTGTTAAGCTCGATCTTGATGCCCCGATCCTGTTGCAGGACCTGGATATCGAAGTCCGGGTAGCGCTCCTGTACCGAGCGGGGATCATCCGTGACATTTCCTGAGGTCAGCACGGCCAATGCGCAATTGCGCAACAGTCCATGCAAACCCGACTGGGTCATGTCCCGCAACCGGACCACTTCATTACGCGAAAGCACATCCAGCCCCCCGGAAGGGCTGATGCGAGCGTTAACTGTTGTAGGTGAATCGGTCATAGATCGGGATCGCAGTTGCGCTTTCATCGTCATCTCCATACCCCATGCCTCGACCATGAGCAGAGAAATCACCATGGCCAACCCGGACTGACAAGCATCTCCTATGCTGACAGGCATGGCAACCATCAGCAGCGCCCAGCGACAAGGATACCTGCCCACGCCGCAGATACCTGGTTGGCCTTTAGTAAGTACCCCCCGGCAGAGCCGGGGATTACCTTAAGTATTTATACCTGAGCAAGCCTGTCCAACACGCGTCTCGGTCCGACGACAAGCCGCCGACACCCCGAAGGGTGCCGGCTTGAAAGAACACCGCTTCGATCAAAACGTATAGCGCAAAGTCACCTGTACCGACCAACGCGATAGCGGACGGGTTTGAGAATCGAGGATGCTGTACGACTGCGGGGCATAGTTGCCGTTACTGTCGGTGTAGCGGCTCAGATCATAGATGTACTTACCGTTGGCCGTATCGATACCGGCAAAATTAGCAATTGAGCGCGCCGCCGGGAAGCCTGCCGAAGGATACTGACCCCAGTTGTGGTTAAGCATGTTGAGGAAGTTGTAAACATCGAGCACCACCTCACCCTTGTTGCCCTTGAACAAGCCTGGAACCTCCTGAGTCAGCCGTAGATCCAGCTCATGCGTCCACGGCAAATGAGCGGAATTACGCGGTACGTCACGACCTGCATACTGGCGTAAACCCGCCTGGGTCTTGATGTAGTTGAAGAACTGCTGTTGCAACTGCGCCGAGGTATTGCTAGTGAACTCGACATCACCCGGACCCGACGGCACATAGACCAAGTCGTTGTTGCTGCGGCTGTCACCATTAGCATCATTGCCGAAGATCCAGCTGTACGGACTGCCGCTGGCCACATTCAGGAAAGCCCCGACCGTGGTGCGATAGTCACCAATAAACCGATGTGACCAGGATACCCAGGCACTGAATCGATCACGAACATTGTAATTGGCTGTATAGGCGATATCTGCATTCGGGTTGACACTTGGGCTGTACTTCCAGTTCGAATAGGCAATCGACGAAGTGCCGTTATTCACGCTACTGGAACGGCCATGTGTCCACGATGTCGACCAGGCAAAGCCATCATTCGCCGGCCGGCTCAGTGCCAGGGTGAAGTACGTTGCGCTACCCCGGGCGGTATTGCTGAGCAGCATGATGCTGCCGTAAGCCGGATTGGCATTGCCCAATTCGCAACTGCGCGAGGTACAAATACTGCCATTGCTGTTGAGACGGTAGTAGATAGGCCGACCATCCGGACCGTAGGCACTAGGGGTACCCAGGTTCAGATTTTGATAGTAGATAGCATCCTTGTCCCGCAGATATGAGACGTTGGCACTGGCCACCATACCCCCCCATGGTAAGGCGCTATCAAAACCCAGCGAAGCCTTGAGAACCGTGGGCTGACGGAAGTTATTATTCAACAAATCCACCGTCTGCGCAGGCTGATTGGTGAGCGGGGTCGGCTGGTTGTACGGGTCTGCTGAAAAGGCTCCGCCTTGTGAAGGCGAATAGGCCTTGTAGGTGGTTACAGTCAGACCATTGTTGGTGAATGGATTGGATTGCCACACCCCCGGGGTAGCCCCCATGAACAGACCGGCACCCCCTTTCAACTGCATGGGTCGCTGGGTGTCAAAACTATAATTGAACGATACCCGTGGCTGCAGTACAGAGTTGCCATCAATAGTGTGGTTGTTGGCCATCCCGAAGGCCTGCTGAAACCCGCTGTTCAGTTGTGGTTTCTGGTCGACTTTGGGGATATCCCAGCGCAGACCATACTGCAGGGAAAGCTGGTTATTGACCTGCCAATCATCTTGCGCGAAGAAGCCGTAGTTGTTGTACGACCAGATCGCTGAGGCGCCCGAGAGTTGACCGCTAGAGGGCTGGCGCAATTGGTAATAAGCATAGTTACCGCTCTGGAAGTCGGCGATGGTGTTGAACGAATAAACCCCAAAATAATAGGGTAGGAACAAATTGTTGTAACTGTTGCGAGTGAAATCAGCACCGAACTTGATGGTGTGATTACCCAGGAACAGGGTGCCAGCCCAGAAACCAGTCCAGGTTTTGGTGCTCAAGCTATTGCCCTGATAGTAGGTACTGGTGCCCAGTATGACCGCTGGATCAAAGCGGCCGTTGGTGTGTACCGTAACCAGGGGAGCGACAGCATTGAGTTTGGGTAGGCGTGAATACTTGCCATAGGACACCGAAGTCTCAGTAGAGAAATTCTCGCTCCAGTCGTCGTACAGATTGACGACAAAGTTCTTGAAGTCACGTAGCTGCGAGTAATTGTTGCTTTGCAGACCCACCGAGCCGCTGTAACGAGTACTAAACCCCGGAAACACGGCAAGATTGCTGGTCACTCGGTCATAACGAAAGCTCAGCCGGTGGTTGTCACTAATATTCCAGTCAATCTTGGCAAGATAGCGCTTTTCATCGGTGTTCAGGGCACCGGCTATCGCACTGCCAGTTGGTAAACCATAGCCTTGGGCTATGCTGCTGATCTGACTCAATTCAGTCGGGGTGATGTTGATGATATTGGCCTTACCGGAACCGATAATACCGATATTCGGAGCTGGCGACGAGGTCTTGCTCTTCTCATAACCCACGAAGAAGAAAAGCTTGTTCTTGATAATTGGCCCGCCGAGGGTGAAGCCATCCGTAGTTTTTCTATTAAACCCGGTGAATGACTGGCTATCCTTGCCATTGCCGACCCAGCCCTTGGGTAAATAGACATAGTAGACACTGCCATGAAAATCGTTGGTACCACTCTTGGTCACGGCATTGATCTGCGCACCGGTATTGCGGGCATTGGTGACGTCGTAGTTATTGGTGGATACATTAATCTCACTGATGGTGTCGATCGAGATCGGTTGGCCGAGCGAGGGCATGCCCCCTGCTTCAAGACCAAACGGATCGTTGGTGGGCACGGCATCAATGGTGATGTTGTTGTAGCGACTGTTCTGACCCAATGCAGAAATCTCGCCACGTGCCGGATTGGTGATATTTACTAAGGGATCAAGCCGCACATAATCCTGCAAGCTGCGCCCTGTTGCTGGCAGGGAACTGATCGCCGAGCGCGTAATGGTGGTTGATAAGCCCTTGTTGTCCGGCTGGAAGATACTGCTCAGCGAATTGGCCGTAACCACCACATTGGCCAGCGCCTGGGCCTGCACTCCCAAAGTAAAATCGACTTCGCTGGTCTGGGCAAGTTTAAGGTACACATGATCATTCTCAGTAGTCTTGAAACCTTTCTTGCTCACTAAAACGTCAAACGGGCCACCCACACGCAAACCCTGCGCGTTGTAGGTCCCCTTGGCATTGGTACTGACAACCCGCGTCGTTCCGGAGGGTACATGCACAATGGTCACGGTGGCCCCCACCACGGGCTGACCCTTGGGACCCAACACCCGGCCGTTGATGGCCGATGACGTGTTCTGCGCAAAGGCCGGCGTGGCCGCCAACAACACGGCGACGGCGAACGGCAGCGCCTTGATTCGAATCCGATTACTCATATTTATTGCCCTTGACTTGGTTCAACTCATCCAGAAAACGTACGCCTACCCCTTGCTGGGCAAGCCGCCCTAAACGGTCCAGATACACCCCTGCCCGGGTGTGGTTTACCCACCCGGCTAACAAAAGTCTAACAGGCCTTTATGACAGTTTGGTAAACTCTCTGGTAGGGGTTTGTAAGCTTGCTAGCAACCAAGTCTTGCCGGTATTTAAGCTAATCCGGATGAGCACGAACGGTCTCTCCAGCCACGATCAACCCACCCCCTTGCGCGGCCGAACGAGAACCCAGACGATCGCCCCAAATTGTCGTGAAAACCGCCGGACTCAGATCCCGGCGCTATGCAGGTAGTCGACGAGCCCATTGAGAAACATCTGCACCGAGAGCGCGACCAGCAACATTCCCATCAAACGTTCCAGTGCCGTCAGCACACTCTCACCCAACCAGCGATACAGATAGGTTGAAGAGAGCAGAATCGCTGCGGCAGCCAACCAGGCTAGAAATAGTGCCAGGCTCCAGCTCCCCAAGCGTAGCGGTTGCTGGTTGGCGAACAACAGCAACGCGGCCATGGTCGAAGGTCCGGCCACGGAGGGGATTGCCAGCGGCACAATAAATGGCTCACCGTCCCCTGACGGACCAAATATGCCGTCCTTAGACGGAAAAATCATCCGCACACCGATAAGAAACAATACCAAACCGCCGGCGATACTGACCGACTCCTGCTTGAGCTGCAGCACAGCAAGAATGTAGCGCCCCCCCAGTAGAAAACCGAACAACACCACCAAGGCGATAAGCATTTCCCGTATCAGCACAAAGCGTCGGCGCCGTGGCTCGACGTTTTTGAGCAGACTCAAAAACAGCGGGATATTCCCCAATGGATCCATGATCAGGAACAGCAGTACCCCCGCTGAAAGCGTATTGATATCACCCTGCATGCGGATTACCCCCAGTACCTATGTGACGTTCTGTGCATTGCATGGTATCTGCCCGCGGCCACCCATCCTCACCGCTCCAACCTATCGCTACGGACATCTTTCTATATGACCAGCGCTGCCCAACCGTCACGCATCCGCCTTATGGGCTTCGCGTACCAGGCGCACAAGCTCCCCCGAAGCATGCAGATCCAGCACGATATCGCAACCGCCGATCAACTCACCCTGAACATACAACTGGGGAAAGGTCGAGCAGTTGGCGAAGCGCGGTAACCCCGCCCGCAATTCCGGATCAGCTTGCACATTAACGGCATGAAACCCAGCATCCACCTGCCGCAGTGCCTGCACGGCACGACTGGAGTAGTCACACATTGGAAACTGCGGGCTACCTTTCATGAAGAGGACAACCGAATGCGAATCAAGAATTGACCGAATGCGCTGATTCACGTTCATGGTGGACTCGCTACAATGGGAATAGGCGCAACACGCCGGCGCGTCTATTCTAGCAGCCGGTTCATACCACCTAGCCCTAATGGGCAGCAATTCAACCCCTGATCCGTCAAGGAGCCTATCCAATGGCAATCGAACTTCCTCCCCTCCCCTACGACCGCAGTGCCCTCGAACCGCATATTTCCGCCGAAACACTGGACTTTCACTACGGTAAGCACCATCAGGCCTATGTGACCAAGACCAATGCCATGATCAAAGATACCGAGTTCGAATCGTTACCGCTGGAAGACATCATCCGTAAAGCCAGCGGTGGACTTTTCAATAACGCCGCCCAGGTCTGGAACCACAGCTTTTACTGGAACTCACTCGCACCGCAAGCTGGCGGTGATCCAAGCGGCAAGCTGGCCGATGCCTTAGTCAAGGCTTTCGGCTCCATTGATGAATTTCGTGAAACTTTCACCAAGACGGCGATTGCTACGTTTGGTTCCGGCTGGGCCTGGCTGGTGCAACGCCCGGATGGCAGCCTGGCCATAGCCAGTACCTCCAACGCCGCCACCCCGATCTCTGGAGCTGACCGTCCATTGTTAACCTGTGATGTGTGGGAGCATGCCTATTACATTGACTATCGCAATGCCCGACCAAAATATCTGGACGCGTTCTGGAAGCTGCTGAACTGGGAATTTGCAGCCGGACAGCTGGCCTGAACGACACCCTGCAAGGATTTTGAAAAAGCCGCCTACAAGGCGGCTTTTTCTCGTCCATTCATCACTATCCCTATAAACGGAGTGAGCAAGCGACCTATCAAGCGGATAGGCGAGGAGCGAACGAGCACACGACACCGCAATCGGTTCGCACAGTAGGTTTTTAGAGGTTCCCAATCGATATAAGTACCGGCTCAGCAAGCTTCATCCTGGGCGAGAACCGCCAGCACCGGGGCCAGCTGCGTCTCGCGACCCAGGGCGTGGCCCAGCTGCTGCAGACGGGTCCTTAAGCTTGCCTGGTCAGATGCACAAATCGTCGCATGGCCCACCTTACGACCGGCCCGTGGACTTTTTCCATATTCATGCCAGTGCGCATCGGTTGTCCTCAGGAAAGTGGCCATATCCGGTAATGAGCCGATCCAGTTAAGCATGCAGGCATGCCCGGATTGGCCGGTATCACCCAGCGGCAAGCCAAGTACCGCCCGTAGGTGATTCTCGAACTGGCTGCAATGCGCGCCATCGATACTCCAGTGGCCCGAGTTATGAACCCTGGGGGCCATTTCATTTCCCAGCAGGCACCCCTGATCCAAAAACAATTCCAAGGCTAAAACCCCGACATATTCAAGCCGCTCAGCCAGAGTGCGAGCATGCTCAACTGCGGCCGCCTCAAGCTCGGCGGACAAACCCGGTGCCGGGGCCAGGCTCACGGAAAGTATCCCCTCGGTATGCCAGTTGCGAGTAACTGGCCAAGCCCGGAACTCGCCATCGCGTCCGCGCACGGCCAGTACCGAAATCTCACTCTCGAAAGCGACCAAAGCTTCGAGAATCAGCTCGTATTCCACGGCCTGACTACTCAGTGCGGCCCATGCTCGATCGGCATCAGCCAGGCTGTACAAACGAAACTGACCTTTACCGTCGTAACCAAGCCGGCGCGTCTTCAAGATCGCTGGAACCCCTACCTTCTGCAAAGCGGTATCAAGCTCGGCCCGTGATGACACGGCAGAAAAGGCCGGTGTTGCCAGACCAATCTCAGCGAACAGGGCCTTTTCGGCAAGGCGATCCTGGGCGATAGCCAAGGCATTCGGTTGCGGAAATACCGGAGCGCTGGTAGCGATCACTGCGGTCGCAGCAGCCGGAACATTTTCAAAATCGAAGGTCACCACGTCCACCGCCCGGGCCAGGCGCTGCAGAGCATCACGATCCTGCCAATCCGCAACATTCAGAGGAGCCAGCGCCCCCGCACAGGCATCAGCACAACGATCCAGTACCTGAAACCGTACTCCTAGCGGGGTACCGGCAAGTATCAGCATACGGGCCAATTGTCCGCCACCCAGAATGCCGACAACCGGAGCCTTCATGCCTGCCTCGGATCGGCAGCCGTCAGTACTGCTGCGGTCTGTTCACTTCGAAAACGCTGCAGTGCCTCACTCACAACGGTATTTTCTCTGGCCAGCAAGGCCACCGCAAACAAGGCGGCATTAACCGCCCCGGCCCGGCCGATCGCAAATGTGGCAACCGGTATTCCAGCCGGCATCTGCACTATCGATAGTAGTGAATCCAGACCATTCAAAGCCCGCGATTGAACCGGAACCCCGAGTACGGGAAGGATCGTTTTGGCTGCCAGCATCCCCGGCAAATGGGCCGCACCACCGGCTCCGGCAATGATGACCGCCAAGCCTCGTGAGGTTGCAGAAGCGGCGTATTCAAACAATAAATCCGGGGTTCGATGAGCTGATACCACCCGTACCTCATGAGCGATACCGAACTGTTCTAACATCTCTACGGCATGACGCATCGTTTCCCAGTCGGAACGTGATCCCATGACCACCCCAACCTGGGGTAATTGATCCCGAATCGGCATTGGCTGGCCCCGTCAAAAAAAGCTATTGTACGCGTTGCGTGCTTGCGCGATAACAAGGCCTAGCCCCTTGCTACCGCAAACTGATCATCATCTTCACAGACAGACAGGATCTGCATCATGGACACTCGCCTACTCGATATTCTGGTTTGCCCGGTCAGCAAGACCCCACTACGCCTACTGCAGCGCAAAGAACTGGCTGCGCTAAATCGTGCCATTCAAACAGAACGGGTTGAAACCGTTGTCGGCACAGCCCTTCAGTCCCCGTTGACTGAGGGTCTGATCACCCGTGATGGCAAGGTCATTTATCGCCTCGACGACGGCATCCCGGTCCTTCTTCCCGAAGAAGGAATAGGTACTGTGCAGCTGAACGATTTCCCACTCTGATCCAGGAATGCGCACTCCGTCACGAAATTACAACTGAAATGTAAGAGAATGTGACTTGGCAGAGCTGTATACATCCTTCTTATGAATCAGGCCAAAGACTCCAAGCACAATGCCAAGGTAGTATCCATTGGCGCTCCCAAACAGGGGAACTTGCCGCGGCTCGGTGAACTGCTTGGCAAGGTGCAGACCATTGCATCGCGGCATCTGCATGCGTTGACCGCATCGCTTTTTGACAATCTTGACGACGCCTTGTTCGATCTGGCTGAAAAGGCCTCCAACAATGCTGTGCAGGTAGCCTATTTTGACGGCATGCGGGAACTGCGCAAGAAACGCAACATTATCGAACGCTTGTTCAATCAGGATATTACCGACCGCTTGAGGGATCTGGCCGCCGGAAAAGTACGCGACCGCAAAAATCCGCTGGAAGCCGGAAGCGGAGAGAACCAGGAACTCAGCCTCATTGAAGACAGTCAACTGGAAGAAGCCCTGGCTGTCAGCAGCATGGCGAGCAAAGCCGAAATGCGTTTTGCGCGCCACCTGTTTGCACTCAATGAACGCCTGTCCGTGTTATGCGGGGGCGTGCGTATCGAAGGCAGCGCTTTGGGTCCCCTGGATCCAGCTGCTCTGGCCCTTGCTTCCCAACTGGCATTGCGAGAACTGGTCTCCGATGTACAAATCAAGCTGATCGTCTATAAACTTTTCGATCGCTATGTGCTGGGCCACATCGACAGCATGTACGACGAGATCAATGCCACTCTCGCCAGTGCCGGGGTTTTGCCGCAAGTACGCAACCCGGTGGCAACCGCCATGCACCGACGGGCCGCGCGAGGCCATTATTCAGGTAATCGTGAACCCGCGTCCACCTCGGATGAATATTCCGAAGCCATCCAGGACCCATCCGATTGGGACGCTGCAACGCAACGGGAAATTCTCTCCACACTTGCCGACCTACTGGCCGCTCGCAGACCCCAGCATGCAGAGGAATCGATGGAAAACCACGACACCTCAAGCAATCCTGACCATGCCGCCAGTCCCCCACCTGGACCCACTCAGATTCTCAATGCCTTGACACTCTTGCAAGCAGAAGTCGCCAAAATGAGCTCACAGGCAAGGTTTTCTGGCCGGGAAAGTGATGATGTTCAACATCTGAAACAAGAACTTCTCAACCAGGTGGCACAGATCAGTGGACAGAGCGGAATGCGAATCTCCGCGGATGAGGAAGACACCATCGACCTGGTTGCCATGCTGTTCGAATACATCCTGCAGGATCGTAATCTGCCTGCAGAGATGCAGGTCTTGCTGGCTCGACTGCAGATCCCCTATCTCAAGGTTGCGGTGTTGGATCGCAGGCTGTTTGCCTCACGTGCCCACCCGGCACGACGCTTGCTTGACCTGCTGGCCGATGCCGGCAAAGGCTGGACCCGCGAAGCGGATCCGGATCAGCGCATGCTCAAGGAAGTCCGCCAGGTAGTTGAAACTATTCTTGCGGAATTTGACGATGATCTGAACGTCTTCTCACGCCAACACGAGCAGTTTACCGCCAAACTACAGTCATTCTGGAAACGTGCCAACCTCTCCGAACAGCGAGCTGCCGAGGCGGCCAAGGGACGGGAAAAACTGGATGTCGCCCGCCGCCTGGCTGCCAGCGAAGTGCTTTCAAGAATGCGCGATCACGCCCCTCCAGCCCTGATCCACAGTCTGCTGACCCGCCCATGGGCAAATTATCTGGTGCTTCTACTGCTGCGGCAGGGGGAACAATCGGCAGAATACAAGTCCTCGGTACGCTTCATTGATGATTTGATCTGGAGTGTGGAGCCGAAGCCTACTGCCGCATCCCAGGACAAACTGCGCGCCCTGCTGCCCGACCTTGAAAAAAACCTCAGGCGGGGCCTGTCGACGGTGGCTTTTCATGAGCCGGACATGAACCGGCTCTTGGTAGATTTGAATACGATCTACGCCCCCTTGCTGGGTGAACAAGCGACTCCACGAATGACCCTCTCCAGCGATGCCCCGCTGCTGGCATCCAAACACCCCGATATCGACACCCGCGATCAGGACACTGCGGACATCGTCCTGAAATTTGCAAGCGTACCTGCAGTCACCCAGGCCCTGGAGGATGGCAGCTCCGACTCCGACGAAATCATGCTGGATACTGCACAGCTGGAGATCATCCGCACTCTCAAGCAAGGTTCCTGGTTCGATTTTCTCGATGCCCAAGGCCAACATCAACGGGCCAAGTTATCCTGGATCAGTCCTATTAGTGGCCGCTACCTGTTCGTCAATCGACGGGGTCTGAAAGTTGCCGACAAATCAGCGGTCGAGCTAGCCAATTTGATTCTTTC
>VAOW01013731.1_pt1 | contig 10526 bp, 8 predicted proteins | sample 3393921 | NCBI WGS metagenome assembly VAOW01 (sample SAMN08290428, study PRJNA428436) | hydrothermal vent metagenome | isolation source: Deep-sea hydrothermal vent chimney | place: Indian Ocean: Southwest Indian Ridge | depth 2742 m m
AGCAGCGAGTAGGAGGGTGAAATCGGAACCGCCGGAGCCCCGACATACATCGCGGCAAGTTGCAGAACCCCGGATTCGACGCTGTTTTCCGACAGGACCATAACCGGGGCCTTGTCATCTATCCCGCGATCCAGGAGCGCCTGGGCGACGGATCGGACTTGGCGAAGGACGTCGCGGTAAGTCAGTTCGCGCCAGCCGCCGTCGCCGCCACGCATGGCCAGGAAAACCCGCGACGGCGTCCGCTCAGCCCAGCCTTGCAGATATTCCAGCAGATGGCGGGCGTAAGGTTCCAGCGGTGTCGGCGAGCGCAGAATCACCCGCCCGCCGTCAAGATGTTCGATCTCGACACGGGCCGGCGCAAATTTCTGTTCCGAGAAAATCGCTTCGTTCATCCGGCCCGACCGTGTCCTATTTCATTTCGGCGGTCACATCCGCCAGCGCCGCCGCGGCGCATTCAAGCGCCTCGGCGATATGGTCCCTGGTCGTCACCGTCGCCAGCGCCATCATGCCCCGCGGCGCGAAGAACAGGCCGTGATTCATGGCGGCGAGGTGGAACTTCGACATGATTTCGGCGTCCTCGCGTACCATCGAGGATGCGGGCGGACGATTGCTGAAATAAATATTGAGGCACGACCCATAGTGGTTGATCGAAACCGGCAAGCCGACCTTGCGGACGGCGGCGATCATGCCGTCCTTCAACTCCTGGGCGAGTACGTGCATGGCCTCGATGCGCTCGGCCGTCAGCTCGCGCACCGAGACGGTTCCGGCCGCCATGGTGACCGGATTGGCATTGAACGTCCCGGTATGAAAGACCTTCATGTCGGCGGGATCGAAGACCCGCATCAGTTCGCGCTTGCCGCCCACGGCACCGACCGGGAACCCGCCACCGATCCCTTTTCCGGTCATCGTCAAATCGGGGTCCACGTTCATGACGGACTGACATCCGCCAGTGGCGAAGCGCCAGGTCAGCACTTCGTCCAGAACAAACAGGGCGCCGGCCTTGTGAGCGGCCTCCCTGACGCCGTTTAGGAATTCGAGGTTCGCGGGAATAACGCCACCGGAACCCAGAACCGGTTCGAGAAACACCGCTGCGATCTCGCGGCCGTGATCGGCGAGAACGGTTTTGAAATCATCGAGGTCGTTGTAATTCGCAAGATAGGTGCGGGGTCCTTCATGCCCGAAGGAACCCGTTTCGAATTCCAACAGCGAACCGTGATAGCCGTAGCGCGCCATCAGCAGCTTCTCGCGCCCGGTGATCTTGCGAGCGATAGTGAAGGCCAAGGCGCCGGCTTCGGTTCCCGAATTCGTAAAGCGGATTTGCTCGACCGACGGCAGACGAGCGACAAGCTGTTCCGCCAACTGGTTTTGCATGGGATTGGCGGCAGCCCAGCCGGTACCGTTCGCAATCTGCCTCCGGGCCGCCTCGACAATCGGCGGATAAGCGTGGCCGTGGACCATGGCGGTGTAGTTATTGACGAGATCGAGATAGCTATGGCCGTCGGCATCCTGGAAATGGGCGCCGCGAGCGCGCTCGATCGCCAAAGGATAGGGCGTCCAGTAACCGGCCTGCCGTGAAGTGCCGCCGGGCATGACCCGTTTTGCGGCAGCGTAGAGCGCCGCGCTGCTGGGCGTGTTGGCGATATACGCCTGCACAATTGGGGAAACAGGGGAAAGAGCTGGCGCGCTATTCGCAAGTGGGCGTGAGGCCATGGCCTACCTCCCTACCAATCGTACGCTTCGATATCGGGGATCGCCGGGGCGAAGGCGCCTGACCGATACATTTCGGCCACCGTTTCGAAATAGTCGGTGAACGGAATGTCGTGATCCAGATAAGGCACTTCCTCACGGAGGATGCCGTGCATTTTCCGGGTCGCCGAGCTGAGCTTGTCAACACCGCGCAGGTCGGCGGCCTGGGCCGCGCAAATCAGCTCATAGGCCAGGATATAGGACGTGTTCTTCAGGACGTCACGGGTGCGCCGGGTCGCCACCAAGCCAAACGATACATGGTCTTGGAAATCGCCGGTCGAGGGCAGAGACTGAATCGACATCGGCGTGCACATTTGCCGGTTTTCTGCCGTCACCGAGGTCGCCATGAACTGTCCGCCCATCAGGCCCAGGCGTATTCCGGGGTGCTCCTTGACCAAAAAGGGTGGCAAATCGCCGTTGAGGTCGGGGTGAAGCAGCCGGTTATTGCGGCGATCGGACAAGTTGCACATCGTCGTCAGAACGATGGCCAGTTGATCCATGGCGTTCGAAATATACTGGCCATGGAAGTTCGCATTGTGCACGACGTCATTCTCGGCCACGACCACCAGCGGGTTGTCGCTTGCCGAGTTGAGCTCGATTTCGAGCGTGCGCTGGATGAAACCGATGGTATCGAGCACCGGCCCCATCACCTGGGGCGTGGCGCGCAACGAATAGGCGTCTTCGATCTGCTCACCCAACTTGTGCGGTTTGTCGGTCGCCAGCTTGTGCAGCCAGGCTTCGACTTCGTCGTCCTGGACGATCATCCGGCTATCGGCGAGCGTTCGGTAAATGCAGTCGGCGACCCGCATCTGGCCGGGATGCGGTTTCTGAACGTGCGCCGCCGGATGGAACGGCATGATCTTGGCCTTTTGGACCTCCAGGCTCATGCAAGTACCGAGCATATACGCGTTGATCATCTGCTTGGCGGAATCGGTCAGACACCCCGCCATTCCCGCCATCTGCGACGTCCCGTTGATCAGCGCCAGACCTTCCTTGTAGCCCAGCTCCATTACTTCGATGTCGGCGCGTTTCATGGCTTCGGCGCCGGAGAGTATTTCGCCCTGATACTTGGCGCGCCATTGGCCGGTACCGACGAGCGCGATGCAGGCGAGCGGGCTTAAGTCGCCGCTGGTGCCGAGAGAGCCTTTTTCTGGAATGCACGGCACGATGCCGTGATTGAACATGGCGACATATTTTTCGAAGTTCTCGAGCGAAATCGCGGAAACCCCGCGACCCAGCGAGTTGATCCGCGCCAGCATCGCTGCGCGCACATAGGCGTCGTCCAAATAATCACCGACATTCGTTTGCACGCAGCGCAGGAGGTTGTTCTGGGCTTCGCCCGCCAGGGACGGGGGAAGCAACCAGTTCACGAATCCGCCAACACTGGTCGTCACACCATAAATAATGCGGCCGGATTTAACAAACTTGTCCAGCAGATCGCGCGAGGCGGTTACGCGCTTGCGGATTTCATCGGTAAGGACAACCCGGCTGTTGGGATTCTTTACGACGGCGCTCAGCGTTTCGATGCTCAGGCTTTCGCCGTCCGGGATGAAGATACCCGGCTCCGAGGAGCCGCCCTCTCGTCGATCATGCGCGCCGATTGACCCTTCATTCTCTCGGGGCGTGGTTTCCGTTTCCAAACTTGTACTCCCGTCTCTGCCAGATGTGTCATCGCTATCCTACAACACCCACCCTATCCATGCCGTTAAATCAAGGCGAAAGCGTAGCACTCCAAGTGCTTGCAATATTATCATGAGGTGCTATGCTGGATCGAACGTTCGTTCGAGTCCGGGCGGATTGAGGACTTCAGAATATGACTGCTATTGATGCCTGGGGCTATTTCCTCGGCGCTGCGAACACACTGCTTGAGAGGCGGGCCTTTCAAGTGGAGCACTGGGCTGCCGATGAGGTCGTGGTGCAGGTGGCTGGCTGCGGCCTGTGCCACACCGATCTGGGTTTTATCACCGGACAGGTGCGCACCCGGCGGGAGTTGCCGCTGATACTGGGCCATGAGATCTGTGGAACGGTGATCGCCGCCGGTCGAAAATTCACCGATCGGGTCGGTCAACGAGTCATTGTTCCGGCGGTTCTGCCCTGTGGCGAATGTGAACTTTGCCGCGCCGGACGCGACAACATTTGCCAGCGGCAGAAAATGCCGGGCAACGATTTCAATGGCGGCTTTGCCAGTCATGTGGTGGTTCCGGGTCGTTTTTTGTGCCGCCTCCCCGAGGACCTGCACGGTTTCGAGCTGGCCGAGTTGTCGGTCATCGCCGATGCGGTGACCACGCCCTATCAGTCGCTGGTGCGCAGCGGCGTCAAGGATGACGACCTCGTGATCGTCATCGGCGTCGGCGGCATCGGTCTCTACATGGTTCAACACGCGAAGAACGCCGGTGCCATTGTCATCGCGTTGGAAATCGACCCCGACCGGCTTGCCATCGCTACGGCGCAAGGCGCCGACCACAGTTTGTGCACCCAGGGCATGACCGCGCGCGACATCAAACAGGAGATCAAGTCGCTGGTGCACCAAAATTCGTTGCCCGAGTACCGGTGGAAGATCTTTGAAACCAGCGGTTCGGCCGCAGGACAGAGTGTCGCGTTCGCACTGTTGAGTTTCGCCGGCACCTTGGGCATCATCGGTTTCACCATGGAGAAACTCACGCTCCGGCTGAGCAATGTCATGGCGTTCGATGCCGAGCTGTTCGGCAATTGGGGATGTAGCCCGAATCACTACCCGACGGTGGTTGACCAAGTGCTCAATGGGCGCATCAAGTTACGCGAGAATATCGAGGTGCATCCGCTGGATGATATCAACACCGTGGTGGCTCAGGCGCTCGATCACAAATTGCAGCGACGGGCTGTGCTCATTCCAGGAGGTTGATCAGAATGAAGAACCATGATCTGTTTGACGGCATTGAATACCGGGAGATCATCGTCGATAAACGACCGGTGATGGATCCGAGCCACGGCCCGGTGTCGGGTCTTTTCAATTGTTGGATCTACCTTAACAATCCCACCGAATACAATGCCTATACTACGACGGCCATCAAGGAAATCATCCTCGCCTTTCGGCAGGCTTCCAACGACCGCTCCGTGGTCGCGATAATTTTCACCGCAGTTGGCGACAAGGCGTTTTGCGCCGGCGGAAATGTCAGGGAATACGCCGAGTACTACGCCGGCAATCCCCAGGAATATAAACAATACATGCGCCTGTTCAACGACATGGTCACCGGCATTCTGTTATGCGACAAGCCGGTGATCAACCGTGTCAACGGCATGCGCATCGGCGGTGGTCAGGAAATCGGCATGGCCTGCGACTACTCCATCGCCGCGGACACCGCCAGATTCGGGCAAGCCGGCCCCAAACACGGTTCGGCACCCGATGGCGGCTCCACCGATTTTCTGCACCTTTATATCGGTATCGGGGCGGCCATCGAATCCTGCACTTTGTGCGAGCACTGGTCGGCGCAGCGAGCGGTTCGCATCGGGCTCATCAATAAAATCGTGCCCGTTCTGAAAAACGCCCAAGGCGAGTTTATTGTCAACCCGTTCGTTGACACCCACGAGAACGATGCCTGGGGCAACCCCGCTTACGGCGCCTTCAAAACCGGTGCCGACCTGGCCGCGGCCAAGCGTGTAGCCCACGATTGCACCACCGACCTGTCCTTGTTGGACCGCGAGGTCGAAAACTTTGCGTTCGCATTGATGAACACCATGCCCGATTGCCTGGCCAAGACTCTGGAGTCGTTGCGCAAGAAAAAGCTGGAGCATTGGCAACGCAACTGCGAAACCAACCGTTCCTGGCTGGCGTTGAACATGATGACCGAAGCGCGCGCCGGATTCCGGGCTTTCAACGAAGGTACGAAAGGGAACCGCGAAGTGGATTTCGCCGCCCTGCGCAGAGCTTTGGCCGAGGCGCATCCTTGGGATGAGGAACTCCTCGACGCGATATTGCCACACACAGACAGGTAGGCTGCATGTCTTACCGAACAATTAAATGTGCCCGCTCTGTTTCGGACCAGGTGTTCGAGATCCAGCTCAACGCGCCACCGGCCAACATCCTCAGCGCGGCCATGATGACCGAGATTTCCGCCGCGCTTGAAAGTGCCGCAGCGGACCGCAATCTCAAAGTAATCGTTATCAGCGGCGCCGGCGAACACTTCTGCTACGGCGCCAGCGTCGAGGAACATGCCCCGGGCACGGTGGCGGATATGCTGGGGGTGTTCCACAGCTTGGTCGAGAAAATCCTGGATCACCCGCTGCCCACCCTGGCCAAGGTGCACGGTTTTTGTCTGGGCGGCGGCTTTGAGCTGGCGCTGGCCTGCAGTCTACTGATTGCGGACCAGGAAGCAAAGTTTGCCGTGCCCGAAATCCAGCTTGGTGTCTTTCCGCCGGTTGCAGCGGCCTTGTTGCCTACAACCCTGGCGTCACACCTGATCCTGAGCGGCGTCCGGCTGTCGGCCCACCAGTTGCAGCAAGCCGGTTTGCTTACGGAAATCGCTGAAAACGGAGCGCTGGAAAGCACGGTAGAGCACTACGTGGAAAACCGGTTGTTGCCGCGCAGCGCCTCGTCGCTGCGCTTCGCCCACCGCGCTTTGCGAATGGTGGAATTGACGCGCTTCCGCAGCGTTATCGGCGACCTGGAATCGCTTTATCTGCGCGAACTGATGGCCAGCCACGATGCCGTGGAAGGCATCCAGTCATTCCTGCAGAAACGCCCGCCGGAGTGGAAAAATTGCTAATGCAAAACGGTCTCGACCAAATCCTCGCTCAATGCGCCCGGTTGATGGCCAAGAAGGGTTATCACGGCACCAGCATGCGCAATCTTGCTCGCGTCACGGACCGCAGTCTGGCCGGCTTATATCACTACTTCAAAAACAAGCAAGAACTGCTTTACCTCATCAATCAGCGCGGTTTCAGTTTTCTGCTGGACTCCGCCCAACGGCTGGCGCATCGGAATTTGACGTCGGCCGAGCGGCTGCGCACCTTGATCGAAAACCACGTGAACTATTTCGCCGGGCACATCAACGAAATGCGAGTCATGATGTTCGGCACGCTGGAGCTCAACCCCCGGCAAGATCGGGAAATCCGGCAACTTAAAGACGACTACAAGACCATCGTTGCGGACTGCGTGGCGGATTTGTGGCGCACCGCCGGCAACCGGGAATTCAGCGCCGCGGCGCTGAACCGCAAAACCTACCTGTTGTTTGGAATGATGAATTGGATCTACGGTTGGTACTCCCGTGATGAACACGGCACCCGGCGGGAACTGACTGAGGATATCTTCGCTACGTTTACGGAAGGCCTATGCGCATCTGCGCGCGCGGAGGTGGCGGCATGAGTGTGGAAGCCATAATCCAGCGCTGCGAACACCTGTACGCGGATCTGGATTTTTCCTGTGTTCGCGAATGGAAACGGCGAACCGACGGCAAGGCCATCGGCTTCATGCCGGTCTATGTGCCAAGGGAGATCATCCATGCCGCCGGCATGCTGCCGGTCGGTATCATGGGGGGCGGAGACAATTTGGAGATCATCCGCGGCGACGCCTATTTCCAGTCCTACATTTGCCGCATTCCACGGTCCACGATCGAATTGGGCCTGTTGGGAAAACTCGACTTCCTGGATGGCATGTTGTTCCCCGCTATTTGCGACGTCATTCGCAATCTGAGCGGCATGTGGATGATCATGTTTCCCGATTGTTACGTTAAATACCTGGATCTTCCCCAAAACTTCGATGCGGCCGGTCAGGCCTTTTATCGCAGCGAACTGGAGCACCTTGCCCGCGACCTCGAAGTCATCGCCGGAAAGCCGGTCAGCGACACCGCCTTGAACCGCTCCATCATGCTCTATAACGAGAACCGGCAAGCCATTAAAGAACTCTACGATCTGCGCAGTCAACGTCCCAGCCAGGTGCCGACCTACGAGGTCTACCTGTTGTTGCGGGCCTCCAACCTCCTCGAGGTATCCGAACACACCGAACTATTGCGCGCCTACATGCGCGATGTAACGACCGTAGAGCGGCCCGAGCATGACAATGTACGCGTTTTGGTTTCCGGGGCATTTTGCGAACAGCCGCCGTTGAGCCTGGTACGCGCCCTGGAGAACAGCGGTTGCTTTATCGTCGACGACGACTGGGTGCTGGGCAATCGTTACCAGTTGACCGATATCCGCATCGGCGACGATCCGTTGCAAGCGGTGGTTGACGCTTACATGCACGCAACGGTAGCCACCGCTTCGCGTTATGAGCCCGACCGGAAAGGGCAATCCATCGTCAATCAGGTGCGCCGGCACCAGGCTGAAGGCGTGATCTTTGCCGCTCCGAGCTTTTGCGACCCGGCGCTGCTCGATCGGCCCATGATCCAGGATGTGCTGAACCGCGAAAATATTCCCTACACCGCGTTCAAGTATTCCGAAAATACCGGCCAGATCCAGATTATCAAGGAACAGACCGGCACCTTTGCCGACTCGATCAAGCTTTGGGGTACGCAATGAGTGAAATTCCATCCGTTCAGAAAGACGAGAGCATGGTGCTCCAGAAGAAAATGATCAGTGAGCACTTCGACAGGTTGGGTCGCGTCGAAGAGCTCGGCAAGAAAGTGGTTTACACCTTCGTACCCGGCAACCTCAACGAACTGATATTAAGCTTCGACATGTTACCGGTTCATCCGGAAGTCAATGCCCTGCAATCGGGTATGCGCAAGCTCAGCGGCGAGTACGTCCAGGAAGCCGAAAAGGATGGTTATTCCGAGGATGTGTGCGGCTATGTGAAGTGTGACCTGGGTATGATGAAAAAGGGCAACATCGGACCAACCGGGCAAAAACTTCCTGCGCCCGACTTGTTGTTACTCTGCTATACGGGCTGTTTTACCTTCATGAAGTGGTTCGAGCTTCTGAAACAGGAATACAAGTGCCCGGTCGTCATGCTGCACATTCCCTATCAGGGCGACGGCGTGATCGCCGAATCCATGACCCGATATGTCGTCAAGCAATTGCGCGAAACGGTTATTCCGGCCATGGAACAGGTTTCCGGCAACCGTTTCAACGAGGACAAGCTGAAGATGCACTTGACGTCGTCGGCACGCGCCGAAGACGATCTGGTTAGCGTTTGGGAGTCGGCCAAGCACCGTCCCTCTCCGATAGACGGCTATTTCGGCGGTGTGTTTTACATCGGACCGATCTTTACTGCGTTCCGCGGTTTGCCGGAATGTGAGGCCTATTACCGTGTGCTACGCAAGGAGGTGGAATACCGTATAGAACATGGCATGGGGCCGATTACTCCGGAAGGTGAGTTGCGCGATGAAAAGTACCGACTCGTTGTCGAAGGTCCGCCCAGTTGGACCAATTTCCGGGAATTCTGGAAGATCTTTTACGACGAATCCGCAGTGATGGTGGCTTCCACTTATGCCAAGGTGGGCGGACTCTATGAATGCGGTTTTCGTCATGATGCGGGCCGGCCGCTGGCCAGTCTCGCCGAGTACTGCATGGGCTGTTACACCAACCGCAATATGGCCGGGCGCATAGACCTCCTGGAAAGCTACATCAACGAGTATCAGGCCGATGGCTTTATCATCAATTCCGTCAAGAGCTGTAATTCGTTTTCCGTCGGTCAGTTGTTGATTCTCCGGGAACTGGAAAAACGCACTCAGCGCCCCGGCGCATTCATCGAGTCGGATCTGGTTGACCCGCGTTATTTCAACGCCGCCAATATCAAGAACCGGCTGGAATCGTATTTTCAGATGATCGCGGCAAAACGCGCTGCCGCGTAGGAGGAAACCCACCATGCACCGTTGCTACATCGGCATAGACCTGGGTTCCACCACCACCAAGGCGGTGTTTCTGGACGAGAACGAAAATATGCTCGGCCGCGGTATTACCAACTCCCGGAGCAATTACGAAGTCGCCTGCACGGTGGCCCGCGAGGAAGCGGAAATCAGTACCCGCTTCATACTGCTGAAGAAAACATTGGAAGCCAACCCGCACATCGGCGCCAGGAGCACGGAGTTGATGGCTTGGTTGTCCTGCAAATACGCACTGGCCCAGCACTTGAGGCAATTGTCCGCTCTGAAGCACGAATGTCTGAGCATCCTGGCGCTGGGCCATCTGTCGGATACCGAAAAATCCGCCGACGACAATGCCATCAACCGGATTTTTTCCGAGCTTGAGAGCCAGACTGACGCGTGCTTCGGTCCGAACCTTCCCAAGCGCAGCGATTTCTTCCGCGACATCGCCAGCAGCGGTTATCTGCAAGAAGCCGCGCGTGTGGCCAAAGAAGCAGGACTGTCCTTCGATCGCCTGGTGGGTTATTTCGATAGTGCCATCATCCGCGTGGAGAACCAGAGCTTCGCCCGTTTTTACGAGGAATACCTGGCATTGGCCTGCCGGGAGACTACGGCCGAAGCCAGGTTCCAGCCGTATGAAAACGATATCGGCAAAGCAGTGGATGACACCGCCAATACGACGTTCGATATTCTCAACACCGTGGGCACCGGCTACGGCCGGCTGACTTTACCGTTTCCTAAAGAGCAGATTCGCTCGGAGATTCTCTGCCACGGCCTCGGCGCTCACTATATGTTTCCCAATACCCGCACCGTGCTGGATATCGGTGGTCAGGATACCAAGGCGATACAGGTGGACGCCAACGGCATCGTCACCAGTTTCCAGATGAACGACCGCTGCTCTGCCGGCTGCGGCCGGTATCTCGGCTACATCGCCGACGAAATGAACATGGGAGTGCACGAACTGGGTCCACTAGCCATGCAGGCCAAGAAATGCATCAGGAT
>VAOW01039413.1_pt1 | contig 10525 bp, 13 predicted proteins | sample 3393921 | NCBI WGS metagenome assembly VAOW01 (sample SAMN08290428, study PRJNA428436) | hydrothermal vent metagenome | isolation source: Deep-sea hydrothermal vent chimney | place: Indian Ocean: Southwest Indian Ridge | depth 2742 m m
CACTTTTCCCTATATTATGATTGTTTTTATCACTATATAAACTTTATGCTTATTTTCATCATTAGATTAAAATTTAATATTCATTATACAGTAACGCATTCATCCAACGGCTAAAGTCGTTGGTTTTCTGCTATGTTTGTCATAAAGCATTAGAGAGGTTAAAAATTTTTACCGATATATAAAAATTCTTAATAAGGTGATGCGCATACCTGTTATAGTTGCCCATGGAGATTGCGACGGCCTGATATGTTCTGCTCTGATTTTACAAAATATTCCTGAAGACAGGGCAAGAATATACTATTCCTCCCCATATTTCCTCAGAGATACTATATGCAAGGCAATGCTTGGTACAAAAGCAGATGTTATCTATATAGCAGACCTCTCACCAGTTAGAGAGACTATTGCTGCCAGCAGTGTTTACTCCAGAGCCTTCTGGTTTGACCATCATACCATTGAACCATCGGAAGCACCCGGAAATGTTATTCTTACTATGGATAGCAATGCCGAAAGTGCAGCACGGGTGGTTGCCAGATACTTTAAGGCCGAAGATGAAATCGTGAATATAGCTGACCAGATAGATAAAAACAGAATCGAAAGCTTCAAGGCAGAGCAGCTCAGGAGTCTTGTAGGGTATCTGAAAAAATATACTCATGGAATAACATTTGCCCTGAAAATGCGTTCTCTTGCAATATCCCTGGCTGAAAAGGGTATTGATACTGTTTTATCTGATAAAGAGAATCTCGAAGGTATCGCCATATATCAGAATTATCTCCAGGGTTTCTCTCTGGAAATTGAAAAAAAAGTCAACGTTCATGAAATTTCCGGCGCGATGGTTGCAATTTATACAACTCAGGAATTCAATCCGGTATATTTCATAACAAACAAGCTTAAAGAGCACAGCATGGCACCTTTTAATTATATAGTAGTTGCTGTATACAGAAATCAAAGTAATAAAACAAAACTTGAGTTCAGAACCCATACAGGCGAGGATGTTCTCAGTCTAGCAAAGATATTTGGTGGAGGTGGTCACAGATTGGCCAGTGGAGCAACAGTAACAGAGAATATCAGCGAAATGCAAATTCTTAAAGCTATTGAATCTCTCCAGAAACAATAAAAACAGGATTTCTTGCTCTTAAAGATTTATATTTACCGAGCTTCTTTGCCTTTGCTACTATAATTTCTGAAACCTCAGATTCAAAACTGCCTTCAAGAACTTCAAAGGCAGTACAGAGATTTTCAAGAGTTATAAGGCTTACAACAATCCGCCCTCCAGGTCTGAGTTTTTCTTTAGCACCATTGATAATATCCTCAATTTTCCCGGAGCTTCCTCCAACAATTACTCTATCAAGCCTGGGAAGGGATTCAAGGGCTTCTGGGGCCTCACCATGAATAACTTCAATATTATCTGCTCCAAACTTATCAATATTTGCCTTCAATATACCTATAGCTTCGCTGCTCTTTTCCACTGCATAAACTCTACCCTCCAAAGCAAGGAGTGCTGCCTCTATACTCAAACTACCTGTACCAGCACCAATATCAGCCACAATGCTGTTTCTATTCAGTCTCAGCCTGTGAAGTATGATGGCTCTGACCTCCTCCTTTGTCATCGGAACTTTACCCCTTATAAACTCATTATCAGCTATTCCAAAACACCTATTCACTCCATACCACCACAATTGAATTTTCTGGAAAGTTACCTGAGGCAATTTCCATGAGGTTTGATATAAGTATTATTTCATCTTCAGAGGTAAGATTACAGCATACACCTGCCTTAAGATTCCCCAGCTCTTTCAGAAGTTTTTCAGCCACCTTCTGGGGAGAATTTCTGCTATCCGTGAAAATTGCCACTTTCCTGTTATTCCTCACCACAGAACTGATATTTTCGTAGTTTCTCCCATGAAGCGATATAAGCCTTACATCCTCCCATGTTTCTCTGAACTTTGCAAAACATAGCTGAAGAGAGCTTATTCCAGGTATAACTTCAATTTCATCCCTGTCAAACTTTTCAAGAAGAAATTTGAGAATACTGAAAATGCCAGGGTCACCGGAAGTAAGTACTGCCACAGTTTTGTCCATATTTTCTCTTACAAAAGATTCTAGTTCATGAAGGTTGTTTTTTATCTGAAATTTCCTTTTTTCCCTGGAAACCAGCATCAAAGCTCTGGACCCGCCAGCTACTGCCTGGGCTTTTTCCAATGCAACCCTCGCCACAGGAGTAAGATATTTTTCATTTCCCGGCCCTGTGCCTATAACAAGTATTCTGCCCATTTTATTCTACCTGCCTTCTCATCCCAAGAGAGAATTTCTTCTGTCATTGAAGTAAGAACAGTCCCAGTCTCTATTTTAAACCTTTCTTCAACCTTCTCTGAAACCTTCTCTGCTATCCTCTTCAGAATTCTATTCTTTAAATCATGCTCAAGCAGATTTATAGCTTCCTGAATATTGGAACTTGTCATTATCCCCATGACCTCCTCCCTTGAAGCTCCTTCAAGACAGGCATTTGCTGCAAGAATTTCAAATTTTGCATCAGCAACTTTTGAATGAGTGTTAAATATCCCAGCACTGAGTTTCATAAGCTTCCCTACATAGCCCAGAAGGAGTATTTTTTCAACCCCCTTTTCTCTGCACTTCTCAATCATGAAATCAAAATAGTTCCCAACCTTTATAATAGCATCCTCAGGAATCCCTTTTTTCATTGCAAGGACAAAACCAAGATTGCCTGGTGTCAGAATAACCTCCGTGAAACCTTCTGCCAAAGCCACATCCACCTGGGGTAATATGCTTTCCCTGTAGGCTTTCTCGCTCCATGGCGTTACCACACCTGTTGTACCAAGAATGGATATTCCTCCAGCTATTCCCAGCTTGGGGTTAAGAGTTTTTTCTGCCAGCTCTTTTCCCCTAGGAATTGAAAGTGTAATTTCAACTCCTCTGCCAGACGGAAGAGCTTCTTCAATAGCTTTAATTATCATTTTTCTGGGTACAGGATTTATAGCAGGTTCTCCTATGGGCACTCTCAAACCTGGTTTTGTCACTATACCTATACCATCGCCAGCTTTAAGCTTTATTCCCTCTACAGTTTCTTCCGCCTCTGCAAAAATCTCAACACCTCTTGTAACATCAGGGTCATTGCTCCAGTTTTTTACTGTTTTTGCAACTGCCCTACCTTCTAAAAGTGTTACCTTAATCACCTGGATATCAACTCTCTTACTGTCGGGTAGTGCCACAGTAACTCTATCAGAAAATATACCTGAAAATAAGGCTTTTACTGCAGCTTTTGCTGCGGCACTTGCAAATGTACCAGTTGTATATCCTATTTTCATCACTCAAAAGCTCTCCTTATGCTTTCTTTAAAATTAGGCCTCAAAACTCCTTTTTCCGTTATTATTGCAGTTATATATTCAGCCGGTGTGACATCAAAGGCAGGATTGAGAATATTTGCTTCTGGAGGCACAATTCTTTTTCCAGAAAAAAATTCAAGTTCCTCTTTCTTTCTGTATTCTATTGGAATATCTTCACCACTTTCAGCCCTTAAATCAATTGTGGAAAGAGGAGCAGCCACATAGAAGGGAACTTTGTGTTCCTTTGCAAGCACAGCAAGAGTATATGTTCCTATTTTGTTAGCAGTATCCCCATTGGCTGCTATCCTATCTGCACCCACTATAACTTTTGTGACATTGTGCCTGCGCATAACAAAGCCTGCCATGCTATCCGTTATAACAGTTACAGGTACATATGCCTGTGAAAGTTCAAAAGCAGTCAGTCTTGCCCCCTGAAGCAGAGGTCTCGTTTCGTCAGCAAATACTCTTATCTCTTTTCCCTGCTTCCAAGCTTCAAGAATCACACCTAAAGCAGTTCCAATGCCTCCTGTAGCCAGACCTCCAGCATTGCAGTGGGTTTGAACAATATCACCACTCTCCAAGAGTTCAGCACCATACCTGCTAAGCTTCCCGTTAATCTCAAGGTCTTCCTCATAAATTCTTAAAGCCTCAGAAATTGCAGTGCCGGAAGGGTCTTCTGATACCCTGACTTTTTCCATAACTCTGTCAAGAGCCCAAACAAGATTTACTGCAGTAGGTCTGGTGGCTTTTATTACTTTATATGTCTCGTCTAGAGCTTCTATAATCCCTTTTCTGCTTCTGGCTGAATTTTTAGAGGCAGTTAAAGCAAGTGCAAAAGCAGCAGCTATACCGAGAGCAGGGGCTCCTCTTATTCTGAGAGATTTTATTGCTTCAGCTATACAGCTTATTTCTCTACATTCAATATATTCAATTTTCTCTGGAAGAAGAGTCTGGTCAAGAATTACTACTCTGTCACCCATGAATTCTATTGTTTTCATTATACCACATGGAATTATTTTGAACCCGAGGTATTTAAAGATATAGTTATAGCCATGCGTCATCGGTTAAGGCCTTCCTGCGTTCCTGAAGACGGATTCTGTTTGCATGAGGGTTTTTACAAGGCGGCGATAAGCTATAGGACTATATTGTAGTCTAATCAAATTCCACGGTAACCAGACAAAACGCCTGTGGTTGTGAAATATTCCCTCTTCAAAACGATTAACCGATGACGCATGAAGGAAGCTTCATGGGCATAAAATTCAGGATGTTTTTTCCTTTGGTGTAGGTAGACTTGCAGCTGTTCTTGCCTCTGAACGGGACCTTGGCTTTGTTGACTCGGTAGATATGCACGTAGAAAAACGTCAAATAGATGGCCTTACAGTAGGCCAGTACCTCCTCCTGTGAGCAAGTGGGGTTTGGAAGTCTGGTTCAAAGACTCCTATCTCCGACGTCTCTGGAAGGTTATACACAGAGTGAACGAGCAGAATTTCTGGAACCAGATGGTCAGGATTACCGACGATGTGATGGAAATGGTTATGGATGACCTCACCTTAAAACTGGTTCAAAGAGGGCTGAAGCCCAGCCGTTTGCTCTTCAACACCACAATCACAACATAAAGTGTAGGATTTTCAGTGCTTATATTTGCACGCATTTCCAAAAAAGTTACAAAAATGCGATAATCAACTATCCTATCTATTGAAAATCAACATCCTGTAATCCATGCTCCTCACAATGTGCGAGAGACAAGAATTCAGCAGATAAGAGCTGCGGTACACCTTCAATTACCAATTAAATAATTAGCTATTCAATCACAATCGTCTCTGCAATAGCAATTATTTCACCTATCAACTTCAGAATACTCCTGCCCTTATCTGTTATTTTTGTCCTCTTTCCATATCGTGTCAAGTCACCCTTGACAACAAGAAGTTCTATAGTGTTATAAACATCCGTGGCCTCAAAACCCTTTGAAACCAGTTCTATTCCCCTGTGCAACTTCTCATCTTCATGAAGCCTTAAAACCATAAAGATAATATGTGGCTTCACATTCTGCTCACTTAATTTCTTAAGAATCTCATATACTCTGCTATCGCCTATAACCCCCATAAATAGATATCATTTGATATATTATAAATCTTTTTTGTTTTAAAATTTGTTTTGAAAACTGAAAAATAAAAAAATCTGAAAAAGCTTAATCCTGTTCATAGAGAAGCTCTTCAAACTCTTTTAAATGCCATTCCTCTTCCTTAAGAATATGCTGGAGCTTCTCCTTAACTTTAATATTATCAATCACAGAGATATGCTCTTTATACATCTCGATACCTCCATTTTCAAGTTCTATTCCGCGCTTTAAGAAGTCACTGGCAGTCTTCCCTCCAAAATCAAGTTCTCTATGCACCATTGCAGGCTTCCCTCCAAGGTTAACGATAAGACCAGAGAGCCAGTCAGCATGTCGCATCTCATCCAGAGCAATTTCTTCAAGTTCATTACCAGTTTCACACACATTTCCAAGGGCAACAGTGGAATTCCTCATATAAACCAGAATTGCCTCAATCTCACCACTCAGGTCAATATTCAACATTTCAACAATATCCATATATTTTACCTCCCAAACTATTATATAAATATACAATATAAAGTACCCAGAGAAATAAATCTGAAATTCTAAATGGCATCAAAACTCTTTAGCAGATTTCAAAGGGAGAAAGCTCTTGTGTCCTGTCCCTTCTTGGTGATGGAAGTATCCTTGAGAAAAAGCTTCTGGAATATATTAAATCCTTGGGTATAAGACATTTAAAGGCAGATATTGAGAAGGGTGAGATTAAGACGCTTACAGGGAAAAGGCAATATACTGGGGATAACTTTATTATAGCTTCTGGGGACTACATAGGTGGAGGACTCAATAGCTTCGGGGAGAGCATAATACATCTTGACATTTGCAGAATCAAAGATAAACCTGTGAGAAAGATACCCTTTCCAGAGAAGGGACACCCCTACTCAAAAAATGGAGTAATAGTTGATGAGAACCTTAACCCTTTTACAGAGAAAAAAGAATTTCCAATTTAAGAATAGCTGGTAGTCTCTTAGGAGGTTATGACTATTGTACTGAGAAATCAGGATTAGGCGTTGCAATCGCAACAGGATACTCGGCAGGAGATATGGAATGAGGGGATATAGAGGTTATATATTTGATATTTTTTTGAAGTTAATGAAGGATATATGTTAGATGAGATACTCCATTAAAATAATTAAAATTTTAGGAATCCCTATCGAGCTCCATATCACCTTTATATTACTTTTAGCTTTTGTAGTTTTTACAAGTTTGATATTGGGCAATATTGGAATAACAATTTATATAATAATGATATTCACTCTTGTGCTTTTTCATGAAATTTCCCATTCGGTTGTTGCAATGCACTATGGAGTAAAAATTTCTAAAATAGTTCTCTTACCTATAGGTGGACTTGCTTCCATGAGTGAAATACCCAGAGATGCAAAGAAAGAGTTTTTTATAGCTATAGCAGGACCTGCACTAAACTTTGCGGCAGCTTTTCTGAGTCTTATTTTAATTATTGCTATGGGAATGTACAGCAGAATTTTCCCTATATTTAGTTTTGAAATTACAGACCCGGCGGACCTCCTGCTTATATTCTTCAAGCTTAACTTAATTCTCGGGTTTTTTAATCTTTTTGTTCCTGCTATACCTATGGATGGCGGAAGAGTATTCAGGTCACTGTTATCCTTAAAATATGGCTTCAAGCGTGCCACTGTTGTTTCTACGGAGCTGGCAAAGGTTATAGCGATATTCATGGCTCTCTTTGGCATTTTCTTGCCGAATATCTGGCTGATAGTCATAGCATTCTTTGTATATATCGGAGCAACCCAGGAAGGTGAATTTGCAAGCATTTCCTCTATACTCTCAGGTCTTAAAGTTAAAGATATAATGAGCACGGGGTATATTACTGTGCCTTCAGGTATAACTTTGGCTGAATTTTTTGATATAGAGTTCAAGCACAGGCATCTGGGCTATCCTGTGATGGAAAATGATAAAATTGTTGGTGTAATCTCCTTTTCAGACCTTTCGAAAGTTCCCAAGGAAAAGTGGAATGAGGTTAGGGTAAGGGATATTATGAGCTCAAATGTGATAACAATAGATGCGGAGGAAGATGCAATTAAAGCACTTATGAAAATGAGTAAGTTTAAGATTGGAAGATTGATTGTGTTTGACGGTAGTGAGGCTACTGGAATCATTTCTAAAACAGATCTCATAAGAGCAATAGAACTGAAGAGGTTGCAGATATGAAACCTTATGTTATAATGAATGCTGGAATCACCCTGGATGGGAAGATAGCCACTGTTATAAGGGATGTAAAAATATCTGGCGAGGAGGATTTAAAGAGAGTACATGGAATCAGAGAGAAGGTGGATGCAATAATGGTTGGTATAGGCACGGTGCTTGATGACAATCCTAGACTGACTGTGCACAAAATTAAAAGTAAAAAAAACCCTGTAAGGGTTGTGGCCGACAGCAGGCTCAGAGTACCTGATAATGCAAGAATACTCAATAAAGATGCAGAAACTATAATATTTACTTCAGAGCTTGCCCCTGAAGATAAGGCTGAGAAGATTCGAAGCCTGGGACATGAGGTTATTGTAACAGGGGAAAAAAAAGTGGATTTAAAAAAGGCTATGGAAATTTTATATGAGAAGGGGTTAAAAATCCTACTTCTTGAGGGTGGAGGTAATCTTAACTTCTCGATGCTGAAGGATAAGCTTGTAGATGAGGTGAGTGTTGCTATTGCCCCAGTGCTTGTTGGTGGCACCTCTGCAATTTCTCTTGTAGAAGGTGAAGGTTTTGAGAAAGTGGAGAAAGGAGTTAAACTTAAACTAAGACGTTTCTATCCCCTTGGAAAGGATTTTATTCTGGAGTATGAGGTAACTAAATGATTCATATTATTGGCACAGCTCACATCTCAAGGGAGAGTGTGGAAGAAGTAAAGGAGAAAATTCAGGAGATTGAACCAGATGTCGTGGCTGTTGAACTGGATGAAGCCAGACTAGATGGACTTCTTAACCAGAGAGATATACCAGTGGTTGAGCTTATAAAGGATAAAAATGCCTTTCTGGTCATGTTCAATATCCTGTTAGGATTTATTCAGCGAAGAATGGGTGAACAGGTGGGAGTTAATCCCGGTGCAGAGATGCTTGCTGCTATAGATAGTGCAAAGAAGCTTGGAATACCTACTGCCTTAATAGACAGAGATATAAGGGTAACTCTCAAGCGTCTTCTATCCAAGATGGGGATTTTTGAGAAGCTGAGACTTATCAAGGAAATTTTATTTTCTTTCACTGTTAGCGGTGATGAACTGGAAAGAGAGATTGAGGATGTTAAGAAAGAGGAAAATCTTGATTCTGTACTTGGTGAGCTGGAGAAACTCTCCCCTTCTATTCACAGTGTTATTGTAAAAGAGAGAGATGCCTATATGGCGTATAAACTTATAGAGCTGGAAAAACTCTATGGTAATGTTGTTGCAGTGGTAGGTGCAGGCCACAAAAAAGGAATAAATCATTACCTTAAATATCCTGAGGAACTTCCAGAAATAGATGAGTTAGTTAAACTGAAAAAGAAGAGGTTCTCATTAAGCAAGTTTCTGAAATATTCTATTCCTGCAGCCATACTTCTCGTTTTTCTCTTTGCATTTATTAGGGGTGTTCCTATAGAAGGTAGTATTTTTCTGTGGCTTTTAATCCATATGATTCCAACATTTATTGCTGTGCTTCTTGCAGGAGGAAGTATATATTCTGCCCTTGTTGGAATGGCAGCTTCACCTTTAACGTCTCTCAATCCACTGCTGGCTGCAGGCTGGTTTGCTGGTTATACTGAGGCAAGGGTTAGAAATGTTACAGTAAGTGATGTGTCCAATATGTTTAAAATCACAACCTTCAGAGAACTTTACAGAAATAGAGCCTTTAAAGTCCTCCTTGTGGCAGCTGCTGCAAATCTTGCTTCCATGCTGGGTACTTTTATATCATTTCCAACGGTAATATTACCATTATTTAAAGGTATCAGCTCTTCTTCAGCCTGGATATTAGTGAGGCTATGGTTATGAGACTAGGTAGTTTTTTTAAGTTCTATTTAATTACTTCTGGATTGCTCTTCCTTATCTTCTCAATATTAAATCTATCCATAGCTAAGATGCTCCTATTATTTTTTGCCTATAGTTTTATTTCACCTTATGCCTTCAAATTTTTTCTTGAGCATAGGGGTGTTACAAAGGGAGATACTGTGCTTGTAACCCTCGAAAAAAAAAGCGGGTTTGGACTATCCATTGAAAAGCTCCCTGGTAAAGCAATAACATCTGGAAAAATTGGTGATGTGATAGAGGTGGAGTTTATGGGCAGAAGAGCGAGCGCCGAAGTTGTCAGTGGGGGAGGTTTTATCTTTCCTCCCGAAGTAAAGGTTTTATTCTATCAGGAGACACCAATAAGGGGTGTGTGACATGAAATTTAGTAAAAGAGAAATAAAGGATATCCTTATCTCAACTCTTGTTATAGGTTTTTCTTTTGCCTGGGTAACCAGAGACAATCCAACCTATTTAAGATTCAGTTTTATTGAAGTTTTTATAATAATGTTATTTGCAGTGGGTTCAGCCTTTATCCTCCATGAGCTTGCCCATAAGCTCTCTGCTCAAAATTTTGGATGTTATGCTGAATATAAAATGTGGGAAACAGGGTTGATTCTTGCATTTTTTATGGCGGTTTCTCCTCTTAAGATTGTATTTGCTGCTCCTGGTGCCGTTTACATTGCTCCTGGACGCTTCGGGCTGACAAAAAAGCAGGATTTAATTATTTCTTCCTCGGGAATAGTCACGAATATCGCTCTTGCCATTATATTTTCTATTATTGCAAAAATTCTTCCATTTGGCTTTTTATCGATTGCTTTTTCAGTTGCAGCCATGGTAAATTCCTGGATTGCATTGTTTAACCTGATTCCTATACCTCCTCTTGATGGGTCAAAAGTAATTAGGTGGAATTTTGTTGTATGGCTGGCTCTTGGTGCTGCTGCCTTTCTGGCATGGAACGGGCTGTAAAATTTATGACACGCGAGTGGGAAAACCCACGACTTCAGTCGTGGGATGAAAACGAGCAGAAAAGGTTTGTGTCGTTAAAAAACAATAAAACAATGATGC
>VAOW01033135.1_pt1 | contig 10521 bp, 11 predicted proteins | sample 3393921 | NCBI WGS metagenome assembly VAOW01 (sample SAMN08290428, study PRJNA428436) | hydrothermal vent metagenome | isolation source: Deep-sea hydrothermal vent chimney | place: Indian Ocean: Southwest Indian Ridge | depth 2742 m m
AAATTATCTTTCCTGATTTTGTGGTCATTGGCTGTTTTAGTGGTTTGGCCTTTCCAGTCGGCGAAAAGCCAGCTTCCATGTACCATTACATCGAGCGTTCCTTCGCCTGTGTGCTATAATACTGATTTCGTGCTGTCTGTACCGGCTCGGAATGGTCTGAAATATAAATGGTCAAACGGCGATACCACGGCTTCCATTACGGTAAAGATAACACAGCCCACTGATTTTACGGTTACCGTTACTGATCCTGCATCGGGAGCTACATGCACCAGTCAGGCTTTTCATATGGGGGTGCGGCCAAAAATAAATATCAGCTTTAAACAATTACAGCTTACCTGTACCGATGACAGCCAGGATATTGGTAATACGGCGCAGGTGAAAGCTACCGCTTCCGGGGGATATACTTCGGCGGAGTACCAATATTTCTGGAACGTGAAGCCTATTCAGATAGCTCCAGGCAATCATTCCATCGCCGTTGGCTTGCGTGCACATCAATATTATTCCATAAGGGTAACCGACCCGAATGGCTGTGCGGTTACCGACACGTTTTATACCCGTGCTTATCCCAATCCGGTTGTGAAAATCAAGGCGTCTCCCGATACGGCTTATATTCAAAATCCACACATCACTTTCTCCTTCGAGAACCTCTCACAAGATACCATTCAAATTTCAAACAGTTATTGGGAATTCGGTAAAGACCAGGCCTCTTATCCCCAGGAGGAGGTTGTGCATACTTTTGATAAAGTAGGTACTTATACCGCTTATTTAACGGTTTATAATAAACAGGGCTGTGATACTTTGTACACACATCAGGTAGATATTCTTCCTGTGGAGCTGTTTATTCCCAATGTATTTACGCCCAACGGCGATGGCTATAACGATTATTTTGTTATCAGGGCAAAAGATGCATCACAAGGGACTCAAAACGGACTTAAATCGGCATCTGCCACGGATTACAAGCCGTTGGATGCTTATTATGAAAAGACCCGGCTGGTCATTTTTAACCGTTTCGGAAGAAAAGTTTTCGAATCGGATAATTACAAAAACAACTGGAATGGTGGGAACTTGCCGGATGGAACCTACTTTTATGTGCTAAAATGTCAGGGATTTAAAAATAAAATGGTAGTCTATAAAGGTTCTGTTACTATCTTTGCAAGCAAAAGGGGAAAGTAATATGGATATGAAAAAGATACTGTTTGTTTTTTCTTTGGCAGGGTTAATGGTTTTGGCAGCCTGCAATAATCAAAATACAAAAAATCAGCCTGTGCAGTCAAATGTTTCGAAACAGGTTGTTGCTGCCGCCCCTGTTATGACGTTTTCCGAGACGGTTCACAATTTTGGAAAAATGGTTCAGGGCAAAATTGTCAAATACAGCTTCCATTTTAAAAATACTGGTAAATCCGATTTGAAAATTGAAAGAATAAACACAAGTTGCGGTTGTACCGTGGGAAAATATCCTCACAAACCGGTAAAGCCGGGCGAGGAGGCAAGTATTGAGGTGATATTTAACAGCGCTTACAAAATGGGCTATCAAAATAAAAGTATCATGTTGCTGGCCAATACCAAACCTGAAAGGACGATTTTGCACATTAAAGCAAATGTGGTACCGCAGCAGGGGAAATGATGAACATATTTTTTATGATCTGGTAGAGGCAGATTGCCTGTTGCGTCAGGCCGAATTAAGTAGCTAACAGATAAGAATAGTCAAATTATTATTAATATATAAACAATTAATTTACTTAAAGATGAACGCATTATTTATATTATTACAAGCTTCAAAAGGAGATAGCTCTTCCTGGATGCAATTATTGCCGTTATTTTTAATTTTAGCAGTATTCTATTTCTTTTTTATTATGCCACAAACCAAAAAGAGCAAAGCCCAGAAAAAGTTCCGGGAAAATTTAAAAAAAGGAGATAAAGTTGTAACCATCGGTGGTATTCACGGAAAACTTGCAGAGGTTAAAGAAAAAACTGTTGTTTTGGAAGTGGGTACAGGTGGTTTGAAAATGACGGTTGAAAAATCGGCTGTTGCCATGGATAACGAAACTATCGTTCAGAAATAGCCGGTACGCTTATTTTTTTACGTGCCTTCTTTTTCCTTTTACGGGGAAGGGGAAGGTCTTTTTTTTTGTAAGAAGATGAAATGTAACGGGAGTCCTGAAGGCTTTTGATTTCCCGGAAAAAGAAAACACCTTCTTTTCGTTGGTCGTCAGGATTCCCCGGTTTGTCTGTTATTTTACCCATCGTGTATAATATATTTTTTAAGCTTGGCAGATTAATGGAATTTTGCATCTGAAAATTGAATTGGATGAAGAAAGTAATTTTTGCATTATCTGCAATATTGTTGCCGAGAGCATTTATTTCAGGAAAATAATCAGATAAAATGACAACGATAATTCGGCGCATATCCGTCTTAATGCTGGGCTTTTTTATGACTTCGGCCCTATTTGCCCAGCGCCCTTACAATGAAAATTTTATGGCCGTTCCCATTTCCGGTGGCGTTATCTACGGAAAAGTAAAGCAAAAAGGGAATAAAATACCGATGCAATATTCCAGTGTGGTACTTTACAGCCTGCCCGATTCTACCATGGTTAACGGAACCATAACGGAAAGAGATGGTGCTTTTAAATTTAAAGGGGTGAAAAACGGACACTATTATATGATGATACATTTTATGGGTTTTAAGATAAAAACCATCAATAATATTGAGGTTGCAAATACGCAACGACAAATAAAATTGCCCGTGATTTATCTTGAGCCTGTTGCTGCCACTTTACAGGGGGTAGTGGTAAAAGCCAGCCGCTCCAGAATCTCTTATCAGGTGGATAAAGAAGTGGTAAACGTATCCAAAGACCTGATGGCTTCGGCAGGTTCTGCCGTAGATGTACTGGAAAACGTACCTTCGGTTAATGTGGATTTGAACGGTAATGTTACCTTGCGCGGATCTTCCAATTTTCAGGTACTTATTAATGGCCATCCCAGTGTGCTGAAAGGGAACGATGCTCTGCAGCAGATTCCGGCCGCTACAATTCAGCGTATTGAAATTATCACCAACCCTTCCGCAAAATATGACCCTGAAGGTGTTGGCGGAATTTTGAATATTATTCTGAAAAAGGACAGAAAACTGGGAGTCAATGGTGTGGTAAATGCTTCTGCAGGTAACAGAAAAAGATATAGAGGGAATGCGTTGCTCGGCTATCGTACCAAAAAAATAAATGTGTTTGTATCCGCCAATGGGAGTTACAGAGATATGTATATGAGTATGAATTCGCAGGACTTAACTTATGCCGGGGATACCACAAACTACCGGATTACAAATATTGATGGCATCCGAAATCGCAAAGGTTTTGGGCTGACCGGGGGACTTGATTATTATCCGGACAAGAAGTCGACACTTACTATTTCCGGAGATTATGGCGGTTATGGTTTCGGGATGAACAATAGCAGTAAAATATATATTTATACTGTTCCTGCAACAACGGATAATTATTCAAATTCGATTAGCCATTCAAACCGCTGGGGACATTACTACACCGCACAAGCTGATTTTTTGCACAAATTCAATAATTCAGGGCATCAAATAGAGGCTTATGCATATTACTCGGGTAAGAACAGCATTGATAAGGAAAATCAGTCCAATTATAATACTGATTCCTTGTGGAACGATCTTGGAATGAATCCTTCCAGCCTGCGAACCCGTACAGTGGACAGCTCTTTTAATTTGCGGGTAAAACTGGATTACACTCTCCCCATAGGTAAAAAAGGAAAATTTGAGGCGGGATATCAAAGCCGTTTTTACAATGAATCGGGCAAATACACGTACGAACCTTTTGATACGGCAACAAACGAATGGGTCGCTAATGAGAAGTACAACAATATTGTGGATTTTAAACGAAACATTCATTCGGCTTATGTCAGCTTTGAGGATGTCTATAAAAGTTTTGGCTATGAGCTGGGTTTCCGGACGGAATATACCGACCGGAATGTGAATAATCACAACGGGAAAACGCCGTTTAAAATTAACAGGCTCGACTATTTTCCAACAATACATTTGTCGTACCAGCTTTCCAAAAACTACCAGGTTTATTCCAGCTACAGCAGGCGCATTAACCGCCCGAGACAGTGGAGCCTGAATCCGTTTCCCAGGATTATCGACCCCTATAACATCTGGGTGGGGAATCCCGAACTGGAGCCGGAGTACATCGACTCCTACGAACTGGGATTGCAGAAAATTTTCTCCACATCTTTTCTTTCGTTTCAAGCTTATTACAGGAAAACCACTAATAAAATTACGCGAATCAGGGTACTTGATACATCCGGCGTTATGATCCATACCAGCCAAAACCTGAACAAGGATTTTGCATTGGGGGCAGAGTTGATGGCAAATCTGAAACCTGTGAAATGGTTTGGCCTTTATGCCAGTTTAAACCTGTATCATTATCGCCTTGAAGGCAATTTACAAGGATCGGATGTGGCGGCTAATTCTACCAACTGGTCAGGAAGAATGACTGCTTCGTTTAGTCTGAAACACAATTTCAGGCTTCAGCTGATGGGCATTTACCGCAGTCCGACGGTAACCATTCAGGGTACCCGCAAAGGTTTTTTCTATACTAATCTCGCTGTTCGAAAAGATTTTTTCAAACGCAAGCTGAATTTAACCTTGTCTGCACGTGATTTTCTCGGCACTGCGCATTATGAATCCACGGCTTCGGGTATCGGCTTTTATTCTCATTCGGTGTTCCGGATGGAATGGCCCATTATTTCTCTTAACCTTTCTTACATTATTAATAATTACCGGCAAAAGCGGCAAAAAAGCATGAACAACCAGGAAACTCCTCCTGCCGGTGTGGGATTCTGATCGTATTGTGTACGCATGCAATAAAATCGTTTGCGGAGGATAATTTTCCTCCGCAGCACCAAAAGATTTTTGTTTAAATTTGTGCAAATTTTAAAAGATAATATTATGGGAACAAAAGTTCATACAACATGGGCCGGTAAAATGGCATTTGAAGCCAAAGTCGGTGGCTTTAACTTCATGATAGATGCAGCGGAATCTGTGGGAGGCGAAAATCGAGGCCCCCGGCCCAAATCCTTAACGCTGGTTTCTTTGGCCGGATGCACTGCTATGGATGTCATTTCCATTCTTGGTAAGATGCGCATAGTCCCCGATTATTTTGATGTGGAGGTTGAAGGCGAACTCACCGATGTGCATCCCAAAATATATCACACTATCAATATTAAATATATTTTCAAAGGGAAAGATCTTCCCATGGACAAACTCGAAAAAGCAGTTAACCTTTCACAAGACCGTTATTGCGGTGTAACGGAAATGTTACGCAGGGCCGCAAAGATAAGTCATGAGATTGTTATTCTCGATTAAGAGAAAAAAAGAAGATCTTAGCCCGGACTTCGATCACGGTTTTTTATGAAGTTGTTTAAAGATAAACGGAGAATTTACGAAAAACATCCTGACTTCATTGGACTTCGGTTATTTTATAGTTGTGGCTATGCAATAATTCGCTTGATAAATCTGAGTTTGTGGGTGTATTTTTTAAAGTCTTCGTTAAAAATACCCTCATGGTCGATGGTGTCAATACGTACCTGACCCGAAGAATGAATAATTTGATGGTTGTTGAGCAAAATACCCACATGCATGATGCGTCCTTCTTCATCCTCAAAAAATGCAAGATCGGCCATTTTTGCTTCTTCGATAAAGCTAATGATGCTACCCTGTTCGGCCTGTTGTGAGCTGTCGCGCAAAAGGTTATACCCGCACATGCGATAAACTATTTGAGTAAAACCCGAACAGTCATTACCGAAATAGGAACGTCCGCCCCAGAGATAAGGACTTCCGAGATATCCCTTTGCTGTTTCAACCACAACATTTGGCTTTTGTTTTCCTCGTAAGAGCCGAACGCTTTTCGGCAGGGAATAGCCGGTATCTCCCACAAAGAAAATATTTTCTTCGAAAGCCGGCAACCTGTTTCCCATAATCAGTGACAGGCTGTTACCATTATTATCACAGACATCAATAAATTTTTCGGTTAGAAAAACGGCTTCTTCTTTCTCCATGTGCTCAAAAAATGCCATAGAGGGAAATGCCAGTTGTTTTTCGTCAACCCAACCCGGGTAGTTGTCGTGAATAGTTTCTATTAGAATCCAACCTTTATTATGCTCTTTAACTTGTGCCAAATCACCGAAAAGCAGTTGATTAATCATTTGGCTTTTGTCCGAAGGCTTTTCGCGAACGGGAACCAGCGGAAGAATGCAAATGGCTTTATTCATAATAAATGTTTGTTAATGTAGAAATCCAGGTTTTCGTATTTTTGTTGCAAGATAAATTAAAATGAAGTCTCTTTTTCCAAAATTACAACAATATTCATACGATCTGATCAAAATATTGACTTTTGTGGTGGCCATCATTATCGTGGTTGCAGTGAGTCCTCGTGAACGGATTTTTAAGTATGAGTTTAGTATTGGTAAACCATGGAAGCACAAAGACCTGTATGCTCCGTTTGATTTCTCCATATTAAAGACCGACAAGCAGTTGTCCAAAGAGAGGCAGGAAGTGCTGAAAAATCTTAAACCCTATTTTCAATACAACGATGAGGCTACAAAGGCCGGAAGGGCACGGTTGATTAAGAATTTTGGCGAAAACTGGCATTTTGTAGGCAGTAAATCAGATTCTTTAGTGAGCCAACAGGATTCCATTACCTATCTCGATGCTTTATTGTCTGTTTATGATCAGGTGGAGCAGGGTGTTATCCGTCTTGATCCTATTCTCGAAGGGAAGGGCAAAACGTATCAAATCAAGCTCATTAGAAATAATGAGGTAAAAGATTATAATCTGTCGCAACTCTATACGGTGAAAGAGGCCGATGACTATGCCATTAATTATCTTCGTCAGCTCAACAGCGCCGATAGTCTGATGCTGTTCAATTTGTTTAATAATTCGCTGGTACAGAACGTTATTTATGATCAGAAAAAGACGGATATGATGCGGCAGGAGCTGCTTTCAAAAATTTCTCCTACCGTGGGGCTGGTACAAAAAGGCGAGCTGATTATTTCGCAAGGCGAACTGGTTACTCCTCAGAAATACCAGCAACTGATTTCGCTGAAGCAGGAATATGAGCAGGAGATTGGAAATTCCGCTGCCTGGAAATATGTATATACCGGCAGGATATTATTGATTTCATTGCTGTTTTTTATAGAGCTGATGTTCCTAATGTCGTTCATGCCGTCCATTTACAAGGAACTCAGGAAATTGCATCTGCTGGTGGGAACACAGGTGGTATTGTTGATTATCTCCTTTTACGTTTTTTCCCATTATCCTTCGTGGAGCTATCTTATTCCGTACACCATTTTGCCTGTTATTTGTGCGGTTTTTCTGGACCGCAGGGGAGCTTTGGTGATCTATCTGATTACGCTCATGCTGCTCGGCTTTTATGCTCCCAATAGTTTTGAGTTCTTCTATACACAATTTATTGCAGGTTTTGTAGCTGTTTTTTCTATGGGACAACTTTCAAAACGGTGGCATTTGGTAAAAACGTCACTATTGGTTTTTCTTGCCTATGTCTTGGTGTATTTCAGTATGTTAATGGTTCAGGAAGCCTCTTTCACAAGTATTTCTTTACGCTTTATCCTGATGCTTGCAGGTAGCTCCTTATTGATTTTACTTGCTTTCCCTTTTATTTTTGTTTACGAGAAAGTGTTTGGTCTGGTTACCCAACTGACCCTTTTGGAGCTTTCCAATACCAACAATACTCTTTTACGTGAATTGGGAGAAAAGGCCCCCGGTACTTTTCAGCACTCTATGCAAGTAGCTAACCTTGCCTCCGAGGTGCTGTTCGTAATTGGTGGTGATGCCCTGCTGGCACGTACCGGCTCACTTTATCATGATATTGGTAAGATGAAACATCCCCTGTTCTTTGTTGAAAATCAACCGGAAGGTTATAATCCGCACGATGAATTGAGCTATGAGGAGAGTGCCCGGATTATTGTCGGGCATGTGCTGACCGGTATTGAGATGGCAAGAAAAGCTCACCTTCCCGAACAGATTATTGACTTTATAAGAACACATCACGGAACACGCAGAGTCGAATATTTTTACCGGCTTGAACGTAAACTCAATCCGGGAATGGAAGTGAATGAAACAGAATTCCGCTACCACGGTCCGGTTCCATTTTCGAGAGAAACTGCGGTAATTATGATGGCCGATTCGGTAGAGGCGGCATCCCGTAGCCTTGTTAATCCTACTGAACAGAAAATAAATGATCTGGTAGAACTTATCGTGAACTCGATGATGGAATCAAACCAGTTTAGTAATGCTCCTATTACGCTTAAAGAGATTACTATCGCTAAAAAAGTACTGAAGAAAAAGCTGCTTAATATCCATCATATACGCATAGCTTATCCCGATTAGGAGAAGATTGGTTCGAGGTTTGGAGTTTGAAGTTTGGGAGTTGTCAGGGATAATGCAGCTTAATTTTTGCCAGATAACTTTTACTTTCCGGTCCGAGGTTGAAAAGCAGGTCCGGGACACTCAGGTCGGACAGGAAACCGTGTCGGCCTGAGAAAACCTGTATGTATCCGGGGAAGGTATAAGGCAGCGGTTTTTTGGGTGAGAATGTGTTTCGAAGATCAATAGTGTCAGCGGGGTCTTTCTCAAATTTATCGGTAAAACTTATCTGCGGGTGAATTTCCATAATTTCGCATAATTTGAGAATCAACTGCATGTCGAAATCAAAAAGTTTTTCAAAACTATCGTTGTAAAAATCCTTAAATTCATCTTTATAATAAAGAAAATAGGGAGAGGCTTCGTAGGCCGACTGAATGGCCCGCCAGTGTTTCAGATACCATTTGCCATCATTATAAATATCCACTTCCGAGGTGAGTGTGTGGTTTCCCTTTGGCTTACTCACCGGAATAGACAGCGGCAGGATGCCACGCTCCGAATAAATCAGACAACGGTTACGATAGCTCTGCCTTTGATAGGTTTCGTACTGCTCTATCCGAACAGGATGTTTAAGCAACAGCGAAAACCAGCTTACGGGCGGCAGGTATGCTATCGGAAGAAGAACGGTTTCTTTACTCATCATGTTAGCGGCGGAATAAAATAAAAAAGGCTACAAAACCTTGGGGATTGCAGCCTTTTTAAGTCCTGAACAGGCTTACTTTTCTACTTCTTGTTTTTTCAGTAAAACGTCGTTAATGGCCTGAATAAGTGTTTCCTTTGGCAAGGCGCCTACTGCCATCTGGGGCTGACCTTCGGCAGGACAGAACAGCATGGAAGGGATACTGCGGATGCCAAATGCAGAAGCCAGTTCCACTTCCTGCTCGGTGTTTACTTTGTAAATATTGATTTTTCCGTCAAATTCAACAGAAAGCTCCTCAAGAATAGGAGCAACAATTTTACAGGGCTGGCACCAGTCAGCATAAAAATCAATAATACAAGGTAATTTACCTTCAAATTTCCAATCTTTGTTGGATTCGTAGTTAAATACTTTTTTTAAGAAAGTTTGTTTTGTTAAATGTTCCATTTCAATTATGATATCTGTTATTTAAAGATTTACTGTTTTTTTGTTTTCGGTTTTTTATGGAGTAGTTGTTCATCAATAATCCGTACATAGGTATCGTGAGGCAACAACCCGACCTGCATCAGGGGCTTGCCGTGTGTGGGGATAAATAAAACGGCAGGAATACTTCTGATTTGGAAAACAGAAGCCAGCCTACTTTCTTTGTCCACATCCACTTTGTAAAATTTTACTTTGCCATCATACTTTTTTGCCATCTCGTCCATGATGGGAGCAAGGCGTTTACAGGGGACGCACCAAACGGCATAAAAGTCTATGACAGAAGGCTCATCTCCTTCATAAATCCACTTTTTTGGATGTTTTTCAAAGTTCCATACCTTTTTTAGAAAGGCAGTATAGGGAAGCTCTTCCGGCGTAACGCTACTTGTAGCACTATCCTTATTAATAGCAATGCCTTTCTCCTGATTCCCCTTGATACTATTACACCCCAGAACCAAAAAGCTGGTCATAAGCACAATAATCGGAATAATCCTTCTCATAATTATTTATAAAGTGTCTTAATTAATGCGCTGCAAAGGTAAAATAAAATAGCATTGGTCGTAATGACAATAAAAAAGTTTATTAGTGAAAGATTTGAAAAAGGCAAAGACGTTTTCCATGCCTTTATCTCGCTTTGTCAGCCTGATATTCCTCTGCTTTTATTGCCATATAATAAGGTTCTTATGAATTTTTATCATTCAAACGGCCCGTTAAGGGATTGTTATGAAATAACCTATCCGTTTTGACTCGTTCTTTTGCCCTTTTTCGTCGTTGCAAAAGTTTTAAATTCACCCTGTGAAATATTAGCTTTGCTATTTCACGGGGTAAACGGTGGCTATTCGCAACCTCTTTCTGCAAGCTGGCTCGTTCGCTAAAAATGTTTACTAAACATTTTTTTAACGCTCCGCCCTGTCTTGAAAAAGCACAAAATTACTTCGCCGATTCCAGA
>VAOW01040594.1_pt1 | contig 10519 bp, 9 predicted proteins | sample 3393921 | NCBI WGS metagenome assembly VAOW01 (sample SAMN08290428, study PRJNA428436) | hydrothermal vent metagenome | isolation source: Deep-sea hydrothermal vent chimney | place: Indian Ocean: Southwest Indian Ridge | depth 2742 m m
GAACTGCATGCTACCCAGGCCCAGTGCGGAGATCTTCAAACCAGTACGTCCTAATTTGTGATACTGCATTCCTCATCATACCCGTACCGTGCCTTTCGGCGATGTGGAGAGTAGCCGAGCTATTTACTGTGTGGAGCTTCTATGTAGGAGTACCGAGCGGTCTGTTTATTTCCGTAATTCTTGTGGGCGAAGATATCAAGGAGCTGAGCCGCCCTAAAGGATGCGAGGGAGTTGAGAGATGCGGATCTCTCTATATTGTAGATGCTGTTGGGGGTGCTATAGATGGTGAAGAGTGTGGGGCTGGGAGTTGGGCAGGGGCGAGTCATATATCCCGCCGGAACGTGCGGGGGTATCGCTGCGATGCCTATAGTGGGGGAATAATATCCAGAGTAGATATGGCGGTACCTCCGGTACCTGGGGAATCACCCTATACTGTTTTAACACCTATAACAGCCCGAATTACCTGCGTGGAATATCCGCAGCACAGTGTGGTACGGCAGGGCGGTTCCATAGCCGGAAGACCCTACCACGCTTTATGCTGCTGAAGTTGACCGATAGGTGTGCTACGGTGAGCAGGCTGGTTACCTGCTGTGGTTGTCTTGGGGACATCCTGAGGGTATGAAGCCGTTCTCGTTGCGTGCGGGCCAGTACCGTAAATGGTTGAGGATCGTCTCCCGTGTTGGGCACGTGGAGGATAATTCGTCGGCGAGCAAGGATATGTGGCCGATTTATATAAGGGGTCGTGGTGGAGTGTGTACCCACTGCCGGAGACTTAAGGCTTACAAGGAGCACTAGACTCTGATGAAACAAGAGGATGAGTTGAGATGGATCCCACATGCGTAGTGCAATACACGGGATAATATCCCGAAGGAAGCTACCGGGGTACGGGCCGATATGAGGGGCGTTAACCTTAAGGGTTGGCGTCGTCGTCTAGTAATTGCCTTCGCGGTCTTCGGTCCGGGTCTGGTAGTGATGTTGGCCGATACCGATGTTGGCAGGGTGATAACCGCCGCGCAGAGTGGGGCGCAATGGGGCTATAGCCTGTTGTGGCTGCAGGTGACCCTGATCCCGATCTTGTATATGGTGCAGGAGCTGACAGTGCGCCTCGGGGTACATACCGGTAAGGGCCACGGTGAATTGATTCGCGATACCTTCGGTCCGGCTTGGGCCTGGATCTCGGTCAGTGGGCTGGCTATTGCCTGTATCGGTGCGATTATTACCGAGTTTGCCGGGGTGGCCGGGGTGGGCCAGCTGTTCGGTATACCGGTGTGGGAGAGCTTGCTGCTGGCGGTAATCACTCTATTGGCGATTGTGTTTACCGGCAGCTATGCCCGGGTCGAGCGCGCGGCTATTCTGATCGGCGCCTTCGAGCTGGCCTTCATTGTGGTTGCGATTCATGTCCAGCCTAACGTGAATCGTATGATGGCCGGGTTCATCCACATTCCTATGGGAGACCCGGCGTATCTGTATCTGGTAGCTGCCAACATTGGTGCAGTTATTATGCCCTGGATGGTTTTCTACCAACAATCGGCGGTTACCGACAAGGGGCTTGCCCCGGCAGACTACCGTGCTTCACGCTGGGATACTGCGATCGGTGCGATCGTCACTCAACTCATCATGGCTGCGGTACTGGTTGCCAGCGCCGCGACAATTGGTCGGAGAGACCCAGGAGTTCCACTCAATACCATCGGTGAGATATCTCATGCCCTGGTTCCCTTGTTGGGCGTTGATGTAGGGCGTGTGATCTTTGCGCTCGGCGTTCTTGGCGCCGCCATGGTAGCTGCAATTGTGGTCTCGCTTGCCGCCGCCTGGGGGCTGGGAGAAGTGACCGGCTATCGCCATTCGCTGGCGGACCGGCCGCGCCGCGCCCCTTGGTTTTATGTCGTCTATGTACTTGCGATTGTCGGTGGTGCGGTGGTGGTGGGCACGGTCAAGAATCTGGTCTCCCTTTCCGTCGCCGTTGAGGTTATGAATGCACTGCTTTTGCCACTGGTGTTGGGGTTCCTGCTGGCACTGGCGTTCAAGGCCCTACCGCCGGCCGTACGGCTGCGTGGAGCCTATGCCTGGGTGGTGACGGGTACGGTGGTATTGATCTCGGCACTGGGTGTTTATGGTGCGGTTATGGGCATCGTCTCCTACCTGCGCGCTTAGTTGGCGTAATGAGGTTGGGAAGTATCCAGCCTACCTTTCGTGTGCGGCTCAGCCGGTACGGAAATCGGCTTGGCTAGGTAGAACGATCAGTGAGCTGGGACGCGCATTGGGTTATCTCGTAGCATTTTTTAGTTTGGTGAGGTGGGTTTCCTTGCGCCCGGGGCACCGCTGGATTCGGGGAGGTATTTCCCAGGGCTAAGGCCCTAGCCGCCGGTGGTACGGGATTATCCAGCCGGTTCTGGGTGCACCTGGCCCTCAAGCGCGTAAGTTCTACGATATACAGATAGGTAACGGAGAGCTATAAAAACTATCTAAGGTACCCGTCTGGGCGATTTATCATTGAGTTCAGCCGCCACGAGATTCCCTCGAAGCGCATCTTTGCCACTAGCTGGACATCTATAAGGCTTGCCCCTTATAATCTGGGGCACGCGCAAACCGCAGCAATTCGACAAATGGCCCGCAGGGGTCACTCTATCAAGCTTCTCTGCGTTTCTCCAGCCAGCGCAGCGCCTCCTCTAAGGGGGCCGGTTTGGCAATGCTGTAACCTTGGGCCAGGGTATAACCGAGTTCTCTAGCCCAGTCCAGGCCGGCCTTCGTTTCAAGCCCTTCGGCGACGGTTCCGAGCCCCAGTCCCCGGGCCAAGGTGACCACGGCCTGGGCCAGAGCTTGGTCCCTTGGGTCTTCATCTAGGCCCTGGATAAACTCGCGGGGGAGTTTAAGCTGATCGAAGGGATATTGTTTCAGGTAGGCCAGCGAGGAAAACCCGGTGCCGAAGTCATCGAGGGAGAGCTGGACGTTTTCGGCCTTGAGTCGGCGGAGGACCGGAAAGATCCGCTCGGGCTCTAGAAATTCCCTTTCGACTACCTCCAAGCACAGACGCGAAGGGGAGATCGCCTCGTGTTTGAGGAGGGTATGTAGGTAGAAAGGAAAGGATGGGTCGTATAGGCACGGCTTAGAGAGGTTGACCGAGATCGTTCCCGGGAGATACCTCAGCGCGGCTACCGCCTTACGCAGCATAAAGCGGTCGAGTTCGGGCATCAGCCCGGCGTCGAGGGCTATGGGCAGGAAGACTGAAGGTGGAAGATTTTTCTCCGGCCAGCGGCAGAGGGCCTCGAAGCCGTAGATTTTGCCAGTCTGTAGGTCTAGGAGGGGTTGGAAGAAGGCTTCGAGGCCCTCCTCGGCGAGAGTTCTCTGTAAAGCGGCCTCGAGGTGGGTCCGCTCTTCTTCGCGGGCTTCTTGCTCGGAATCGAAGAAAGCCAGCGTAACCTCTCCTTCCCCCGCTCTTTCCGCTTTCCACGCCAGCTTGGCCTGGTACATCGCGGTGTCGGCTTTCTTCACCAATTTTTCCAGGGTCTCACCATTCCCGGGGAAGCAGGCGATTCCTAGACTCACGGTAAGATAGAAGGGGTTTGGGAGCAGGAAGGGGTGCTTGAATGCTCCGCGCAGGCGGCTTGCTGCGGCGTGCACCCCCCTTTCATCCACGTCGAAGAGCAGCCAGGCCAGTTCATCCCCACCGACCCGCGCTAAGAGATCCCGGGATCGACTTGCGTCTTCGATCCGCCGGACCACCTCGATTAGGGCCCGGTCTCCTGCGGCGTGGCCCAGGGCGTCGTTGACCCGCTTGAAATCGTTGAGATCAATGAAGACCAGTGCAGCGCGCACCCCTCCCTCGCGAGCCCGTGTGAGGAGAGAATATCCCCGCTCGAAGAAAGCCCGGCGGTTCATAGTGCCGGTCAGGGGATCGCTTACGGACAGCCGCCTTAGCTCAACTTTGAGCCTGTGTTCCTCGCTTACGTCCCGCCCTACCTCAGCTAAGTAGCGGACCCCTCTCTCTCCGCCGTGGACTGGGAAGATGGTCTGGTCACGTTGATACAGGGAGCCGTCCTTCTTCCGGTTGGTGAAGACCGCCCTGAAGGGCCGGCCTGCCAGGACCGTCGTCCAGAGCCGGACGTAGAAGGCCGCGTCGTGAATCCCAGACTTCAGTAGTCGGGGTGTCTGGCCCAGTACCTCTTGCTTGCTGTACCCGGTGAAGGCCTCGAAAGCCGGGTTCACGTAGACGATGTGTCCTTCGGGGTTGGTGATGATCACATACTGGGGAGAGGTCTCGGTCAAGGCGTACAACATCCGCTCCTCTTCCCGCGACCAGAGCCGCCCGTGAAGCAGTCCCACAAGCATAGTGTACGACTTCGGTTCGTGCGGGGGGTGGTGGATGACCCAAGCGACTTGGAATGAAGAGGATAAGTCGGCTTTCAAATGGTTCGGTAGGTGAGCTGAGGTAAATGATATTCAGTCCGTTTACCCGGGGTGCCATCCTCGACATTGAAGCTGATCTGAGTGGTGATGTGTAGATAACTTTGGTCTTTGATGCGAAACGTTTAAGCAACCTCCTCAGCCCTTCCCCACCTGGTAGTGCTTCTCTTAAGAACTCCGCGGCCGGTTCGTTCGTCTATTCCCGCCTTCAAGGCAGAGGGTGTAGCCGGAAGCCACGGCGTGGGGGTTGGATGACGCTTATAATTCGAACAGCGTATACCCGAAGGCATTGATCACCCGCGAGCCTTCAGGGGTAATATAGCTGCGATCTGGATCGGACTCGTAGTAGTGAACGTGGCCGTGGATGTGCAGGCGCGGTCGGAAAAGACGATGAAACAAGCCCAGGGCGCTCGAGCTGCGGTGGGCGTAGTCTGTGCCGGCGTGCGGTCCGGGAGGAGGTGCGTGCGTGAGCAATAGGTCTACTCCATGTCCGCTCTTCAGCCGTCGGGGCAGCAGCACCGGGGTCCATGCGAGGAAGCGGGCTGTGGCTTGGGCTTCGGTGTACTGTCCCGCACCTGCAGCCTTGTAGTGAGGTACACCTCCCCAGCCGGCGAGCAGTATGGGGCCTACACGCGCCAAGTGGCCGTGAAGATCTATCACCCCGCCGGGCGGTTTACGCTTGCCCAAGTAGTCCTGCACATATTCTTCGGCGTGGTTTCCGGTCACATAGTACACCGGCGCTTTAACCTTAGTGGCTACGAACTCGATGTAGTGGCCGGGAAGATCTCCGGCGATAAGCACCAAGTCGATGGGCGGCAAGTTCCTAGGAAAGCTGGCCTGGTAAATAAAGGGTTTGATCTGGTCGGATAGGGCCAAAATACGCACTGGCTTTCATTCTATGCGTATTCAGCTATGGGAAGACCGCGTTCTGGAACCTTAGAATAGTAGAGGGGCGAGCCATCAAAGGCGCTCATGTGGTGAGGAGGTTATGATCGAAGCGAAGACTATCGAAAGTTATTTTGGACGCTATGGTTGGAGCGTGGAAAAGGTAGGTGAGAAGGTATGGCGGACAGCCTTCCGGGGTGATGTGGCTGTTTATCCACTATACTTGCGCCTGACTGGAGGGTTCATATTCATTGCTATTTCTCCCTTCGTACTGACGGGAGCCATTGAGCAACAGGAGCGGTTCTACTGGGCGTTGCTTAGGTACAACCGCGAGATGGATATGGCCAAGTTTGCCGTTGACGCTGATGGCGACGTGGTCTTGGCTATTGAGCTACCGGCGCAAGGTTTCGACTATGGTGCATTTGAGGAAGCTCTAGACTTGTTATGCCAATATGCCGATCTATCCTACCTGGAACTCTTGAACCTGGCGCAGGATCCAAAGAGCAAAACCCGCTTTGACGACGATAATCAAGACCGGATAGAAGGTGAGGCGCTTTCGGCCTGAGGCTATCCGCGGAGCAGCCCTTCCTGGATCAGTACATCCAATAGACGCTGGAGTATCTTTTCTTCCAGACCCACGGTTTGTACATCAACGCGCTTATGAGGCTCGCGCTGTACCACGGCCAGTACGCGGTGTGCGCCGGGGTAGCGTTGATCGATTGAACGGCCCAGGTCGGTGAAGGGATTGAGAGCGTCCTCTCCTCGTAGGGTGAGTGTATAACGGCGTTGCAGGGTCGGGTTACCTTGCCCGTTGAGTACCAGACCTTCTCGGTAACGGTCGGCCAGCGCCCGATAACGGGGTGCCTGGGAGGGTGCTTCGGCGGTGTGCACCACACGCGCGGGTACCCCGAGGGCCAGCATTCCTGCGGGAATCTCCATGCCTTCGGGTACTACTGCACCCGCCCCAACTACTGCACCCGCCCCGATCCGCGCGCCATTCATAACCACCGCTCCCATGCCGATCAAGGCACCTTCGCCCACCATTGCGCCATGCACTACCGCACGGTGGCCCACGGTCACCTCGCGCTCGAGTACACAGGGGTTGCCCGGGTCGGCATGGAGTACCGCACCATCCTGCACGTTGCAACCCGGCCCTACGTGAACCCGCTCATGATCGGCGCGCAACACCGCCAAGAACCAGATTGAGGCGCCCTCACCGATGGTTACCGCACCCAACACCTCGGCGCTGGGTGCTATGAAAGCCGAAGGATCAATATGCGGCTCGAGCCGCTCAAATCGCCAAACACCCACAAGCTGCCTCCAGTAATTGCTCATCCTCCGAGAAGGCTAGCATCCGCCTGGCCTCGAGAATCTCGAAGAATCCCACCCCGGTCATACCGGCCTCCGTTTCCACGCGTACCGGCCCTTCGCCGCGCATGAGAAACCACTGCACTTCGCGCTCGATATTCTGGCTATTGCGATAGCGGGTAGTGTGCAGGTTGTCGAGCGTCTGTGCTTCAACCCCAGTCTCTTCGCGTACTTCGCGCACCACCGTGGTCTCAGAGGTCTCGCCGGAGTCGATATGGCCCTTAGGGAAAACCCAGTAGCCGCCTCGATCCCGCAGCAGCAAAACCTCATTTTTACTGTTGAAGACTACTCCACCCACCCCGGGTACGCTCATTGGAACTTCTCCTTTAGATAGGCCAACGTGGCCTCGTCGAGCTCCCCCTCGTGTAGATAGCGCTCTTCCAGATTCTCGATGCCTATCAGTCCGTGAAAAGCCTTATCCACTCCGGGTCCGAAGATGCCGTCGAGCGGACCTTCGTAAAGCCCCATCTCCCGCATGATTCTCTGCAGAAAACGCACCTCCTCGGTGGTTAATTTGCGCGTTTCCTCAGGACGCTCGAAAAACAGGCGGTGTTGGGATAAAAGCCGCTCGAGCCCTGCGATGGGGGTTTGATGATCGTCCACCCGGAGGTCGATCCAGCGGTCATTCAGTCCGGCATACCCCTTGCCGGCACCGACGACTAAGAGCGCGGCGGACTGCCTCCCGCGCTTATCGCCGCCAGCTTGGTCGGCGGCAAGAAGGGCAGCCAACAGCTTTTCGGGGAAGGGTAGGCTGTTTTGTGCTTCGAAGGTCTCACTCAAGGCCTCCACCACTTGTGGTCCGGCCAGGAGGTTGCCTTGGGCAGCATAGTTGGCGCCACTGCGGCCGCTTGCCCAGGCATGGCAGTCAGCACCGGTGAAACTATAAGCGTTTCCTTTGGCGTTGACCGCGCCGAACTGCCGTAGAGCCATCTGGTGGTCCGTAGTTCTGAAAATACTTGCTAAGTCTCCGGGATCCACGCCTTCAGCGAGTAGCTCAAGTCCCCAGGGTCCGAATCGCGGATTAGCATAGGACTGAGTGGCCACTGCACCTATGCCTGCCCGAGCATGGGGTACGACCGCGCCGACCGCCAGGAACTTGCTGGCCACCGCCACGCCGAAGTCCCCTGTTTCCGGGTCGCGGGCGGCTAGGGAGAATGTATGGATCCGCCTCATGGACCTATCCTAATCCACACGGTGCACCCACCTTGGTCCGGCATACGGTAATTAGGTTGATGCTACTAGGAGTGTACGCTTTGTTTGTACTAGACAAACGTAGCGGGAGGTAATTCGAATATGGATGAAGGCGGATTATTGAGTCCGGTGACCGGCTCCGAGTCCTAGGATAAAACTACGAGCTGGCTGGTTGTCATCCCCAGATCTAAAGGTCAGAACTACGCATTCAGGACTTAAGATTCACTAAGCGCGCGTCCTTGTAGTGGCCCGGGTAGCTCCCATTCTGCGGGTTGCTAGCCGCGGCGTAGGCCGATCAGGAGACCGACGGTAAACCCACCCGCGAAAGGCAAATTGTAGGTCAGAAGTCGGACTAACTGGTCCCAACCGGTCCGGAGGTTATCTTGGCTGAGCAGGGGCTGTACGCTCTGCTGGATCCTGACCCAGTCAATTTGGACATAGCCGGCATAGGCCAAGAGTTGCAACAGGATAAATCCCAGGCCCAAGACGACCGCTAAGACTTTACCGATCTTCTTGAGGGCGTAACCAGTGACGAAACCAGCCAGCCCACCGAATGTTATCTGGCCAATATAGGGTTGAACAGCTCCCACCTTAATTGCCTATGTTAACGGCTTTGGGCTGGGATGCATGCTTGTGCTTTCCAGGTAGCCCTATCCGGTCTGGTGTAGCAATAGGAATAAGGGCCTTAATCCGCTTTTACCCAAGCGTGGTATCACTAAGACAGTTCTTAAGTCTACACTGGCACGGCCGTTGAGCCACACTCATCATCGGCCGGCTGGCAAGGGGGGTAGAAGCAATGAAGAAATGGTTGTTAGTTGCAGCCGGTGTGTTGGCAAGCTTGGCTCTGGCCCAGAGCATCACGGTTTGGACAGCCTTGAGTGGACCCAACCTGACTTGGCTGAAGAGCGAGGCCAAATCATACCAGGGCGCTACTGGTGTGGCTGTAAATGTAGTCTCGGTCCCTTTCGCGGACCTTCAGCAGAAGTTTATTCTGGGCGCACCCACGGGTAAGGGCCCCGATCTCGCCGTGACCATTCCACAGGATCAACTTGGCCAAATGGTAGCTGCGGGGGTGCTGTCCCCTATGACCGACTACGCGACTCCTAGCTACTTGTCCGACCTCATGCCGGTGGCAAGACAGGCCTTTACTTATGCCGGTAAACTATACGGGTTACCCTTGTATGTTGAGTCTGTAGCACTGATCTACAACAAGAAGTATATTCAGACACCACCCAAGAACTGGAATCAGTTCCTTGAGATGGCTAAGAAGTTTACTAACGGCCAGACCTTCGGTTTTCTGGCCCCGATAGACACCCAGTACTACGACTATGGGTTCTGGAAGGCCTTCGGAGGTTATATCTTCAAGCAAGGCGCCAATGGGGTGGTCGATACCAGTACCATGGGTCTTGGAGGCCAAGCAGGTTACCAAGCCGGCCAGTTCCTCAAAGACTTGCGCTACAAGTGGAACCTGGTGCCCACCGGCGCCGATTACAACGTGGCTGATTCGGCGTTCAAAGACGGAGCTTTGGCCATGATCCTCAACGGCCCGTGGGGCGTGGGCGGCTATAAGAAGGCCGGTATCGACTTTGGCGTGGCACCCTTCCCGACACCCCCTGGCGCCAAGCAGAGCTGGGGGCCGTTTGTGGGTGTGCAGGGCGTGATCATGAGCGCCTATTCCCAGCACAAAATCGAGGCCGTCAACTTTGCCAAGTACCTAGTGGGCCCCCCGGCCCAGGTGGCCTTCAGCAAAGCCGGCGGCAGTATCCCGGCTTCGCGCTCCGCCCAGCGGCAGCTTAAGGGTAATTCTGTAGTGCGCGGTTTTTCCCAGGTCGTTGCTATGGGTACGCCTATGCCTAACCTGCCGGCCATGGGTAAGGTGTGGGGACCATGGGGTGATGCGGTGAGCCTCATCCTCCGCAGCGCTAATTCCAATGTGAAGCAGATTATCGACACTATGAACGCTAATCTGAATAAAGCCCTATCCGGTAAGTAGGTGTATTTCTTACAGACCTGCGCTCGGATACAGTCCGAGCGCAGGTCTGTTCTTTCTGGTGCGCCAAGGCTTTCCAGGCCACCTTTTCCTGCTACAGGATCCAAAGAGGTGCTAGCCTGTGTCCATGATCGGTAAAACGAAACAGTCCACGAACGCAGGGCATAGTGGGCGCAAACTGCTTTTATCCATCGTGCTCTTGGGCTCGGCGCTACTGCTGTCCTTCGGAATCGGCGCTGTCGCCGGACTGTTGATCCGCGCCGTTTGGCCGGGGATGCCGGTGTACGTAGTGCTGGTACTTGGGGGGTAGTGCTGGTGCCGGTCTTGTGGTGGCTGGGAGGCCGCTTTCCTTTTCTGGGTGATTGGTTCTACCTCACCCCGGCTATTATCTTTCTGCTGGTATTTACGTTGTACCCGATCATCCTTACCGTATATTTTGCTTTCACGGACTACTCACCTATTCATAATGGGCGAGTCAACCTTGGTTCACTTACGCGGGTTACCGAGTTAACCGGCCGGAAAACGCTGCTACTGAAGCAGCCGGCGGCGTCCGCCCTGGCCTGTCAAGCGCCCTGTGGGGGGCTCGAACTTCAGTTACGGAGTGGGAGTAAAACGGCGCGGATCACTATAGAGCGGGTGGAAGGGGACCGGGTCGTCTTGAGCGACGCCCCGCCTTTTGCCCCC
>VAOW01025778.1_pt1 | contig 10514 bp, 7 predicted proteins | sample 3393921 | NCBI WGS metagenome assembly VAOW01 (sample SAMN08290428, study PRJNA428436) | hydrothermal vent metagenome | isolation source: Deep-sea hydrothermal vent chimney | place: Indian Ocean: Southwest Indian Ridge | depth 2742 m m
AATGAGTAACTTCGGTAAACACGTTAGTTTTATCTGGTCTATTGCGGAAATCCTGCGCGGTAACTATAGACAGTCTGAATACGGCAAGGTGGTATTACCCTTTACGGTGTTGCGCCGTTTGGACTGTGTGCTGGAACCCAGCAAGGATAAGGTGCTGGAACAGTTAAAGACCCTGCCCGAAAGTGTGGATCACGAAATGCGCGAAACCATGCTGAATATGGCAGCGGGGCAAAACTTCCACAATACCAGTCCTTTTACCTTTGAAAAACTGCTGGATGACCCCGACAATATCGCCGCTAATCTGAACAACCTGATCAATGGTTTTTCCGCTGATGCCCGTGAAATATTCATTGAACGATTCAAGCTGCCCGAACAGGTGGCAAGGCTGGACAAGGATAACTTGCTGTATATGGTAGCTAGCCGCTTTGCACAGGCGGATCTGCACCCCGATACCGTTAGTAATATCCAGATGGGCAGTATCTATGAAGAACTGATCCGCCGGTTTTCTGAACAAAGCAACGAAACCGCCGGAGAACACTTTACCCCCCGTGAAGTTATCCGCCTAATGGTCAACTTGCTGTTTCAGGAAGACGCAAACGCCCTGACCAAGAAAGGCACCATCCGCAAACTGTATGACCCCGCCTGTGGCACCGGCGGCATGTTAAGTGTGGCGGAAGAATACCTGCGCGAGTTAAACCCCGATGCCCATCTGGAAGTGTACGGGCAGGAATTGAATGACGAAAGTTACGCCACCTGTAAATCAGACATGATGATCAAGGGGCAGAATGCCAAAAATATTCACCCCGGCAACAGCTTCAGTGAAGACGGTTTGCCCGATGAAGAATTTGACTATCTGCTGTCCAATCCACCGTTTGGTGTGGAATGGAAAAAGGTAGAAGCCGAAGTCAAGGCAGAAGCCAGTACACTGGGTTATCGCGGACGTTTTGGCGCAGGCTTGCCACGTATCAGTGATGGTTCGCTAATGTTTGTGCAGCACATGATATCCAAGTTCAATACCAATGGCGACAGTTCCCGTCTGGCGGTGGTATTAAACGGTTCCCCTTTGTTTACTGGTAGTGCAGGCAGTGGTGAAAGTGAAATACGTCGCTGGATTATAGAAAACGACTGGTTGGAAGCCATCATCGCCATGCCCACCGATATGTTTTATAACACTGGCATTGCTACCTATATCTGGATTGTCACCAACCAGAAAAGCGCCGAACGCAAGGGCAAGGTGCAGTTAATCAATGCGGTAGATTTTCATATCCCCATGCGTAAAAGTCTGGGTAGTAAACGCAAGCAGCTATCCGAGCAGCAGATCAATGACATCACCCAAGTTTTTGGTGAATACAATGAAGGCGAACACTGCAAAATTTTTGATAACCGCGACTTTGGCTATCAGCGCATTACGGTAGAACGTCCGCTAAAACTGAATTTTCAGATCAGTGATGAGCGCATTGAAAATCTGAAAACCGCCAAAACTTTCGCCAAATTAAAAGACGAACAACAGGCAGCGATAATCGCAGCAATTAGAACCCTGGACCTGTCCGCCGAAGGCGGGTCGGTTTATAAAAATCGGGAAGTGTTTATTAAAGCCCTGAAAGCCGTATTCAAGACTACAGGTTTAGACATTAAAGCACCCATGCTGAAAACCATCTGGCAGGCATTAAGTGAACGAGATGACAATGCAGATATTTGCCTGATTCAATCCGGCACCAATAAGGGCAAGCCAGAACCGGACACCGATCTGCGCGACTATGAAAATGTGCCATTAAAAGAAGATATAGACGATTACTTCAAGCGTGAAGTATTGCCCCATGTGCCCGACCTGCCCGCCGCAACCCCACTTGCAGGTGAATATTGTGTTTATATTCACAAGTGTTCAGATGGTTCATTTTATAAAGGACAGACAAGCAATTTCCCCAAGAGACTCAATGAGCATAAACAAGGAAAGGTGTCCTGGACGGCAAAATATTTACCAATCGAACCCGTTCACTGGGAGGTGTTCCCGACAAGAGCGAAAGCGGTTAACAGAGAGCAATACCTGAAAAGTGGTAAGGGACGAGAATGGATAAAGAAGCAATATGAAGATAAGAAACTAAAATGCTTTGAGAGGCAGGCGGGTGCGTGGATAGATGTTGATAAAACTAAAACAGGCTATGAAATTCCTTTTAACCGTCATTTTTACAAATATATTCCACCGCGTTCATTGAAAAAAATAGATGCGGATCTGGATAAGGTCAGTGCGGAAATTATGCAGATGCTACAGGAAGTGCATGTATGAAATGTCTTGTGTATCCTGAGTATAAAAGTAGCGAAACTGATTGGTTAGGGTTACTACCAAAACATTGGTCGGCAAAACGATTCAAGTACATGGCACGTATAAAAAATGGGAAAGATTATAAACATGTTGAAGTGGCAGATGCTGGATACCCCGTTATAGGGTCTGGTGGGCGATTTGCTTATTCTTCAAGCTATTTGTTCAAAGGGGAATCCGTTTTATTGGGGCGAAAAGGAACGATAGATAAACCTTTATATGTTAATGAGGCATTTTGGACTGTTGATACAATGTTTTACAGTCAAATAAATAGCATCGTTTTTCCGAAGTATCTTTATTATTGCGCGTTAACAATTCGTTTTGATTATTATTCAACTAATACGGCTGTTCCCAGTATGACGCAGGAGGTTTTGGGTGATATTTTGTTTCCGTATCCAGCAATAGAAGAGCAAACCAAAATCGCCACCTTCCTTGACCGCGAAACCCAAAAAATAGATCGCCTGATTGAAAAGCAGCAACAACTAATCAAACTGCTACAGGAAAAACGTCAGGCGGTGATTTCCCATGCCGTCACCGGCAAAATGGATGTAAGGAATATCGCCAATGGCTAATGGAGTTCCCGCTAATCCTAAAATTTACCATATTGTACATATGGATCGTTTGCTTTCGGTTATTGCAGATGGGCGGTTGTGGTGTGATACAGAAATTGAAAAGCGAATGCCACCGGGTACATCTATCGGCATGAATAATATCAAGCAGCGGCGCTTGGGTTTGCCGCTTGATAGTCACCCTGATTTGCATGTAGGTGATTGTGTGCCATTTTATCTTTGTCCACGTTCGGTGATGTTGTATTTGATACATAGAAGAAATCATGAACTGGGATATAAAGACGGACAGGAACCTATTATTCATCTTGAAGCCGATTTAAATGCAGTGGCAAGCTGGGCGAATGCAAACGGTGTGAACTGGGCATTTACTTTGTCCAATGCAGGCGCTTATTATTTTGAAGATCGTAACGATTTGACGCAACTGAATGAGATTAACTGGCAGGCGGTGGTGGCAAGAGACTGGCGGGGTTGTAAGGAGGGCAAACAGGCAGAATTTTTAATTGAAAATAATTTCCCATGGCATTTAGTTGAACGAATTGGTGTTAATAACGCAAATGTATATACTAATGTTATGCATACCCTGACAGGGGTGGCGCATACACCGGTAGTAGAAGTTAAACGTGACTGGTACTACTGAGGAGAAGACGATAATGATTGAATATAAAACTGGTGACTTATTGGCAGAAGATGCCGAAGCCATCGTAAATACGGTGAATTGTGTTGGTGTTATGGGGCGGGGTATTGCCTTGCAATTCAAAAAGTCTTATCCAGAGAATTTTAAGGTGTATGCGGCTGCCTGCAAACAGGAAGAAGTTAAGCCGGGCAAGATGTTCGTTTACGATATGGGGGGCTTAACCAATCCCCGTTATATTATTAACTTCCCTACTAAACGTCATTGGCGCGGTAAAAGCCGCATGGAAGATATTGATACCGGGTTGGAAGATTTGTTGCAGGTGATGCAGGAAAAGAATATTAAATCTATTGCCTTGCCACCGTTGGGTAGTGGTCTGGGTGGTTTGGACTGGTCTGGTGTGCGTACCCGAATTGAACAGGCATTTGCAGGCTTGCCAGATGTCCGTGTCATTGTCTTTGAACCAAAAGGCGCGCCTGCCGCAGATAAGATGGTTCGTAATCGTGAAGTGCCAAAGATGACTACTGGGCGTGCTGCCCTTGTGGAATTACTTGATCGTTACCTGCGTGGTTTACTTGATCCATTTGTTAGTCTGCTGGAAGTACATAAACTGATGTATTTTATGCAGGAAGCGGGGGAGCCTTTGCGTTTGAAATATAGCAAAGCGAATTATGGACCATACGCGGAAAATTTACGCCATGTGCTTCATGCTATTGAAGGACATATGGTTTCCGGTTATGCCGATGGTGGAGATGATCCAACTAAACCACTGGAAATAGTACCGGGTGCTATAGATGATGCATCTGAATTTTTGTCTACACATACTAAAACCCGTGAACGCTTTCAGCGGGTGAACGAACTGGTGGAAGGTTTTGAAACCCCGTTTGGTCTTGAGCTGTTGGCTACCGTACATTGGGTAATGAAATATGAAAAAGCAGCTTCGGTTGATGAGGTTGTAAAACATACCTATGCATGGAATCCACGTAAAAAACATTTTACAGAAAGACAGATTGGTCTTGCAGTGAATGTATTGACCGACAAGGGCTGGGTAGAGCCTATGGGCACAAAATCAATATGATTATTATTAACAAACAGGGTTTGAAATTAAAATGACCCGCGTTGCTGTCAATCCCGACCTGCTGAACTGGGCGCTTGCGCGTGCGGATTTAACTGCTGATGCGCTTATAAAAGCCTTTCCCAAAATCCATGACTGGCTTCAGGGTGAAATTCAACCCACCATGAAGCAACTGGAAAGTTTTGCCAATAAAACCCATACCGCGATTGGTTATCTGTTTCTGCCTGAGCCGCCAGTGGAGACCTTGCCGATCCCGGATTTTCGCACGCTAGCCGATCATCAACCGGCGCAACCCAGCCCGGATTTGCTTGATACTATTTATGCCATGCAACAGCGGCAAGCCTGGTTGCGGGAAGACCAGATAGAATGTGAGGCCGAGCCGCTGGATTTTGTTGGAAGTGCCACACAACAGGATGACCCGGAAGCTGTGGGCAGGGAAATGCGTCGTCTTGCAGGTTTTGAAGAAGGTTGGGCTTCCAGTGTTGCTGGTTGGCGGGATGCGGTCAGTGTATTGCGTCGCGCTATAGAAAGGCTTGGCATAATGACAGTGATTAATGGCGTGGTTGGCAATAGTACTAATCGTGTCCTGAATGTGGAAGAATTTCGCGGTTTTGCCTTGAGCGATCCTTACGCGCCCCTAATTTTCGTCAACGGTGCCGACGCAAAATCCGCCCAGATGTTTACCCTTGCCCATGAACTGGCGCATATATGGCTGGGTGAAAGCGCCTTGACCGATATGGATCCGGCATCCCTGCCCGGCCGGCAGGCGGGGCAACCTTCGCAACAGCTTGAAGATTGGTGTAATCGAGCAGCAGCGGAGTTTCTTGTTCCCGAAGCAGAATTAAGGCTGTATTGGCACGATGTCAGGCATGATGAAGTGTCCTTCGAGTTGACTGCCCGTCATTTTAAGGTCAGCCCCATTGTCGCAGGTCGTCGCGCCATGGATTTGCGTCTGGTGGATCGTGCTGTGTTTTTTGACTTTTATCAGGCGTATATCAATGAAGAACGAAGGCAGAAGAAAAAAGCATCTGGTGGTGATTTCTACAATAATCAAAACACCCGGGTGGGAGAATTGTTCGCCACACAGGTAATACGTGCGGCAATGGAAGGGCGTGTTGGTTTCAGGGAAGCATATAACCTTACCGGCTTAAACGGCGGCACTTTTCAGAAATATGCCCATCGTCTGGGGTTTGATTTGCCATGAATCCAGCCCCGTCTTATATCCTTGATGCCGACGTATTGATCACAGCAAAGAATCAATACTACGCGTTTGATCTTTGTCCAGGGTTCTGGGACAGTCTTATTCACTACCATAAAAAAGGTTATATCAATAGCATCGATAGGGTAAAGAACGAACTTCTTGCCGGTGCAAAAACCGAAAATCTGGTGCAATGGGTAAAAAATGATGTTCCATCCGAATTTTTTCTTGACGCAGATAGTAATGAGGTGACAGCGGCTTATACCGAAATTATGTTATGGGCGCAGCGGAGTACCCAATATTTCGACTTCGCAAAGGCAAAATTCGCAACGGGTGCTGATGGCTGGTTGGTGGCATTTGCCAAGGTACACAATATTGTTGTGGTAACAAATGAGCAGCCCCGTCCTGAGGCAAAACGGGAAATCAAACTGCCGGATGTGTGCACACAGTTTGGGGTTGAATATAAAGATATTTTCTTTGTTCTGCGAGATTTGAAAATTTCCTACAAATGGAGTCAAGGTTGATTTTATGTGTGCAGCAGTGACTGAACTGGATTTTGAAGCAGCTATTGAAGCATGGTTGATTGATCATGGGGATTATGAAAAGGCGGGTAATAGTCAGTTTGATGCAGCACTGGCGCTGGATACTGAAACCCTGCTGGCCTTTATCAAACAAACACAGCCCGACACATGGGACAAGTTATCTGCCAGTTATGGCGGCAATGTTGAAAAATCTGTTGTTAATCGTATTGCCGCTGAATGTGATAGTCGCGGTCTTCTGGATGTGGTGCGCAACGGTGTGCGGGATCGCGGGCAGACGATTAACCTTGCTTATTTCAAACCGGCTACCGGCTTAAATCCTGAAACTGAAAAGCTTTATCAGCAGAACAGACTGACGGTGATGCGACAGGTCTATTATGATCTGGATAGCAAGAATTCTATTGATATGATGCTGTCATTAAATGGTTTACCAATCGCCACGGTAGAACTAAAAAATGCCTTTACCGGTCAGAAGTCAATCAATGCTATTCGGCAATACCTGAAAGACCGTGTGCCCAGTAATAAAACCCCGTTGATCCAGTTCAAGAAACGGGCGCTGGTACATTTTGCTGTTGATACCGACGAAGTTTACATGGCAACGAAACTGGCGGGTAATAGCACTTTCTTTTTGCCCTTCAATAAAGGTAATCATGGCGGCAAGGGTAACCCTGATGATCACAATCACCAGACTGGTTACAAGACGGGTTATCTATGGGAAGACATCTGGCAGCGTGATAGCTGGCTGGATATTATTCACCGCTTCATACACTTGCAGGTAGAAGAAACCCGTAATCTGGAAACCGGTAAAAAGACCCGCAAGGAAACCCTGATCTTTCCCCGTTATCACCAACTTGATGCTACCCGACGAGTGTTGCTGAATACCAAAACCGTGGGTGTGGGTGAAAACTATTTAATTCAGCATAGTGCGGGTTCAGGTAAAACCAATACTATTTCATGGACAGCACATCAGCTTGCCAGTTTGCACGATGAACAGGATCAACCGATATTTAATTCGGTGGTTGTGATATCCGACCGGCGTAATCTGGATAAGCAACTACAGGATAATATCTATCAGGTAGAGCACAAGCAGGGCGTGGTGGAAAAGATTGATGATGATAAGTCGTCTGCTGATTTAGCCAATGCCCTGAATGCGGGCGTTAAAATTATTATCACCACCCTGCAAAAGTTTTCATTTATTCTGGATAAGGTGAACGACTTTAGTGACAAGCGTTTTGCGGTAATTGTGGATGAAGCGCATAGTAGCCAGAGTGGGCGCAATGCTGCCAATCTGCGCGTGGCTTTGGGTAAGCATAGTGAAGAAGAAGCACTAAGCGCGGCGGAAGGGGAAGACGGTAAACAACCCGAAGAGCCAGGCAGTGAAGATATTATTCTGGCTGAAATCAAAAAACGTGGCAAACAGGCAAACATCAGCTTTTATGCTTTCACTGCCACGCCTAAACACAAGACACTGGAAATGTTCGGTGTAGAAGATGCTGAGGGTAAGCCACGACCATTTCACCTGTATTCCATGCGGCAGGCGATTGAAGAACGCTTTATCCATGATGTATTGAAATATTACACCACTTACAAAACATACTACGAATTGTCCAAAGCGATTGACGATGACCCGGAAGTAGACGAAAAGAAAGCCAGGCGTGCCATCGCCCGGTTTATGTCGTTGCACCCCCATAACATCGCGCAGAAGACGGAAATTATGGTGGAACACTATCGCCGTTTTACCAGCAAAAAAATTGGTGGACGTGCCAAGGCAATGGTGGTGACACGTTCACGCCTTCATGCAGTGCGTTATAAGCAGGCGTTTGACAAGTACATAGCAGATAAGGGATATCAGGATATTAAAACACTGGTGGCTTTTTCCGGCACGGTAGAAGACCCTGATTTGAAGGAAGCGACTTATACCGAAGCGGGCATGAATGGTTTTGGTGAAAAAGAACTGCCAGAACGGTTTGCGTCTACCGAATACCATACCTTGATAGTGGCGGAAAAATACCAGACAGGTTTTGATCAGCCATTGTTGCATACCATGTTTGTGGACAAGCCATTAAAAGATCTGAAAGCTGTGCAAACATTGTCCCGCCTGAACCGGACAGCACCGAGCAAGGTAGATACCTTTGTGCTGGACTTTGCCAATGACGTGGAAGATATCAAGGAAAGCTTCAAGCCATATTTTGAAGAAACCGAAATAGAAGAACCCACTGACCCAAATCAGCTTTATACCCTGGACACAAGAATCCAGTCGTTTAATATTTTACGCAGTGAAGAAATGGAAGCCTTCGCAGAAGTGTATTACAAGCCACAAGCGAAGCAGACCAAGCGTGATCACGGGCAATTGAATAAATGGATTGATCCTGCGGTGGAACGTTATAAGCAGGCATTCAGGGATGATACCGCGCCAGTCGGTGAGGAACGATATACAGAAGAAGGGGAAGAATTCAAAAGCAGCCTGCAAAGCTATGTGCGCCTGTACAGCTTTTTAAGTCAGATTATTGACTGGCAGGATGTGGAACTTGAAAAACATTATTCCTACGGACGATACCTGCTGACCAAATTACCGTACCGAAGCAGTGGTGGTCTGCTGGATCTGGATGATGATGTTGAACTGTCGTCTTATCGTAACGATAAAACCTTTGAAGGTAGCGCCGCACTGACAGTAGGGGAAACAAGAACCGTCTATGGCGCAACCGAAGTGGGCACGGGCGGACTACCCGAAGAACATAAATCCCCGTTGTCAGCCATTATTCAAATTATCAATGAACGCTTCGGCACGGATTTCAGTGAAGAAGACCGACTGTTGTTTGATCAGATTAGTGGTGATATGGCACAGGATGAAAAACTGGCCGAGCAGGCGCGTGCCGGTTCAAAGGAAAAATTCAAGGTGGTGTTTGAACCCAAGGCAATGGAAGCCTTTGTATCCCGACACGGACGCAATGAAAAAATCGTTAATGATTTTATGTCTAACCCAGATTATGCGAAGCCTGATTGTTTCCGCCTTGCTGGATGAGGTTTATGGGCGTGCGACGAAAAGCGGATAACCGATACAAGAAATAAAATTTATTATCATAATTCAAATTCATCGTAGCTATCTAATACCTGTTGGTGAGTAATGCCAATATAAAGCAAAGTTGTTGATGTGGATGAGTGATTCAGCACTTTTGCTATTTTTTCTACAGAAATTCCGCCGTTGAGCATTGCCAGCCCGCGTGTTTTTCGCATGCTATGCGTTCCTATGTTTAGCCCTAACCTTTCGCCAACATCCTTAAACGCACGTCCAACAGAGACACGTGATATAGGCTTGATCATTCCATTTGTGCGATTAGATCTGACTTGAAATAAAAAGCGGTCGTTTGGGTTTTCCTTTTTTCGGCGTTCAATTATTTCCAGAACTTTGTTGTTTAATCTAACTTGTCTGGATTTTCCAGTCTTGCTTTCAATAAGCTGATATAACCGACTGTGCGTGTCCAGGTCGGCATATTCAATTTTAAGTAGGTCAGATATCCTGTACGATAAATTCACGCCAGCGCGCCACACGTCGCCGTATATAGCCCCGTGATGTTTCCGTAGCAGAGTTTCAATAACAGCTATTTCCTGTTTGCTTTCAATTGCATCAACGACATTCATCCTATGTAACACCCTGTGGTTAATTTTAACTATGTGTTACATACGTATGGCATAATTACGTCTAAAGTCAATTAAATCAATAAGTTGCTAATTAACACAATACTATTGTGTAACATAGATTCTTTGGTTCGTTGGAGATTGGTCAGTTGTTATTCGTCCGCGATAAATACGATGTGAAAGCATTAGCAAATACAGGAAATATTTTGCTTGTTAAGCTTTCCGTCAGTGTGGCTGGCTAACAGTACTATTGGAGCCTGACGTGAATTAAAGCAATATGTGACTGGACAGCTATACCGGCTTTTGAACTGAAATGTCAGGTTGTGGGAGGAGTGTTGATTTACAACACTTATACTTGATAAAACATTTTGGGTGCCCGAAGCCCCGAAGATAACAAGATGATTTATTAAATTTTGTTGTTTGTGTCCGAGTACAAGGACTACGGATAAGATGACAGGGCGACATACATCAGTCGTGAAAAAGACAGGACAAAAACCACAAAGTGTACCGTTGTCGCCAGCCCATTGATTAGCACACCACGCATCTCAC
>VAOW01027336.1_pt1 | contig 10302 bp, 8 predicted proteins | sample 3393921 | NCBI WGS metagenome assembly VAOW01 (sample SAMN08290428, study PRJNA428436) | hydrothermal vent metagenome | isolation source: Deep-sea hydrothermal vent chimney | place: Indian Ocean: Southwest Indian Ridge | depth 2742 m m
AGCCGCACCGCTATACCCGAACCCGCGACTTGATGGATGATTTTTCGGCGGTGCTGTCGCAGGTGGACGTGCTGTTGCTGACCGAAGTCTATGCCGCGGGTGAATCGCCTATCGCCGGTGCCGATGGCAGGGCTCTGGCCCGTTCGGTGCGATCACGGGGCAGGGTCGATCCGGTACTGGTGGCGTCAGCCCAGCAGCTGCCTGAGGCCCTATCCAACCTTTTGGAAGACGGCGATTTTCTGTTGATGCTGGGTGCTGGTGACATTGGAGCGGTCATCAATGGCATGGCGCAACAGGGCCGGGTAGAGGAGCGCAAGACATGAAAACCATTACTGATGCAGAACAATTCGGGCGGGTTGCAGTGGTTATGGGCGGTAGCTCGGCCGAGCGCGAGGTCTCGCTCGATTCAGGTAGCAATGTCTTGGCGGCGTTACGCGAAAGTGGTGTGGATGCCCATGGTATCGATGGTATTCCCGCCTTGGTGGATGCCTTGCGTGCCGGTCACTTCGCTCGGGTATTCAATATTTTGCATGGCCACCATGGGGGAGGTGAGGATGGCGTGCTGCAAGGGACACTGGATGCACTGAAAGTGCCCTATACCGGATCCGGGGTGTTGGGGTCGGCACTGTCTATGGACAAGGTTCGCAGCAAGCAGATTTGGCAGGCTGTAAATCTGCCTACCCCACGTTTCGTAGCTTTACATAAAGGTGCCGATATCCACCAAGCGGTGGCCACAGTGGGTTTGCCGGTGATCGTCAAACCTACTTGCGAGGGTTCGAGTGTCGGCATCACCCGGGTGTTTTTCAAGCGCGATCTGGCCGCCGCCGTGGCGTTGGCCGAACGCTATCCAGGAGATTTGCTGGTTGAGCAACTGGTCGAAGGGGATGAATTCACGGTGGCCGTGCTGGGTCGTCAGGTATTGCCATCCATACGTATCGTACCCAAAGGCTCGTATTACGACTATCACGCCAAATACATTGCCGAGGACACCACCTATTTATGTCCCGGTCTGGAGGGTGCGGCTGAGCAACAACTGGGTAAATTGAGCCTGGCCGCCTTTGAGGCACTGAATTGTTCAAGCTGGGGTCGTATCGATGTCATGCGTGATCGCGACGGTCACAACTGGCTATTGGAAGTCAACACGGCGCCAGGTATGACCAGCCATTCCCTGGTACCCAAGGCCGCAGGCGTGGCCGGTATTAATTTTGCCACCTTGTGCTGGCGGATTCTTGAAACCTCTTTCGATGGGGCATCCGGTACATGAATCGATCCCTACTGATTCGTTCCATCGGCTGGACCCTGGCGTTGCTGCTGCTGGCGTTGCCGGTGCTGGCGATTTGGCGTGGCTGGTATACGGATGCGCGATGGCAGGTTCGCTATCTGAGTATTGATGCCTCGTTCCAGCATGTTTCCGCACAGCAGATTCGGGCGCAGGTGCAGCCTTTACTTGGATCGGGCTATTTTGCCATCAATCTACAGCACATTCGTGCTGCGGTGGCTCGCTTGCCATGGGTTGCCGAGGTCGATGTACGCAAGCATTGGCCTGCTTCGGTGATCCTTCGGGTTCGCGAATACCAGCCTTGGGCGCGCTGGAACAATACTCGGCTGATCGGCCTACATGGCAGACTTTTCACGGTTCCCGATGTCTCGGCCATCAGCGGAATACCACGTCTTAGCGGTCCGCAGGATCGGCTGGCCGATGTCGAAGCTTTTTACCGGCAGATGGGGCCAAGCTGTTCCGCCGTAGGCCTGAAGATCGCCGCGCTGCATCTTGCCGGTCGGGGTAGCTGGTCCCTGACTACGGCTGATGGCAGCGTGATCCGGGTGGGGGCGACGCAGCCCATACAGCGTTTACGACGCTTTCTAGCGGTATGGCCGAAGTTGCTGGTGCGGCACCCCGGAGGTCGTTTTATCAACGTGGATTTGCGTTACCCCAATGGTTTTGCGGTGCGTTGGCCTGATCTGAAGGCAGGTTCGGAGCCATCCCCTGTAGCGACCGCTGCATCAGGAGCTCACCGAGCATGAATCACCACAATGAAAAACAGCTGATCGTCGGTCTCGATATCGGTACCTCTAAGGTATTGGTGGTAGTCGGTGAAGTACAACCGGGTGAACCGATCGAGGTCATCGGTATCGGTTCCCACGTTACCCGTGGGCTCAAGCGTGGCGCGGTGGTCGATATCGAATCAACCATGCACTCGATCCGCTCCGCTGTCGAGGAAGCCGAATTGATGGCCGGTTGCGAGATTCGTGCGGTGCATGCGTCGATTTCCGGAAGTCATCTGGAGACCCTTAATTCCCATGGCACCGCAGCCATTCGCGACCAGGAGGTGAGCGCTGCGGATGTGGAAGCCGTACTGGATGCGGCCAGCGCCGTGGCTATCCCGGCTGATCGCAAACTGCTTTACAAAGAACCCCAGGAATACCGAATCGATGGACAGGACGGCATCCGCCGGCCAGTGGGCATGAGTGGGGTGCGTCTGGAGGCTAATGTGCATCTGGTCACCGGTGCCGCCAGCGCGGTACAGAACCTGGCCAAATGTATCGAGCGCTGTGGGATCCAGGTTGACGCCTTGATTCCCGCAGCCATTGCCAGTGCACGGGCGGTACTCACCGACGATGAACGCGAACTCGGGGTGTGTCTGGTTGATATCGGCGCGGGCACCACTGATATCGCCATTTTCGCGCAGGGGGCCATCCGCTATACCCGCGCGCTTCCAGTAGGCGGTGATCAGGTCACCAACGACATTGCCTTTGGTATCCACACACCCACCTCGAATGCTGAGGAAATTAAGGTCAAGTACGCCTGTGCCCTGCCACAAATGGCCAGTGCGGAAGAGACGGTACAGGTGCCAAGCGTGGGTGATCGACCACCGCGGCGTCTGGCCCGACAGGCTCTGGCGCAGTGCGTACACGATCGTTATGAAGAGATTTTTGAAATGGTGCAGGACGAGCTGCGGCGTTCTTCCCTGGATAACCTGATCAGCGCCGGGGTGGTACTAACCGGTGGCTCGGTACCCATGGAAGGGGCACTGGAATTGGCTGAAGAGGTCTTTCACAAAATGGTGAGGATCGGCCGGCCCCAGCTCCAGGGTGGCAAGGCCGAAGCCGTGTGCGGAGTGACCCATGCCGTTGCCGTAGGGCTGATGCTGCACGGTATGCGCAGCGCAGAGACGGAATCGGGCAGTGGCGTAGATCGAGCGATCGATCGCTTACGAGCTTGGCTGAACAAGAATTTCTGATGATGCACGAGGCGTCGTCATCGACAGTGATGTCGAATCCCCGCATTAGGGCAAGGAGCCCGTTGGCGGTTTATGCAATGCAGTAGTGACTGGAGGACGGGACATGTTTGAAATGGTTGAAAAACTTGAGCCAAATGCGGTGATCAAGGTCATCGGTATCGGTGGTGGCGGTGGCAACGCAGTAGGCCATATGCTAGGTGCAGAGATCGATGGAGTCGAATTCATCTGCGCCAATACCGATGCCCAGGCATTGAAAAACTGCGGCGCACCCATGACCGTGCAACTGGGAGCGAATGTCACCAAGGGCCTGGGCGCGGGGGCCAATCCTGAAGTAGGTCGACAGGCCGCACTTGAAGATCGCGAAATGATCGAGGAAATGCTCGACGGGGCGGATATGGTTTTCATCACCGCTGGCATGGGTGGCGGAACCGGCACCGGTGCGGCCCCGGTGGTGGCGCAGCTGGCCAAGGAAAAGGGGATTCTCACTGTTGCAGTGGTTACCAAACCCTTTCCTTTCGAAGGTCGGCGGCGTATGCAGTTAGCGCTAAAAGGGGTTGAAGATCTTGCGCAATTCGTCGATTCGCTGATTACCGTTCCCAATGAGAAGCTACTTACCGTACTGGGGCGCGACATTACTGTTATTACTGCTTTTAAGGCGGCCAATGATGTGCTGCTCGGGGCGGTACAGGGGATCGCCGATCTGATTACCCGACCCGGCCTGATCAATGTTGATTTTGCTGATGTGCGTACGGTCATGAGTGAAATGGGAATGGCTATGATGGGTAGTGGTATCGCTCATGGCGATGATCGGGCTCAGGCGGCGGCCGAGGCGGCGATCAGCAACCCCTTGCTGGAAGACGTCAATCTGGCGGGGGCCTGCGGTATTTTGGTCAACATTACTGCCGGCCCGAACCTCAGTATGCGTGAGTTCGATGAGATCGGGCGGGTGGTGCACGATATCGCTAGCGAGGATGCCACTGTAGTCATCGGCACGGCTATGGATTCAGAAATGCAGGAAGAAGTCCGCGTCACCGTGGTGGCGACGGGTCTCAACAGGGGTGCAGTCCAGCAGCAGCCGGCGGTAGCGTCCCTGCCGGGTAAAGAACACCTGGGAGTCTCGATACGGTCACGTACCGAACGGCTGCGTACGGGTACCGACCCCAGCATGATCATCCCTTCGCTACAGCGGGTGGTGCCAGCCGTGCCCCAGACCCGGGCGGTTGAGTCAGCCAAGGGGGTACCCGCTCCATTACCTAAGGATAAAATGGCGGCGGTGGATTACATTGATATCCCCACTTTTTTAAGAAAGCAGGCTGATTAGCCAGCGGCTGAAGTTAAGAAAATGACCGTACAATAAGGAGACAGCACACCAAAATTTTTACATATTTAGGGTGAATAACGGTTTCGTATAGGGATCACCAGGGAAGATCCAGTTACGGTTCTCCGGAGACCATCAGCGCCTCATCGAACAGGCCGATTGTCGGCTTGGCCGCTGTCCCGCCACCTCCTACCGTCCTGTCCTGCGGAGGTGGCAGGGACGCGCTGCTGATCGCGTAGAGTGGGCTTGTCGGTTTTGGATAACGTAAACTTTATGATACAGTTCGCCAGATCAAGTCTCCAGCTGCCATGAAGTGATACAACAATGATTAAGCAGCGCACCTTAAAAAATGTCATCCGCGCCACGGGCGTGGGCCTGCATACCGGTGAAAAGGTATACATGACGTTGCGCCCAGCGGCCCCGGATACCGGGATTGTGTTTCGACGAACCGATCTAAGTACTCCGGTCGAGATTCCGTCACGTTCTGAGTTTGTGGGTGATACCCGGCTTTCCAGCACTCTGGTTCGTGACGGGGTACGGGTTGGGACGGTTGAACACCTGCTTTCTTCGATGGCCGGCTTGGGTATCGACAATGCCTACGTTGATCTGTCTGCACCTGAGGTGCCGATCATGGACGGCAGTGCCGGGCCCTTCGTGTTTTTACTACAGTCGGCGGGGATTGAGGAACAGAACGCCGCCAAGCGTTTTATTCGTATTCTCAAGCCGGTCGAAGTGCATGATGGCGACAAGCTTGCCCGGTTCGAACCGTTTGACGGGTTCAAGGTCGGCTTCTCCATTGAATTCAAACATCCCATGTTTAGTCCGCGGACCTCGCACGCCGAAATTGATTTCTCCACGACCTCTTTTGTCAAGGAAGTGAGTCGGGCGCGCACCTTCGGATTCATGCGTGATGTCGAGATGTTGCGCGAAAGGAACCTGGGTAAGGGTGGTTCGATGGATAACGTCATCGTGCTGGATGATTATCGGGTACTCAATGAGGATGGACTCCGTTACGAGGATGAGTTCGTCAAGCACAAGATTCTTGATGCTATCGGTGATCTGTATCTGCTCGGACATAGCTTGATCGGGGCCTTTTATGGGCACAAATCCGGACATGAGCTCAACAACCGCTTGTTACGAACTTTCATGGCTGATGCAGCGGCTTGGGAAGAAGTAACTTTTGTGGATCCGGAACAGGCACCGATTTCTTACGTGCATCCGGCCCAAGCGACCTGATGCATGTGAAATTTTGTGACGGCGGTCCAGGCTGGATCGTCGAACAGGGGTTAGTCTTTAACCTTGTCATCGGTATTGGCCAGGGCGGCCAGAGCGAGCAGCTGGGAGCGCATGTCTGGATCGCTACTGATAGCGGCGGCCTCACGCAGGTACCTAGCTGCTGTCGCTGAAAGTGGTTTGCGTTGGGCCGGGGCAGGCGTTGGTGTGGGCAGGGGGGCCACTTTCACGAGCAGGGAACGCGCCGTGATGCCGAGGATGTGGGCGGTTTCCAGGATGCGCCGTTGTTGTAGGCGCAGACGTGAAGCCCAGGCGGAGGTTGAGGCCACAAAAACCATGCGTGGCCCATGGATAGAGGCCAGACGGACCTGCTCACTAAGTAGGCGGGGTAGGGGTTCGCGGAGGCGCCGATCAAGTGTCTCCAGTTCACGAGCTTGACTGAATAACTTGGATAGTCCGACACAGTCAGTGATGGCGACAGGGGCATCTGGTTTGGAAGGATGGCGCATAGACGACCAAGGTAACGGCGGCGGAATCAAATAATGGCATGAACATCATACTGGTCTCGAACTCACACAAAACCCCCATTACGCTCGATATGCGCAATGTGAGAAATCGTGCCTTGGTGGTGGCCGGCTTGGCCGTTGCCGTATTGAGCTTGATGGCACTTGGCGTTGCCATGACCTGGCTGATTTACAGCCCCAAGGATCGTATACATAATGAGGTGCAGTCGCTACGCTGGCAAATCACCCAACAACATCATGCGGTAAGCCATATCCGGCAGCAGGCCCAGCGCGATGTGAATGCCTTGGCGATCAAGCTGGGCTTGCTCGAAGCCCAGTCTTATCGGCTGGACGCGCTGGGTGAGCGTCTGGCGCGTGCTGGCAAGCTAGAGGGGACCGAATTCGATTTCAGTCGCAGTCCGGGCATGGGCGGGCCGGTACCCGCTAAGCAGGAAGCCTATCTATTGCCGCCGGATCTCAGCAAGAGTATTTCCAAGCTCGACAAAAAATTTATGGCTCAGCAAACCCGCTTACATGTTTTAGAGAACATGATGCTGAACCAAAAGCTGGATGTGGCGGAAAAGCCCACTGGCATGCCGGTAAAAACGGGCTACATCGACTCGTATTTCGGGGATCGTCCCGACCCGTTCGGTGGTGGTATCGAATTTCACACCGGCCTGGATATCGCTGCCCGCCTGGGTACACCGATAGACAGTGTGGCGGCTGGAATCGTTATCTATGCAGGTAAGCGGGGTGGTTACGGTAATGCGGTGGCCATTGATCATGGCAATGGTTACTCCACTCTCTACGGACATGCCGAGAAGCTACTGGTGCATGTTGGTGAGCGGGTACGGGCCGGTCAGGAAATCGCTTTGCTGGGGTCGACCGGTCGCTCGACCGGTCCGCATGTGCATTTCGAAGTCCGCTATCACGGTCGGCCAGTTAATCCACTTTCCTTTGTGCGGCATCGGCGCTGAGTGCCGGGGTTGCCAGACTGCCTGTATGGAAAACCGAATACATGCGGCCACACGGGAGCAGCTGGCCTGACGTAGTAACATATACAGTTTAGTGCGGTGCAGTCTGCGCCGTTTTCGCCCATATTCGAGCCCGATTCCCAATGTTGAACCGAGTCCTGACGAGTGTTTTCGGCAGTCGCAACGAACGTGTGTTGCGCCAAATGCAGCGTAAAGTAGAGAAAATCAATGAATTCGAGCCGGCTGTGCAGCGCCTCGATGATACCGCGCTGAAGGCCAAAACTAACGAGTTTCGCGAGCGTCTGGAAAAAGGCGCAACACTCAACCAGTTGCTTCCCGAAGCTTTTGCTACGGTTCGTGAGGCTTCCCAGCGCGTATTGGGTTTACGCCCCTATGATGTGCAGATGCTCGGCGGCATGATTCTGCATATGGGCAAGATCGCCGAAATGCGCACCGGTGAAGGTAAAACCCTGGTGGCAACCTTACCCAGCTATTTGAATGCCCTGGCAGGGAAAGGTGTGCACATTGTTACCGTCAATGACTATCTGGCCAAACGTGATGCCGCCTGGATGGGACAGATTTTCAGCTTCCTAGGGCTCAGCATTGGGGTGGTGTACCCCGGTATGGAGCAGAACGAAAAACATGCCGCCTATGCGGCGGATGTGACTTACGGTACCAACAATGAGCTAGGTTTTGACTATCTGCGCGATAATATGGCTTCTGCGGCGGAGGAACGGGTACAACGAGGCCTGCATTTTGCAATCGTCGATGAAGTTGATTCTATCCTGATCGATGAGGCCCGCACCCCTCTGATCATTTCCGGTCCATCTGAAGATTCCACTGATCTTTACGTTCGAGTCAACCGCCTGGTACCGCATTTCAAGCGCCAGGAAACGGAAGAGGGTCCTGGAGATTATTGGGTCGATGAGAAACAGAAGCAGGTTCATCTTTCCGAAGATGGTATGGAACTGGCCGAACAGGTATTCCGCAAAGAAGGGGTGATCGAAGCGGAGTCGAACCTGTTCGATCCGACCAATCTCGCGGTCATTCACCATCTGAACGCGGCATTGCGTGCTCATGCCATCTATCAACACGATGTCGATTACATCGTCCGTGATGGCGAGGTAGTCATCGTCGATGAGTTCACCGGGCGCACCCTGCCCGGGAGGCGCTGGTCCGAGGGCTTGCATCAGGCGGTCGAAGCCAAGGAAGGGGTGCCGATCCAACGCGAAAATCAAACTCTGGCGACCATCACCTTCCAGAATCTGTTCCGGATGTACCAGACATTATCGGGCATGACCGGCACCGCCGATACGGAAGCATTTGAGTTTCAGTCAATCTATCATCTTGAAGTGGTGGTGGTTCCCACCCATCGACCGATGATCCGCAAGGATAATCCCGATCTGATCTTCCTCACTGAACAGGCCAAGTACAAATCGGTAGTCAAGGACATCAAGGATTGCTTTGACCGTGGACAGCCGGTACTGGTCGGCACGACCTCCATTGAGGTCTCCGAGCAGTTGGCCGCAGAACTGGTAAAACACACAGTTCCCCATGAGGTACTGAATGCCAAGCAGCACGAACGCGAAGCACAAATTATTGCCCAAGCGGGTCGCCCCAAGGCGGTAACCATTGCCACCAACATGGCCGGACGTGGTACCGATATTGTGCTCGGCGGTAGTTTGGATGCCGAACTGGCCGCGCTTCCGGAAGATACTGCGGAAGCTGACCGCCAGAAGATGCGTGAGTCGTGGCAAGTGCTTCACAATGAAGCCATTACCCTCGGTGGCTTACACATCATCGGCACCGAGCGGCACGAGTCACGTCGGGTAGATAACCAGCTGCGAGGTCGGTCGGGCCGTCAGGGTGATCCGGGATCTTCACGTTTTTACATCGCCTTGGAAGACAATCTGATGCGTATTTTCGGTGGGGATTCGGTAGCCCGCTGGATGCGCGCCTTCGGCATGAAGGAGGATGATGCGATCGAGGAGCGCATGGTCTCTAAGCAGATCGAGAAGGCCCAGCGCAAGGTTGAACAGCACAATTTCGATATCCGCAAGAACCTGCTTGAGTTTGACGATACCGCCAACGACCAGCGCAAGGTGGTTTATGAGCAGCGCAACGAGTTGCTGGAATCCAGTGACGTGTACGAAATGATCGTGGATATACGTGAGGATGTGCTGCAGACACTGGTGTATCGGTATGTTCCGCCCAACAGTGTAGACGAACAATGGGATCTGCCTGGGCTGGACAAGGAGCTGGAGAGTGAATTCAGTATCAAGCTGGATTTGCAACACTGGGTCGATACCCTGGAGGAAGTTCATTCCGAGTCAATTCTGGAAAAGGTTCAGAACGCAGCTAAGGAAATGGCAGCGACCAAAGAGCAGGCACTCAGCAGTGAGGCTATGCGCCAGTTTGAGAAACAGGTGATGCTGTCGATACTGGACAATGCATGGAAAGAACATCTGGCCGCTATGGACTATTTGCGGCAGGGGATTTTTCTGCGCGGGTATGCTCAGCAGCAGCCTAAACAGGAGTACAAGCGCGAATCACTGATCCTGTTTTCCGAGATGCTCGATCGGATCAAGTTTGAGGTGACCCAGGTTCTGGCTCGGGTGCGCATTCAGAGTGAGGATGAGGTTGCGGCGATGGAAGCTGATCGGCGGCGCCAGGCTGAGCGTTCGGCCTTAGAGTTCATGCATCCGGAGACCAGTGGATATAGCGGCATAGCTGAAGATGCTCAAGCTGCCGAAGCCGGGGAGGCGGTGATTGCACCTCCTGCAACAGTGGTAAGGGAAGGGCCGAAAATCGGCAGGAATGAGCCGTGTCCTTGTGGGTCAGGCAAAAAATACAAGCATTGCCATGGCCGTCTGAACTGAATAGCTCATCAAGGAGCTTGTCGGACTTGAGATTAATCTAATGCGGCGGCCTCAAATCGGCCCATTTTTCCGGCCTTTATCGTTCAATAGAACCACTATTCGCCTCAAAAGCCCGAAAAACTGTCCTCGATTTTCCACTCGCCTCGTCACGAT
>VAOW01004835.1_pt1 | contig 10266 bp, 15 predicted proteins | sample 3393921 | NCBI WGS metagenome assembly VAOW01 (sample SAMN08290428, study PRJNA428436) | hydrothermal vent metagenome | isolation source: Deep-sea hydrothermal vent chimney | place: Indian Ocean: Southwest Indian Ridge | depth 2742 m m
CCTGTAATTTCCTGCTACCAAGAGCGTTATTATACAAATGCCTGCATGTATCCAGAGTTGCTTCTAATCTAATTTCCTGCTCTTTGTTTGGATACAAGCGACATTTGTACGTTTTAAGCATCATTGTTTTATTGTTTTTAAACGACACAAACCTTTTCTGCTCGTTTTCATCCCACGACTGAAGTCGTGGGTTTTCCCACTCGCATGTCATAATTATATTTATTTTGCTCTTACCATTACTCGCCACATTCCCTGCAGTACATTCTCTAGAAAACGGTTATGTAAAAGTCTGGAATAAGAGATTGGACAATCGTGTTTCTGCTATTCAGGCTATCGCATACAATACAGACGAAAAGAGGAATGACATAGCTGTAGCATGCTATGACGGAAAAGTCTACTTTTACAATCAGACGGGAAAACTCGAAGGATGTGTGTCAAGCAGAAGTTCTTTTACAGCTCTAGCTGTTTATACCAGTCCCATAGAAAAGTTGCAGAGCCCACTATTCCAGTGTATTTAAAATATAATTCATCAGTATTCCAATCTATTTTTCCACTAAAGAAACTCTGTCTCCTCTTATAATTGACTTCGTTGTACATCTTTGAGCAGTTGTCAGCTAACTTAAATAGCCTTGACTCATGCTCCTCTGTTGGTTTTAGGTTGAAAGTATTAGTCCTTTTCATTTTATTATGTATAATTACTTTTGTTAACATATATAAAACTCATATAAAGATAAAGATAAACATAAGTATAGGCATTCATCACACGACTAAAGTCGTGGGCTTTCTGCCTAAAATATCGTAAAGATATATCTGAAACATAAAAAGGCAGGTAAAGCACCAACCTATTCAGCCTTCAGCAAACTTGAAATAAACAAAAAAACTTTAAAAGAGTTGCTGCTAAAGTTAAAAAGCGAAGGAAAAATTAAGTAGGTGGATATATGTCTACATTTATCAGTAATGAAGAAAAAAGAAAAATGCTCATGAGCCTGAGAAGTGCGGTTCCTGCCACGAGATTTCTTATACTCAAAAAACTTGCAGATTCAGTTGAGATAGAACCAGAAAAGATGCAGGCCCTCTCCTCACAAGATAGATACACCTTCTCTGACATTTTAAATTCTATAACTCAGATGAAAGAGCATGACATGGACGAGGTTATCAGAAGAGAAGCCTCAATAACTCTTGAAAAAATAAAAGAAGCTATGGAGCCAAAGCTTGTAATGCCCATAACAAAATGTGAGTTTTGCGGTTCCCTTATCGACATAGGCTGGAATTTCTGTCCAAAGTGCAGCAGAGAAACAAATGCAACATCTTTTTCTATAGCAAAATGTCCTGAATGTGATAATTACATTAAAGAAAGCTGGTTTTACTGTACTCACTGCCAGTATAAACTTAAAACTGAAAAAACTGTGAAGAAATGTTATAACTGTAAAAGAAATGTCGAAGAGAGCTGGATGATATGTCCATACTGCGGTTTTAAAATCAAAGATGTTTGATGTAACCCTTTCAGATACATATTTAAGGACAAATTTCACTTGTGTACAACTATGAAACTTTTTCCAAGAACCTCAATTCTGAGAGTATTATCCAGCTTCTTCAATATATCTATTATTGTGTTAGCCTCCATTAACCCCCTAAAAGAAGGATTGAGATGATTGTAAAATTCATATACTTTTAAATTGAAACTTACTAAATCTGGAAATGTATCAAATATGACCATTTCACCTCCTTTTTTCAAAGCCTTTAACATATTCTTCAATGCCATTGTCGGGCTGTTAATATAGTTGAGCATATCAGTACATATCACTGTATCATACTTTGTTGTTATGAAAAGGTCCTCAATTGATGAATTGTTTATATCTGCCCAGTCATGCCCCTTCCTCTTCAGTCTTTTCGTTGCAAGTGTTGCAAGCCTTCTGGAGTTCTCAATTCCTCTGTAAAATCCATTTGGAGAAATTTTTTCCGAGAAATAAACCGGAGAAATTGACCCGCATCCAACATCAAGAACTTTATCACCATTTTTCAATTCCAGAAAGTCTGTGCTAACCTTCCTATATGTCCTGCAGAAGGGATTGTCAAGGAATATGTCCCAGACATCCGCATCCTTTCCGAAAGACATCAATATATTTGGATGCTTTTCACTTATTGCCCTATAATGAGCCATTGATGCAATATAATCATACATAGTCAGATATTCTGGGATTGAATTCTCAATTTCGTGGGAGGTGAAATAAAAATCAAAAGGAAGAAGCACAATATTATCTCCTTCCATAGTAGCAATTTTTGAATCAATGAGCACATTGATATAGTCTTTAAGAAAATTTCTGTTCTGTACCGATGAGAAATGCATTTTGCTGTTTTTGAACATACTTTGAATTATACCTAGCCTTATTCCAAGTTTTACTACATTAAACAATAAATTCTTACTGTTTATCTGGACGCTATTCTCCAGCCTGTTTATTATAGAGTAATATTCCTTTTGCATTTATACCCTCTCAGTATATCCTGTAATATTCTCTTGTATATTTAACCACATCTTTTCCATATTCGGTAAGCCTATAGTACTTATAATGCCCTTTTTCATAATATTCCACAAGACCAAGTTCTATAAGGGAGCTATTTCCATTATATCTGTTTCCAAGACCTCTGAGACAACCCAGCACATTGGATGGGTCAGACTTTATTGCTCTTGCCATCTCTGATAGGTACGTATGGTTGGGATATATAATATCAAGATAAAAAAGCACTTTTCTACGGAGGTCACTCTTATTCAAAGCTCTTATTATGACAGGGTCGATATAATAACGAGTGTTCCTGCCCATTAAATTTTACCCTCCAATTTACAAAAGCAATTAGATACAAAAAAACCAACCTCTCCAATAAACATCAGGCTAAGTTATTATAGAAAATGGATATAAGATTTATGTTTCAAAACCTGAAACACTGAGGTACCAATATATAAATTAAATGAGGGAACTACTATAAAATCAACATGAGAAAATTAATCAGTAGCTGGAATGACCACAGAGAATTTTGTCCCTTTTCCGGGTGTGCTTACCACTTCCACCATCCCGCCATTTAATTCTACAAGGTTCTTAACCAGTGTAAGTCCCATACCAACTCCGGAGTAATGCCTTGTCATATCCATCTCAGCCTGAAAAAAAGGTGTGAATATTTCATTTAAAACTTTTTTATTCATACCAATGCCGGTATCTTCAAATTCAATAACAACATTGTCTTTCAGATTTTTAACTCTGACATATATATTCCCACCATGATTATTAAATTTAACAGAATTATCCAGAAGATTGGAGAAAATCTGATGAAGCTCTTTCTTTTTTGCCTTCACCCTCGGTATTGGCTCATTGAAAATCAGATGGACACTAATATCTTTATCCAGAGCATATTGTCTTTTAATTTCTATGCAATTTTCTAGAATTTTCTTTATTTCAATCTGAGGCAAAGGTCTCACACTTCTTAACCTGTTCAACTCAGCAACTGTAACAAGATTGTCAACAACTTCAAGAAGTCTTATCAGAGCCTTTCTGCTTGTCTTCAAGAATTCTCTTACATCCCCTTTACCTTCTTTCTCAAGCGCAAATTCAATATAACCCTTTGCAAGAGTAATTGGCGTCTTCAGTTCATGGCTCACATTGGAAATTACATTCCTTTTAAAACCCTCAACATGTTTCAGCTCTCTATATGCCTCTTCCAATTCATTGTAAGTAACCTGCAATTCTTCATAGGTTTTATCCTGTTTCTCCTTTGTAATCCTCAGTTCATTATACTCCTTCTTCAATTGTTCGTCTAGAACACTGTTCCTGTAATACATGTAACCTAAAATACTTGTTACGACTGGAAAAATAAATATTACAAGATTAAAAAACACTTCTGTCTGATTCATCAGGCTTTTTATAATAGTGTTCCAGCTTCCTGATTTAAAATATTCAAAAACAATATAATTTAACAGATAAATATACCCAAAGGACGCAATTGAAATTCCCTCGATTTTTTTCAGGTTTATACCTCTTAGATAAGACATATTAACAACCATACTTAATAAATAAGACCTCCTATATTAATCCAATTATTTTATTCGAATAAAAGTTTATATGAAAGGCTTATTACACATTAACAGCAGATTTTAACTTATATTGATATGAAAGAATCGTCACATCAATCTAAAAACTTTTTGTTTCGAAATTCGAAAGATATAAAATTTCATATAGCCTTTTCAAAATTCTTTAAAACAAAGACTTCATTCTTAGGGAAGATACCAAGAGTTTTCTCATTCTTTTCAATTAGTTCTATATCCCAACCCTTGCTAATCAGAGCCTTAATAGCATCTTTTGCTTCCTCTTCAGCTACACCTGCTCTCTTAGCAAGTATACCTAGTGGAATTTTCTTATATGCAGGAATTATGTCCAGTTCCAAAGCAATCTTTCTGGCATTTTCAGAAATTCCTCTAAATTTCTTAGGTTCTTCTACTCCAATGGTTATCTCAACTCTATTTATAAAAGCATCAATTCTCCTATCCATCTTTTCAACCCTTTCGGAAAGCTGAATAATTGCCTCCGTAAGGGGGTCTTTCTCTGATGGTGAGTTTAATAGCTTTAAAAGATTATCCACCTTTAAATTGAGAGCATCAAGTTTCCTTATATATTCACTGCTGACCTTCCCCTTATCCCATTTCTTCCCTTCCGATACTTTATTATCTCCTGATATTTTGTCATCCTTAATTTCAGGCGAAACCTTTTCTGCATCTTCATCTTTCTTAATCAAATCAAAAAAAGACTTCTTGTCATTCTTCTTAATAATCTCGCCCAAGTCCACCTTGGTGCTGCCATATCTCTCCTTTTTACCCACCATTTTAATCGTCCTTATAAAAACCCTTCTCTCGATACCATTCTACAGCCTTGCTATGGAGTTCTTTATTATTATACTTTTCCCAGACTTCTTCTACAATGTCACTGTTAACCCTCTGTTCTGAAGAGGTCTCAGAAGCGGCTTCAAGGCTGAGATAGCATAAATCCGTCAGTGTGCTGGGATGACCCTGAGAAAGTTCAACCAGAAGTTCTACCGCAGAAATTTCAAAAGGAGTTAAGTCATTCTTTCTTACTATATCCTCAAATTCTATCCCTATGCTTGCCGCCAGTGCTCTTGCTATATATTCATAACCTTCTTCGGGTGTAAAGGGCTTTATATACTCTTTAATAAGAATTCTTTTCAGAGTGGTGTCATAGTACTTCATCCACCTCTTAAGACGGGTTTCAAACCTCGGTACTGCAAGAATTATAGCTGAAAAAGGTCTTATCCCTCCAGCTCTGGGATTTGTTGAATTAACAATAAATTCAAGGGCATCTTTGGAGAAGTGTTCTCCTTGGTCGAATATACAGAGAAGCTTTTTATTTTGGAGTGGGAGAGCTTCCAGAAGCATATTAAATGCTCTCAATACTTCCTCTCTTGAATTCAATTTTCCCGCAAAGTTTGGGTCAATGTCTTTGATTATTGAAATTGCAAGCTGTCTATGAGTATGCTTCATCATCTGATTATACCAAAAGACATATTCCTCTGGGAGATTTCTGACAACATAATCCGCATTTTCACTCTTGCCTGAGCCGGTAGGACCAATAAGAAGAGAGATGCTACTTTGATTGTTTCTTATAGCTCTGAAAATTCTTATAAGTGCTTTATTATCCTTACCTATAAAGATGTCGTCATGAGCAATTTTATCCTGGAAAGGATTAAACTTCATACTGTAGTTATCTAAAAATTTTTCAAAACTATCTTCGAATAGGTTAAAACTCAGCATATCAATCAGTTATATTATTCTAATATATATATAAAACTTTGCTGTTGGTATTTAGAGGTTATATCTGCAATTAAATTCAAATCAGTAAAGCTAAATAATAGAATGGTGAAATATGTTGATAGAGGTATTCTATTGCGGAATGATGTAATTGCTGAGAAGTTGGCTGAGATTGAAGGAAGTGTAAACTTAATCAAAGAGAACATTCCAGAAAATATTGAAGAATTTGTATGGCTTGACTTGGTTAAAGATGGCATATACAGAAGGCTTGGTTTTGCAATAGAAAGGTTGATGAATGTGTACGCAATTATCAATTTTGATCTTAAACTCGGCGCACCTTCAAGCGATATTGAGATAATCTACAATCTTATAGAGAATGATGTAATAGGTATTGAAGCTGCAGAAAAGATAAAAGAATTAAGAAATCTGAACATGTATATCAATAAGAGTTATTATGTGCTCAGAGATGACCTTGCTTTTGAAAGAATAAAGATAGTTCTGGGATATTTTGATGTTTTAATTTCCGAGATTAAAGCCTTTCTTGAGAGACATAAAGAAACTAAAAATTTCAAGCTTTAAATAAACTTTAAATAACATTTTATATATATACATAGTTATGAAAGAAAGCTCCCTATCAGACTATAACATGGCAATATCTCCTGTGATATCTGTCTTAATTCTTGTGATTATTGCCATTAGCGCTGCTACAGTTTTCTATTCATGGTTTTCTGGTATTCAGAATGCAGGACAGGAAAATGGAGGGAAACTTTCTGGTCAGCTTATGCTAGGGCTTTCTGGAGTGCTAAAAATTGAGGATGTATACGTAAATACCCTCGGTAATTCCACAATATATATACGAAATCTTGGCAATATTGAACTTAGCAACTTCACAGTATATGGGAATGGGGAGTTATACAAGACTGCAGATATAACACTCAAAAAAGGAGAACTAGGTGAAATCAACACATCAAAGATATCTGTCGAGGGAAAAACCTATACTATTAAAATTATTGCTTCTCAGGGAGCTGAGGATACAACAAGTATTATTGCAGGAGGATAAGATGAGAGCTGTAAGCCCTATAATAAGCATTCTGCTCATAGTTGTAATAACTATAGCTGCAGCAGTTTCCTTCTATGCGTTCACCTCTTCATTCAATTCAATGGCTAAACAGGAAGGAGGTGGAAGTGGTATATCTATTGCGAGAGAGTTACAGGCAAGTATTAAAATCCTCGACCTTGTAAACAGGTCAGGGAATATATATGTTGTGGTTCAGAACAACGGGAACATCAGGCTTACAAATATTACACTCTATGTAAATAAAGTGCTGGAGAAAAACACACTAAGTTCTCTTGATGCAAATACAGCAGGTGAAATTCATACCTCTCTTATTACCTCTCCCGGAGAGTATGAGCTTAAGGTTACAACAGAAGAGGGAGCAAGTTACAAATGCAAAAAAGAGATTTAACGTCCAATAACAATAAAAGTATATCTCAGGTGATTGCCACACTGTTGCTGGTACTTCTTGCAATCTCCTTGGCAATAAGTCTATACCACTTCACCTCTTCAGTCAGTAATATAAATGAAGCTTCAACGGGAGCCACTGTAAAGCAGGATATTACAGGTCTAAAAGCCGGAGTGAAGGTAATAAATGTTAACACATCTTCACCTGCAAAAATCTATATCCAGAATACAGGTGAAATAACTCTTAACAATATTAAAGTATATATAAATTATACAAAAAAAGTGGGTGAAAAAAATATTTTGAATGTGAGTAGCCTGTGGGTCTTCACATACAATGGCAGCTTAAATTCTGGTGATGTTATATATATAACAACTATTGAAAGGGCAAGTGATAGATATGAATTACAGTAATAATAAAGGTATCTCACCTGTAATAGCCACTCTCTTGCTGGTTGTGATAGCTATTTCGGCTGTCTCTGCCTCATGGATATGGTATGAAAGTTTGTGGAGTGGGATCTCCACAGGAGTTGAAGGGAAGGCTAATGGGGATGTATCAAGGCTCTTTGCAGGTCTGAGAATTGAATCCGCCACTACAGTGGGCTATACATTAAAGAATACAGGCACTGTAACTTTATACACCATAAATGTTTACGAGGATGGCACTTTAAAGGCAACATACTCCAAGTTTGAGCCAGGAAAAACAATAACAAACTATATCTCGCTAACTGCTGGTGAAACTCTCTATGCAATAGCAAAATATGCTGATGACAAACTTATTATCAAAAAGGCACCTATACAGCAGGTTGGTGTTCTGGTTGACAATATACTTGGCAGTGGGAACAGCACAGGTTTAAGTGTTACCACATCTCCTCTACCTATTACATCCAATCTGACCGAGGTGAATTAGTTGCCTCCTGTAAATATACATGAGATTGAATATCTGAAGATTTTTGTAACATTACTTGTTCTTTTATACGCTTCAATTCTGGATTATAAATACAGAGAGATAGACAACAAAAGCTGGCTGAGCCTTGTAGCCATGGGCTTTATTTTTAATATTTATGAATTTTTCATTTCTGGTTCATATGAAATATTGAAATTCCTCATTATTTCCTCTGTATCAGGCTTGCTAGTTGCATATGTTTTATATTATACAGGTGCTATGGGAGGAGGAGATGGTAAGATTTTTATGGGTATAGCAGCAATGTTTCCTCTCTTTCCATTCGCAACTTTTTCCCTATTCCCTCTATTCTTCTTGAGCGTTTTTGCAAATTCTGTATTTCTCTCTGCCTTCCTTCCGCTGATATTCTTCATAAAGAATATCCCGAATATAAAAGGTGTTAAAAGTTTGAAGGAGGTTGTACTCTTATTTATCGGTTATAAGAGAGAGGAAAAGGATGTTAAGGAGTTCGAGGCTGTTATTGCAAGAGATGATAAGATTAATATATTCCAGAATGCCAACCTTATGGAACTGGGCACCACAGGTAAAAGCACAAAAGAAGTCTGGGTCACCCCTGCCCTTCCCTTTATAATTCCAATAACTCTTGGTTTTATACTTTCTCTAGTTTATGGTGATATTGTTACCTGGATAGTTCTCAGGGTGATGTGATGAATTCTAGAGCACTTAATGTTGTAATATCCTCTCTTCTAATCTTCAGCATACTCATAGTTATGACGCTCTCTACATACATCTGGGGATTATCATATCTCAGTAAATATAAGGACGTGGCAACTTTTGAAGGAGTTAAGGGAGATATGAAGGTTCTCAAGGCTTCTATAGATATGGTCTCTCATGAAGGTAAAGGAAGCAGAAATTTTATAAAAATACATATCCCTGAAGGCAGGCTTAAAGTGAATGCCAGCAATGATTATATTGTTTACATTATGGAAAGTGATGCAGAGATAGTTCAGGCTGGTTCATCAGTAGAACAACAGGGGCTTGAGCTTCAGGGCGAGATATCACCAAGAGGAAAATACACCACAAAGATAATTGTAAATTACTCTGGCACAATGATTAATATTGTGGGAAACTCATCTGCTCCCAAGGGTTATTATACCATAAAAATTAATAATATAGGTTATAATACCACAACAGATAAAATAAAAGTGCAGGTGGGATTCTAGCATGAAGGTGACAACTTTTGTACTGCTAGCACTTTTTGGCTTCTTTATTGTAACATCAACAATATACTACTTCAGCCAGATTAGTGAGAAATACTCTGAAGCCTCCAACTCAGAAACACTTAACAGTATAGCAGCAAAGGTAGCTGGACTTGTAATCATTGCCGACGAAACCTCGAGAGAGATTAATTATTCTGGTGAACCTCCTGTGAATATAACCTTCTACCTTCCTAAAAAAGTCGGTACAGAGAATTACAAAGTGAAAATAGACGGAAGCCGTATTAATGCAGTTTCCTCCAATGGACTATCTTCTGCCAGCGCCTCACTTCCCTATAGTGTGACTTCATCTGGAGTTATAGACAGCAGGGGTAACTCACACTTTATTGCTGTAAACAGCTCCGGATATATTATATACATGTGAAAAACTGTTTAATATGGCACTATCTGAAATTCCAGTGATATTTAAATTTTTGCCTGTAATCTCGTTCTGATTTTGCTGAATAAATACAAGGAATCCTCTACTGCATGCTTTTCTCCTGAAAACACATATTTGTATGGAGAATGAGCAATATATACCCTTTAAATCAAAAAAGATGGTAGGGAATTTACAAAATTGGTAGTTTTCACACAGTCTGACATGGTCATGAGCTGTTCAATGGTTGGTTTCCTTGGGAAGTCTTGCACTATGCGTTTATGACATGCGAGTGGGAAAACCCACGACTTCAGTCGTGGGATGAAAACGAGCAGAAAAGGTTTGTGTCGTTAAAAAACAATAGAACAATGATGCTTAAAACGTACAAATATCGCTTGTATCCAAACAAATAGCAGGAAATTAGATTAGAAGCAACTCTGGATACATGCAGGCATTTGTATAATA
>VAOW01035251.1_pt1 | contig 10242 bp, 4 predicted proteins | sample 3393921 | NCBI WGS metagenome assembly VAOW01 (sample SAMN08290428, study PRJNA428436) | hydrothermal vent metagenome | isolation source: Deep-sea hydrothermal vent chimney | place: Indian Ocean: Southwest Indian Ridge | depth 2742 m m
CCTTCCTGAGAAAAACCATCTCAACAAGACTTCAAAAGAATAAAACGTTGAAAACAACAACACACATTCCTTTCTCTCTTACAAAGCACAACAGAAGTACGACTTTCCGGTTTTTAATAGACATCAGGCACAGGAGCAAAGTAAAAGACAAAATAGTGTGTTTAACAATATATTAATGGGATAAACAGTATGAAATAGGTGGATAAAAGGAGTTGTAGACAATACTACGAAACAGAACTCGAGTACTAAAATTGAAAGAGAAACGAAAATGAAAAGCCCACGTGAAAATAGCACATTTGGTTTTTGCCGACACACAAAATACCAACCCGAAAAAACCAAAAGAGCTATTTCTTGCCAACGCTCGGAGAAACAGCAACAGTGTCAAGTATTATGAAAGGCGTAAACAAATATTTAGATATACTAACTGAAATAGCTGAAAGAAAACTAAAAAAGCAATTCAAGATAGATAAATTAGATTTTGACAGTTTAGGGTTCGTTAATTCGTATTTGATTTACCAAGCCATTAAGGATAAAAAGTTTAAAAAGAATACCCTGATAAATTTTCCTGACAAAGAAACGAAGTCTGAATTTTATATACCAGTAATCATTACTCTTTCATTACACAGTTTTATTGATAATTATATCCTATCAGAAAGATTGTCTAATACTGATAATGAATTATACAATCATTTCTTTTCCTACCAATTTAATATTGATTTGGATAAAATGCCGATTACATTTAAATCCAAGTCCATAATTGTAACAGAAAAACAATACGAAAACAAACTTAAAAAGTTCACATCATCTTTGTTCTATTTATCTATTAAAAAGTTAAAAAAACTAATTGATACAAATTCTGCAAATAAATTAAAACCTATTGAATATAAAATTTATGACAATAGGGAAGATTTCCTAAATGATATCATAGAGATAATTGGGAAACGAGACACAAATTTTTTTAAGGAAGAATTATTTAACTGCATTGAAAATGATATTCACAAAGCATTTCCATTTCAATACATTGCAAAAACCGGAAAAAATACTAACAACATTCCCATTGATCCAATGATTTATATTGTAAATGATTATCAAACTGCTAGAACTCATATCTTGGATAAAAGAAATAACATCAGTAATGTAATATTTATTGGAGCAAACAAATACAAAGATTGTCATTTAGAAATATCAGAAGATTTAAACAGTAAAAGAATTGAAAACTGTTTGCTCATTGGTAGTGCTGATATTTCAGAAAATGCCATTCCAAATTTGTATAAATGGAAATGGACATTATCTGAATTAAACCACTTCAATTACTTCACGACATATCCAATAAACAAGATATTGGTTGAAAACGAACATTTTTCAGACCTCCTGAAAGATTTTGATTGTTTGTTGACACAAATAGAGAATGATCATGGCATTATCTTGGAAGAGTTATATCGCTTTGTAAGAAATATATTACCTGTCATAATTCCATCTACAGATAGTAGATTAATTACGCAACTTGACAATACACTAATCTATTTCAGAAAAGCAGGTGAAGACATTGTCGAAACTGCTTTTTATGAAATTGACGAATATGATTATGAAGAAATTTGGGAAGAAATTTTAATAAAATTTGCTCTTCTGATTGATTGCAAAAAGGAAAGTCATTTAAAATTCAAAAAAATCCAGGAATTTGATAGAATTGATTATCTAATAGTTCCAAAAGAGTATTTGCAAATATGGAATGAAGAAGTAAATAAAGTCAAAATTCGGAATATTATTTCTTTTAAAGACTTTGAACAACTTAGTGTTAAAAATAAGACGATTGTTTTTTTAGGTTTTTTCGGGTATAACCATTTAAAATCAATGCTGTATAACTCTAATAAAATAAACATCATTTTATACTCTCAAGAAGATGATCACTTTAAGAATTGCTTCAATCGTTTCAAAAGAGAAACTTATAATGAATTAAAAAGTTCTGACAGAAAAGTAATCTCTGATATTTCGTTTAGAGAAACTGAAAAAATTGAAAATATAGAAGAATTGATAAAACGGCTTTTTGAGAAAGACGAAGAAACAAAAATCGATCCGGATTATTCTGAAACCTATTCAACCGATATTTATCGAGAACTAACTTTTGAAAATGATACAGAGACTTTAGAGTTAGATGAGAACAAAACTGTCTTGTTGAAAACCAATCGAAAAGAATATTTTGAAAAAGTGAAAAACCTTACCGTTGGAGATAAAATTAGAGTTTACGATAATTCATCAAAAGAAGAACTATATCAAGTTGCGTTAGAGTTTGATACTAATGGAGAATTTATGAAAATTGAAGGATTTTCGAGTCTTTGGAAAACAGAACTTAGAAACTATTATTTAAAATTCAAATCTTTAGATGAATTATACCAACATCTTGTAAGTAACGGATTGTCCATTAAAAACAAATTCACGTTAAGGAATTGGATTAATATTGATAGTGATGTCAAATTTCCACAAAGTAAAAAGGATCTATCAGTCCTGAAAAAATCAATTAATTCCATCCTATTTAACGAAAAATTTAGTGATATTTTAAAAAGCAGGCGATTATTCAATGGAATTATGATTGCATTGGGTAGAGATTTTAGTGATGAAATTTCTGATTATATCCGAAACAAGAGAAAAGGCGAGTTATTAAAACAGTTTTCTGATAGACAAATTCAACAATTTGTTGACCAAAATGCAAAAGAAAGAACCATCAAAACAATAAAAGCGATTGATAATGAATAATAATCACGACGAAATAGCAAGGAATATTTTTCAAGAAAGAATCAAAAAAGGACTTTTGGGCCCTGGTTCAGATATTTTTGTTAGTAATGAAGATATAAATGAGGAAATTATTGCTGATTACCCACTTCAAAGATATTATACCGGAGTTCTGTTTCCTGAAAGGACAAGAGTGACTACACTAAGTGAAGCAGATGAAAATGATTTGAAAAACAATTTGCCAGAAGATAAACCAGAAGACAAAGAAGATGGTGCAAATATTTCAAAAAATGAAAGTATAGAAGATATAGAACCGGAAAAAGAGAATGACAATCGTAAAAAAAAGAAAGAAGCAAATGAAGATGACGAACTGAGAATTTCCCAAAATACATTTTTCCCTTCAAACATTGGCTTAACTTTTTGTGTTGAGAACAAAGTAAAAGAACTGGATGTTGAATTTTCTTTTGGTTTATATTTTCAACTTGACGAGAAGAACGAAAAACACCTAAATGAGTGTAAAATTAGTTTTCCAGAACACCTTTATAATGAGACAATTTTATATAATGAAAAATTTCCCAAAGTCTTAAAACAAAAATTAGGTTATGAAGATGGTTATTTATTATTAAAAAAGAAAACTGAAGGTTTTAAGGGCGGCAAAAAGAAACGTTCAGGAGATTATATCATTTTTGATGAATATAAAAGGGAATTTCAAAATAGAATTGAAACTCAGAAAATTGAAAAACTTTTTGGGCGTAAATGGAAAAGAGAGAACATTACAATTAAAGAAACGATAGCCGTATCTGAAATTTCAAAGCCTGAAACAATTATTGAAAGGAATCTCACAATGGGAAACGGCAACTTCTTTAGGGCTTCTTACACTATCAGAACTTACGACTTCCCTAAAAATCCAAATAATATTTATGTAAAAATCCAATTAGCCAATACTTCTAAAAAACACCCTGCAAACAAGTTTTCTAATGCTAATGAGCGTTTGAATGCTAAAACTATTTTTCAAGCAGAAATAAAAGTTAAAGTAAAAGAGTTAAAACCCTATAAATCATATCTTGAATTAAATCCATTAGACAAGGAAGCTGAAATACTAAACTATCTGTATAAAGATAAATTCAGTTACGGAATTGGGCATAATTGTTCTGTGATTTGGAACAAAAAAGAGAATAGTATCAAAACAACGTTTTTACCTCAATATGACGTAAAAGACACTAAAAATAATTTCTCAGAAAAAGGCTTTCTAGAGAATCCAAACGACTTCCTGATTCTAAATCAGAGTTTGGATATTTATAACCTTTCTCATTTCCCAAATGACAATAAAACTCAAGTCATTAAGCGTTTAAATAACTTTGTAAATTTATATGAACAATGGATAGTGGAACTGAAACAAAAACCATCGTTCAACAAAAATATTGAAAAGAGTATTTTTAAAGATTTGGATTATAATCTAAACAGGCTAAAATCGAATATTGAACTTTTAAAAGACGATGCTATTTTCAGGGCATTTCAACTTGCTAATACCGCAATGCTTATTCAAATCATCATTTCAAATGACAATAACTTTTCCGGTAAGGAAAAAGATTTAAGTGAGCTGAATTCTGAGATAAACTACAAGGATATTGATTTTTTTAAGAACTATAAAAAACGAGAAGAAAAACGATTAAAAGATAATCCTGAATATAAAGCTCTTGTTCCAAAATACAGACCATTTCAATTAGCATTTTTAATACTAAATATTGATAGTATTACTGACTTAAATTCAGATGCCAGAAATAAAATTGTGGATTTAATTTGGTTTCCTACCGGTGGTGGTAAAACAGAAGCATACCTTGCTGTTACAGCATTTACAATAATCTACCGTCGATTAATGAATAAAACTGGATATGAAGGTACTTCTGTAATAATGCGATATACATTGCGGTTGCTTACTGCACAGCAATTTGAAAGAGCTTCAAGATTAATTGTATCATTAGAATTTTTACGTACCCAATTCATATCAGAATTAAAAATTGAACCAATTACCATTGGGATGTGGGTTGGAATGTCTTCAACGCCAAATACTATTTCAGGAAATAACGGGGCAATAGAAAAAGTTGAAGAAATAAATGAAGAGTGTAATAAGAAAGACGGTAATCCTGAAAGTAAAAATGTCTTTCAAATTAGTTCCTGCCCCTGGTGTGGAACAAAACTTATCACAAGGAATGAGTACAATAACTGGGATTATGGATTTAAACTGACTGGGAATGGGAAAAACACAGAATTCAAAATTAAATGTGTAAATAAAAAATGCCATTTTCATAACGAACTTCCAATTCAAGTAGTGGATGAGATGCTTTATGACAATCCTCCAACGCTTCTTTTTGGAACAGTTGATAAATTTGCAATGTTAGCCTGGAAAGCAAAAGGTAATCGTTTTTTCAACTCACTTGATAGCGATAAATTACCACCCGACTTAATTATTCAAGATGAATTGCACTTGCTTACAGGTCCTTTAGGAACAATTACCGGGATTTTTGAAAGCGTTATCGAAATGCTTTGCACTAAAAACGGACGAAAACCAAAAATAATATCATCTACAGCTACAACTCGTAACACGCGTGAGCAAATCAAAGCTTTGTATGGCAATGATAGAGATGTAAATATTTTCCCTCCTTCCGGATTAAGTTATGACGACAGTTTCTTTGCAAAGGTTTCTAAAACTGAAAGCAAAAGAAGGTACTTGGGTTTTATCCCAACCGGAAAGTCTTCAATTGACACTCAACTAAAATTGATTGCCAATTTATTTGTCGCCCGATTAGAAGTCTATAAAACATTGATTTTAAGTGGTGAAAAGGATTACAAAATATTTGACAAATATTGGACACTTGTTTCATATTACAACAGCTTGAAAGATATAGGGAAAATACATAATAAAGTTGGTGATGAAATCTCAAATTTAACTAAAACTCTACAAAAGAAATTATTTGGAGACAATCTTTTTGATAATTTCAATTATGAATACTTGTACAATAGAGATGAAGAATTAACAGGTCGTATAGATAGTTCAAAAATCAAACAAACATTAAAACGTTTGGAAGAAAACACTTTTAATGAAAATACAATACAAAAATATCCAAATGGAAATACTTATGTTAAATATGGTATTATTGATTTGGTTTTGGCAACCAATATGATTTCAGTCGGGATTGATATTGACAGATTTAATATAATGCTCATAAACGGCCAGCCTAAAAATGTAACTGAATATATTCAGGCTTCCGGTAGAGTTGGGCGGAAATATAAAGGATTGGTAATTGATTTGTTAGATGCAAACAGAGCAAGGGATAAATCTCATTTTGAACACTTTATTCCATTTCATCAAGCATTTTACAAAAGTGTTGAACCTGTAAGTTTAACACCTTTTACGGAAAATACGCTTGAAAAAATGCTGACAAGTATTATGATTACTTATGTACGTCATAAAGTTCCCGGTATGGCCTCAAATAATTCTGCTCAAAATTTTAAACCAGAAATGTTAGATGGTTTAAAATCTGAAATTAAAAGACGATTTACTGACAATCCAAAAGTCTTTCAATTGTTTGAGCTGAAATTACAAGATTTATCTGATAATTGGGTATATAAAATCGAAAATCTTGAGTTAAAAAATTATGAAAAGATTGACACAAAATTTAAAACAGAAATCGGTCTGCTTTCTAAACCTTCAGATGATCAATCTGATGAAAATAGAATGTGGATAGCAATGCAATCTATGAGAGAAATTGACACTAATTCGTTTATTAAAATTGGTCTCCCATATAAAAACAACAAGAGAAATGACTAAATATACCGAATTACAAACAAGGAAATTAATTAGTTCTTATGGTGGAGTGGGTTCTATTATTGAGACAATCAATGGTGCAATAATAATAAAGGAATTTGATAAATGGTTTTATTTTAATCAAATCGAAAAGGGGAAAATTGAAGTTGAAGAATATGAAAATATTAATGATGACCGTTTATTAAACAGATTGCAATATTATTTTCCTAAATTATATCAAATTGTAAAAGTTCCTGCAAATTCATCAAAATATAATTCTCATTTTCCACGTAGGCCCAAACACATTATTGATGCCGAATACTTTCCAAAATGGATGTATTGCAAGAGATGTGATAGTTTCAAGCATATTGATGATTGGTATAAAGGGTGGAAAAATATTTATCCACGTAAAGATAAAATTGATAATGATTTTACTCCTCCAAAATGTTATAAATGCTATCAAAAAGATTTAAAACAAAACAAAACAAAACGATTACCATCATATAACCTTGAACAGGTACGTTTTATCTTGACAGCGCCAAATGGAAATATTAAAGATATACCTTGGAATAACTGGACATCCCTAACAAAGGAAAAAGACGAAAATGGCCAGCAAAAAATCATATTTAATGGAAAATGCTGTGATAAACAAGATTTAAAATACCTATCAGGTACGTTTTCTGGTTTTTCGGGAGTTAGAATTCAATGCAAAAACCCCGAATGCAAAACAAAGGGAAAACCAGTTCCTCTTACAGGTCTTCTGGGTTTGAGAGTTCCGGATTTTGATAGAAATGGCGAAATAAAAATTGTTACTGATAAAGATGGTAATGCTGTTTTAGACAATAAAGGAAATGAGCAAAAAATATTTTTCAAACCAGTAATAAGAACAAGTAATAGTGTTTATTATCCGTTGATAACAACCAGTTTGTATTTACCTCAGGCTCAACTTATAAACAAAGAAGATAAGAAAACAGTAATCAATCTATACAAGAACAAAAACAAGACAATTGAAGAAATATCATCTTTATTGGATATCCCTGTTCAATATCTGAATGAATTGTTTAACCCTGCTGATTTCATCAAGGAAGTTGATTACCGTTTAAAAGAGTATTTGTATTTAACAACAAGCGAAAGCCATGATGATAAAGACCTTATTTTTGAGCAGGAAATATCTGAATCACTAAATGACTTTGGCATAAATAAACTTCTTAAAATAAACCGATTAAAACTAACATCCGTTCAAACTGGCTATAGTCGTCAGGAACCAATAGACAAAGATTTATTTGCGGAAAACTCAATGGATGATTTTATCAGGGTAAGCAAAGATATCATAAAAGCAAAGTACACTTCTTCGAAAGGGAAAAACACAAAACTATTGCCTGGAATAGAAAGCTTCGGGGAAGGAATTTTTATTGATTTTGATAAAGAAAAAATTTCAGACTGGTATAAAGAACAATCAAAAAATGGCAGCCTTATTAAAAGAATTGAAATTCTAAAAAAGAATGCTGATAACTCTGAATACAGACCTTCGGAAGAAAAAGAGAAAATGTCTTCTAATTTAGAATATTTAGCAACATTCATTTTCATTCATACCTTTTCACATATTTTAATAAAAGAATTGGAATTTTTAACCGGCTATCCAGCAACATCAATCTCAGAAAGGCTTTATATAAACGAGAGTGATATGCAAGGGGTTTTAATCTATACAATGGCAGGAGCTGAAGGTAGTTTTGGCGGTTTGGTTTCACAAGCTAATTCTGATAGGTTTATTAAAATTCTAAACTCAGCATTAGCGAGAGCAAAAGACTGTGCTTCTGACCCAATTTGCTATAATTCGGAAGGACAAGGAATAGGCGGACTAAACCTTGCCGCTTGTTATTCCTGTACTTTATTGCCAGAAACATCTTGTGAAGAATTTAATAGTTATTTGGACAGAGCATTATTAATAGACAAACAATTTGGATTTTATAATGAACAATAATTGCCATCCCCAAAAGCCATACATATTGCCAAGTCGCTCGAAAAGCCTACCGCACAAGCCAAAACTTGTCAATAAGTATGTCTTTGCCAACACACTGCCAGACAGAATGAAAGAAGGAAGTACTGGCTACAACAGCACCTCATACACCATAGCCGGGTTCGTTCTTCGTTATGAAAATAGTTGTAAATTTAGCCATTGGAAATATTAAGAAAATACGGATAGAAACCGGCTACGGTGCATAGCTGCATACCGTGGGTAACAAGCTAAAAACAGAAACATCAGTAGTAATTTAATGAAAAGTCAAAATTAAAAATATGTAAATGGGACTTGGAAGTTTTAATAATCCGTTTTCAAATCTATTCGATATAGAAAGTCAAGATATTGATAAACTTGTTATCAAAGAGACATTTAGTAAGGATAATTGCTTTATATACAACGGGAGTGATATTATTGGTGGTTTTATTCTAATAAATAAGCCAAGTGTTAAAACTATTTTGAAAGTATCATTTTACAAATCCAAAGCTGATAACAAATATTTACCGCGATTGGAATTTAGAAAGGAAGATAAAAAAGGGAACCTAACTAAATCTAGAGGACATGACGTAATAATACCGTTTAGCGATGGCGTTGAAGCAAGAGCATTTTGGAAAGCAATTCACTTTCTTCAAGGTTTCAAAGAATTAGTTGATTTAGGAGATTTTCATTCAAAATATCAGGCTATTAGTTTTGATTCTTATTTAGTTGATTTTAAAAGTAAAGGTCAAGCTGAAAAATTTAAAGAGTTGTACTCTCTCACTGAAAATATAAAACTTTCAAAACTTGAAATTAAGGAATTATTATTCCCTCAAAGGAGAAATACAATTCATTGGTTTTATGCCTTTTTGAAAGACTTGCAAAACAATGAAGGGAAGAAAGCATTTGATAGTTATAGAAGTAAGCACTCTATAACTGAAAATGGCGAGGAGGCTATTTGGCATCATTTCTTTAAAAATAATGACTGGATCATTGGACTAAATGTAGATATTAAATTTATTAGAGATTTATTATCAAAACAAAGAGTGGGTAACCCTAACTCAAAAGGTGTTGGAAGCCCTGAGGTGGATCTTTTAGGCATTTCCTATTTTACATCCTTGATAGAATTGAAAACAAGCAAGACTAAGATTTTTAGTCAAACAAAATCAACCAAATCTAGAGCAAATACATGGGATTTTTCAAGTAATTTTATTGAAGCATATAGTCAAACATTATCTCAACGCTCAGAAATTTCAGAAACCAAAAATATTGAAGATGAAAACGGAATAATAGTTGACACAAAAAAACATCGAATTCTTGATCCGAAAGCGATATTAATAATAGGAAACAGAAATGTGGAATTTCCACACATAAGAAAAACTGAATATGACATTAAAACAGATTGTTTTGAAAGAATTAGAAGAGATAGTCGAAATATGGAAATAATAACCTTCGATGAACTATTTGAAAGAGCTTTTCATATTGTTTTTCCAAATAAGTTACCAGAAAACTGGTATGATATTAAGCCTGAAGATTTTAAAAAGGATATTTTAAAAGTAGTCTAAAATTATTATGATAATAATTGCACATAATAACGTAACTATTCAGCCGGTAATAAACAGACGTAGAGCGCTAATAATCAATAAGTAAAGATGTATAATTACTACTTTCCAATTCAAACAAGTAAAAAGACTTTATTTAGTATCTTACAGAATAA
>VAOW01006957.1_pt1 | contig 10232 bp, 15 predicted proteins | sample 3393921 | NCBI WGS metagenome assembly VAOW01 (sample SAMN08290428, study PRJNA428436) | hydrothermal vent metagenome | isolation source: Deep-sea hydrothermal vent chimney | place: Indian Ocean: Southwest Indian Ridge | depth 2742 m m
TGATAGTGCTAGAATCAGTGAGCAGGCTGAAACGCCTGTTGGTTTAGATTGGATTAAAAATCATTATTATAATTTTAAAATGGAGGTAGGGCAATTCCTCCTACCTCTAAAGAGGTGGGTTTACTTGCCCAGAGGATCATGATTATTACTATCTCAGGCCCTATAGGCAGCGGAAAGACAACAATAGCAATAGCTTTATCAGAAAGATTTAAGCTGAACCATATCAGTGCAGGTTATGTTTTCAGAAGCATGGCAAAAGAGTATAAAATGAACCTTCAGGAGTTCTCAAAGCTGGCTGAGGAGAATCCAGAGATAGACAAAGAGGTGGATAGGAGACAGGTTGCTCTTGCCAAGGATGGTAATGTTGTTATTGATGGCAGGCTATCCGCTCATCTCATAAAGGATGCTGATTTCAAAATCTGGCTTAAAGCCAATATTGAAGAAAGGACAAGAAGGGTATCTATACGTGAGAATATAGTCTATGAGATTGCTTTGAAAGAAACTCTTGAGAGAGAAAACAGCGAAAGGAAGAGGTATAGAGAAATTTATAATATTTATATTGATAATCTTGAACCCTACGATGTTGTTCTCAACACTGAACTATGGGATGTTGAGAGTATTATAAAGATAATAATAAATATAGTAACTTCCTCCAAAATGTGGATGAAGCCACGCCGCGAGGCAAGGCAGACTGAAAAGGAGTGAAGAGGTGATATAGATGCTTGATATAGGAAGAATTTGTGTAAAACTTACAGGAAAGGAAGCTGGAAATAAGGCAGTAATAGTTGACATTGTGGATAAGAACTTTGTGCTGATAGAATCCCCATGGGTAAATAGAAGGAGATGCAATATCAAACATCTGGAGCCTCTCGATAAAGTTCTTAAGATTGCACGGGGCGCTTCCAATGAAGACATTGAGAAGGCTCTGAAGGAAGCAGAAATAGAAGGTTAAGATGCAGAAACTGCCTTCCGAAACAGAGAGAAAACTTGTTACTCTCTCCATTGCCACCACTGATAATAGCTATGGGAAAGAACCTGAAAAACGCACTATGGAGGAGTATCTGAAGTATGGTTTTGTAAATCTGAATAAACCTCAGGGACCCACCTCTTATGGGGCTGTGACCAGGGTGAAGAGAATTCTCGGTGTTAAAAAGGCTGGGCATGGGGGAACTCTTGATTCCAATGTATCGGGTGTATTGCCTGTAGCTCTCGAAGAATCTACAAAGGTTTTAGGCTCTCTTCTGAGTGCAGGAAAGGAATATGTGGGTATGATGCATATCCATGAAGAGGTTGATGAGGAGAGAATTAAAGCGGTTTTTTCTGAATTCGAGGGTGATATAATTCAGCGCCCTCCAGTTAGAAGTTCTGTGAAACGGCAGCTCAGAAAGAGAAGGATTTATTATCTGGAGTTTTTTGGCAAGGATGGAAAAGATGGAAAGGATGTTCAATTTAGGGTGGGTTGCGAGGCAGGAACATATATAAGAAAGCTATGTAATGATATAGGGGAAGTGCTGGGGACAGGTGCTCACATGGTTGAGCTTCGTCGTACAAAGAGTGGTAGTCTTACTGATGATAATATGGTCACGCTGGATGGCCTCAGGAATGCCTCTACTCTCTGGAAGGAAAAAGGTGTTGAGGAAGGTCTGAGAAAAGTAATAATGCCTGTTGAGAAGGTTGTAAGCTTTCTTCCAAAAGTTATTGTCAGGGATAGTGCTGTTGATGCTATCTGTCATGGTGCCCCTCTTGCAGTGCCAGGCATAACAATGCTTGATACCCAGCTGGAAAAGGGCAAGATTGCTACTGTTTTAACATTAAAGGGAGAGCTTGTAGCCACAGGTATTGCTATGAAAGATACAGCTGAGATTCTCAGCGAGGGTAAAGGTATTGCCGTTAAAACTGACAGAGTTTTAATGAAGCTAGGAACATATCCAAAATTCCAGAAAAGATGTGTGAATGATGACGGGCCTGCGGGGAATCGAACCCCGGTCTCCGGGTCCGAAGCCCGGTAGTCTATCCGCTAGCCTACAGACCCATATTATCCAAAACTATCAACCCAGGTCTTCTCTGAGTTCATCTGGAAGCATGTGAGGAATATCATCTATTATAGGATACCATCTGCTACAGGCTTTGCAGATAAGTACTTCACCCTCTATTTTCTTTAAGTTTCCATTGCACTTAAGGCAGACTTTACCCTTAAATTCCCTGCCATAATATCTTATATCATCTTTTTCACAGTAGTAGAAATCCTCTTCACCCCTGTACTCAATATCTCCTTTGCACATGGGACAGGCAATAATATCAAGAAGTTCGTTACTCACTGGCATTTTCATCCTCCTCTAAAACCTTATCTGCAGTTTTTAAATCTCCAATATAATTAACATTTACAGCAAATCTAGGATTTGTTACTGCAAGATAGCATTCATCACCGTCAAGCTTCCTGCTGTCAATTACATTTATACCTACTGGTATACCAGCATCAAACTCTATATCAGCCCTCATACCAAGTTTTTCATGAATTTCTTTTCCGCACATAACAGCCAGAGATGGACATTCCAGGAAGAGATATTCCTTAAGCACATATCTGATATCTTTCTTTCTTATCAGAGGCAAATCACCTGTTATAATTAAGACTTTCTCAGGCTTAAGCTTCCTCAGAGCATATATTAAATCTTCAACATAACCCATCGCAGGAGTATTAATAATATCTATACCTTTTGCTTCGAGATATACTTTTGTTTCAGGTGTATTTTGTGTAACGGTCACAGTAATGCTTTTTATCTCTTTGATACTCACAGCTTCGATTATATAGTCTATTATAGCTTTTCCCCTGAATTTAAGAAGGGGCTTCTCAACTCCAATATTCAACCTTGTTGCTTTACCCCCTGCCATAATAAGAGCTGAAAAACTCATAAAAGCACCATCAGAGTAGCAGTTCTAACTATTTCATTTACAGCACCAAGAATATCGCCGGATATACCTCCAAAGCTCTTCTCTGCATTTCTCACAATAAGAAATGTTATAATGGCAGCATCGAGGAGAACATAGGGTGCTCTGAATAAAGCTAATGCAAGAAAGGGCAGGTAGACCAAGAAGGTTTTAAATAGAAGAGGCCGATTCCCTTTAATGTTGCTGAAAAAAATAGTTCCCGTACCACTATGGCTGGTTCCTTTTGAAATATAGCATGCCAATACCATGGAAAACTTGGCTGTACTTTCTGCAACAACAAGCTGAATAAGTAATCCAGAACTGTGCTTTATACTCAGAAATCCAGCAAGAAGAACAAAAAATCCGGTGCCAAAGGCAGAAACACCATGATTAAGGTCATGCATTGCCCCGAGCTTCTTCTCTATGCTACCTCTTACAAAAAGAGCATCTGCCCAGTCAAGCAGCCCATCAAGATGGTGAAAACCTGAGAATATGTACAGTGAGGCTAAGGCTGCAAGTGCAACTATATCCCATGAAAAAAAATATGCAAATATGAAAGCAATAAGAGAAGCTAAAACACCTATAATGGCACCCACAACAGGAAAAGTCCAGGAAGCTCTGGCTACGTCTTCGACTCTATCCATTCCCACTGGAATTATGCTAAGAAATCCAAGAGCCGCTCTTAGACTCTTTAGCATGTTCATAATAATCTAGGCAATAATACCACCCATTGCAATGGGTGGAGGAATTGCCCTACCTCACACCTTTTTAAATTAGTATAAAAATAATAATTTTTAATCAAATCCAAACCAGCAGGTATTTCAACCGGGTCACTGTTTCTAACACTACTATCGGGTATTGATTTCTTATGCATATTTACTACAGGAACGCTTAACATCTGTCCACTCTTGCCAGAGTGTTGGTCTTCTTCGGAGATGTTATTGGCCAGTACTGTGCGGGATGCCTCACTTACAGAGCAGAGAACTTGAGGAGGAGCACCTGATGTGTTCTTTAACTCTACCAATAACTTCTGCATTCTTCAATGCCTCCTAATCAACCAGTTACCCCTATCTCTCACGAGGCAGACCACCCTTTTTATGGGTGGTATTGACTCTTACAGGATAACCTTAAAAATACTCCCCCTAGGTATGTTGTCTTCAACCCATACTTTACCATGGTGCATCTCAACAATAGACTTTACAATAGCCAAGCCCAGGCCACTTCCCCTTACACCCTGTTTATCTCCTCTGGTAAACCTCTCAAATATTGATTCTTTATATTTGTCTTCTATTCCCAAGCCTTCATCTCTCACTTCTATGTAACAGGTTCTATGGTTTTCTTTAATAATTACTTCAATGTTTGTATCAGACCCAGAATATTTCATGGCATTTGATAGGAGGTTTACAAAAACCTCTTTAATTATCATACTTCCAGTTATTATACATTTTTCGCTTTCAAGTTTAACTTTTATTTTTTTCTTTCTACTTATGGGTTCTTGCTCATCAATTACATTCTCCCATACTTTTTTGAGATTTATCTCTTTTGTATCAAGGCTTTCAATACTCAAACATTTCGAAAATGTCTTTATATCATTAATGAGCTCAATTATTTTGTTTATATTTCTACCTATTATTCTGGTAAATTCTCTGGATTCAACATCAAGCTCCTTTTCATTAAGAAGCTCTACAAAATTCATTGCTATGCCTGCAGGGTTAAGCAGGTCATGTGAAAGAATATCAAATAGAAGTTCTTTCATATTGTTGTTTTCTTCCAGTCCCTTATATTTTTTCAGAGTCACTTTATCCAGCATCTATATACCCTTTAATATTTTTTGATTTCATTAAATCTGGGTAAGGATACCCACCTTCTTCTGGGTGGGAGGAATTGCCCTACCTCACACCTTTTAAAATTTGTATAAAAATAATAATTTTTAATCCAATCCAAACCAGCAGGTATTGCAACTAGCTCACTGTTCTTAGCACTATCAATCAGTTGGTTTTGCATATTTATGACAGAGACTCTCAAGTCCTGTCCACTCTTACCAGAGTGTAGGCCTTCTTCGGAGCTGTTATTGGTAAATACTAACACACTGAGAGTTTCCTCTCTGTTTAATGCCCCAGTTACAGAGCAGAGAACTTGAGGAACATTACCTGATATATTCTGAAATTCTACCAATAACTTCTGCATCTTTCAATGCCTCCTAATCAACCTATTACCCTTGCCTATAACGAGACAAGCCCACGTGCTTTAACCATACATTATAACCCTACTAAACAATAAAAGCACAGGTGAAATCTCCATATAATATATTTATATTCTTACTATTAAAACTTGGATAGCAGACAATATAAACTTAACGATTATAGATAGCCAAATATAATAATGAACTTCTGCTTACTATCTATAATATTTATGCGGGGGAAGGGATTTGAACCCTCGCATCCACTTAGGAACAGGACCCTCAATCCTGCGCCTTTGGCCAGACTCGGCCACCCCCGCTCAAGGTTTGATCAGTTCATAAAGCTTATCTGTCTTCTCAACAATCACATCACAAGCTGTTTTAAATATTTCCATTGGATCAACAGAACCAAGACCTTCAAGTGTAAATATAAATTTTGTTGGGTCGCCTTTAACAACAATAACGCCATCCTCACATACATCAGCACAGGCTTTGCAAATTGAGCAGTTCTCAATATTATTCACATGAACTTTACCTTCTTCAAAGGTAAGAATACCTCTCGGGCAGGATTTAACACATTCATTGCACCCAGTGCAGTTTTCATCTATTGTAATCACAGGATAATACTTATAGCCCACAACAGCAGGCTGCCATTTGGCATGCTCCCTGCCCCTCCCAAGCACTGCTTCACTCTCCAGCACAACTTTCTGATTTTTTCCCAGCTTTACTATTGGAATTCCTTCTACTGGCGTTATCTCCGGGTCTTCAGACTTAAAGTCATGAGAATATACAGTAATGGGCCCTTCAATATTAAGAGAGAAATTGATTGTACACTCGGCACAGCCCTCGCCTTTGCAGGAACATTCTTCTCTGAAGTTAAGCCTGTCAAGGTCTATGGCATCAATTCTGATAGGCATCAACCCTATTCTATGAGCAAGAGCCTCGTCAAACAGAGGAGAGGAGTTTTCGTGAATAATAACATCATCCACTGCCAGAACAGGTACCTCTCCAAGGATAATACGTCTCAGAGCATTGGCATCACTGGGCTTTGCATTTTCCAGCATGATTTTCAATGTGTTATCCTTATCTGAAAGTACAGAAATTTCCATTATACTCTCCTTCCCCTCTTCCCGCCTGGACGCTTTGTACCATCATGTGGTAGTGGTGTGACATCCTCTATTCTACCAATCCTTAGCCCTGCTCTGGCAAGAGCTCTTATGGCAGGCTGTGCCCCAGGGCCAGGGTTCATAGACCTTCCACCACCAGGGGCTCTGACTTTTATGTGCACTCCGACAATACCTTTTTCGATGGCTTCCTCAGCAACCTTCATAGCTGCCTGCATGGCAGCATATGGTGAAGACTCATCTCTATTTGCCTTGACTATTCTTCCGCCTGACCACCTTGATACTGTCTCAGCACCTGTCAAGTCAGTAATATGGATAATTGTGTTATTGAATGAAGAGTATATATGGGCTACTCCCCAGCGTTCTTCTTTCTTTGCCATCAGGCAGCCTCCTCTGCATTTTTATCATCTTCTTTTGCTTGTACCTTAACAGCCACAGAGCCCTCAACGCCCTCTATATTCTCCTCTTCGCTTCCAGTAACCATGTAGCTGGGTGAATTTACCTTCCTTCCATCTACGGTTATATGTCCATGAACAATAAACTGCCTTGCCTGTTTTACAGTATTGGATAAACCCTTCTTGTAAACAAGAATTTGAAGTCTTCTGTCCAGCACATCTCTAACATTAAGGGAGAGAATATCATCGAGAGTTGAACCTTCTTTTAGAATGTTCATCCTAACAAGTTTGTCTAACAACTGCCTCTCCTGCCTCTTTGAATGCTCTGACTCCTTAACAAGAAGTTCTCTGGCATGCCTCCTGAAGCCTCTAAGCATAGCTTGAGCCTTCCATATCTCCTGTTTAGTTCTAAGTCCATATTCAGACTGAAGCTTCTTCTCTTCCTGGATTCTTTCGGCCTGCCATGGATGGGAAGGTGTTTCGTACTTTCGTTTTATTCTCTTCGGGTCACCCATATAATCACCTGCTTACTCCCGCTTTCCTTCTTCTTACACCTACACTCTTACCACGTCTGAAACTTGTCCTTGTGCGCTGACCTCTCACTGGCAGACCAAGTTCATGCCGTATACCACGGTAGCTCCTTATCTTCCTGAGTCTATTAAAATCATCTCTTAGAGACATCATAAGGTCAGACCCTATAATGTGAATATCCTCACCTGTATCATAATCTTTGCGTCTATTAAAGAGCCATGTAGGAAGGTTTTTCTGTTTCTGAAACTCTGTCACAACCTTGTTAAGCTTCTCAATTTCCTTTTCAGTAAGATTTCCAAGTCTCTTTTCAATGTTTACCTTTGCAAGTCTACAACAGATTTCCCCTGTTCTAATACCTATACCCTTAATTAAGGCAAGGCCAACAGGAGCCTTCTTTTTACCATTAATGTCAGTGCCTGCGATTCTTACAAGATATTTGAACTCTTCTTCAGCTTCGGCATCACTTTTAGCCACAGCAATTCCTCCGATTTTCATAAGTTATATTATTTTATTATATGACTATCCAGCCAAAATTTAGTTTCTACATATATAAAGCTACCGTGTTAAATATTTATGAAGGATTGAACGCCGCCGGACAGACTCGAACTGACGACGACCTGGTTAACAGCCAGGCGCTCTACCTACTGAGCTACGGCGGCATACATTCTTTGCTACATATTCCTATCGTTTTAAAAAATTTCTATTTACTATCTTCATCCTTTTTGAGGTAATAGTAAACAGTGGTCAGGGGTATATCAAGTTTTTCACTGATTTCCTTTGCTGAGTAACCCTGGTCTTCAAGCTCATAAACCTTCTGAATTTTCCAGTTCGGATGAGAACGTGGCCTTCCTGGAGTCAATAGAAGAGGCTCAAATCTTATATTTATCTTTTCTAGAGCGCTCTTGATTTTCTTTGGAGTCCTTTCATATAAACTAGGGGGACAGGTTATAACATCCGTATTTGGAGCCGCTGTCAGAATGGAGGCAAGAATATTTATTGTTGGACGAATGCTTAGATGAACCTTTTTTGTATTGGCATCCAGCTTTTCATTTATCTCCTCTATAAGAACATCCTTCTGACTTGAACGGAGAACTACAATCTCACTCATAATTATCACCTCACCAGTTTAAGAAACTGTTTGGCTTTCTCAGATATCTTTATGTATTTAATATCGTCCATGCCTTCCAATTTTTCTTCTGGTATGATATCACGCCTGCCAAGGCGTATTACAACTTTAAGCACCTCTTTCAGGTCTTTGGGTTCGGCAGCCACAACCTTACTGGCAGCTTCAAGCGTAAAGTCTGAGTATAGGTATAAAGCTATACCACCAACTGCCCTGCTAGAAGTGACTTTTAGATAATCCTGCAAAATGTCTTCAATGTCGAACTTCTTGAAAACAATCTTATGTGCATCTTTTACAGGTACAACTTTCGAGTCAATAAATTTCCTTATTGCATAGAGCAAATCTACCTCTGCAAGAATAGTCAGTGCCTGTTCAAGCTGGTCTTCCTCTGGTATGGGCTGTAAACCCGGGAAGATACTTGCATATCTCCTTTCTCTGTAGGGTTTTATTAGAAGGAACTTGAAGATATCCCAGCCAAAGATTGCCTTTGGAATCCTTATAAGCATGTTCTTTCTGATTTCCTGTCTGTAGCTTATTGCAATGTCAAGAGTATCGATGAGACTGCCATATTCGTCCATTAAACCCCTTGCCTTTAGCTCCTCATCAAATTCATGCATTAGCTCTTCCCTTTCTTCGATTATCCTTGTATCAATGGCATAGGCAGGTGTGGTTTCTGCATTGTAAAGCCTAGCATTAAACTTGCGCTTGAGTTCCTCATACTCTCTGAGCTTCTTGACATCAACTCTTTTTGAAAGCAGATAATCAAGAATTTCGTCTCTGCTGTACTTAAGAATCTTTGTATAGGCTATTGCTAAAGCCTGTCTGTTATAGCGTCCACTGACAAGAATGGAGCGCTCATGATGATATCGAACATGCTCGACTACAATTCTGCCATACTTTGCTCTGAGATAGCCTTCATAATCCAGTTTGCCTTCCTTTCCAACTTCAACCTGCTCCCTCATAGTTACCCACTTACTATTCTTGCTGGCTTTGAATGTAACAGTGGCTGACTTTATTTTCCCCTTCTTCTTCTCCCTTGCAATCTCCACAAGTTCTCTGTATGCCATTCTTTCAGTTGGTGTGAAATTGGCAATATCCACTGTAAACTCACCGCCATAGGTGAGATAAGGGAGAATTTCAAGGCGATAAATCCCCTGTTCATTGGGTACAAGACTTATTTCACGTGACCTGCATTTGGTGCATACAAATCTACCTCTATCTTCGATTATCCTTGTGGCATCCTTGCCCTTGGCCTCCTTACCGCAGGAGCATTTGAAAGAAACAAACTCTTCAAGATGGCCAATAGCAATATTATGGGCAGCTATAGCACCTTTAGTACGTTCGAAAGTGCCCTTCTTATAGGCTGCTGTTGTCCTGAAAAACATCTTGTGCCTTGCCACATCTCTCTGATCCTCAACATCCTCACGTCTGTAGCTTCCCTTTTCAAATGGACTTCCAAAGCGGTTCAAACCAAGAGCAAAATATGGTGAGTCAAAGCCACGCTGTTCCATCTCATCCTTCAGACGCTTAAGCTCCTCAAGATTGTGTTTAAGGTTAAGATAGAGCACTTCAAAATATCTCTTATCCTTCTTAAGACTATCCAGGTTAACCCTGAAGGTTGATGATATCTCATCCAGCAGTTCAGTGGCTCTGGTAATCAACGGGATAGTGTCCTCATCTTTCATATTCCAAGCTCCCTAAGAAAGCTACCGCTCATTAAATCTAACGTTTAATAATATATATGTAATAGGGTAATTTAAATACTTATCTGATAGTTATACAGATATTTTATAAAAGGTTAGTATTTAAAGGTTTCTTCTATTACGCAGGTTTATGACAAACATAGCAGAAAATCAACGACTTTAGTCGTTGGATGAATGCGTTACTGTATAATGAATATTAAATTTTAATCTAATGATGAAAATAAGCATAAAGTTTATATAGTGATAAAAACA
>VAOW01015043.1_pt1 | contig 10226 bp, 8 predicted proteins | sample 3393921 | NCBI WGS metagenome assembly VAOW01 (sample SAMN08290428, study PRJNA428436) | hydrothermal vent metagenome | isolation source: Deep-sea hydrothermal vent chimney | place: Indian Ocean: Southwest Indian Ridge | depth 2742 m m
AGGGAAATTATTGAAAATTTTGTAAAGGTAATTGCCGGATCAGATGAAAATTGGGATATGGAACGGTTTCTGTCGGATAAACTAAAAAGCTTGCGAGAGAATGTCAGCGGTAAAAAAATTATTGTGGCTGTTTCAGGCGGGGTTGATTCAACCGTTACAGCTGTTTTACTACAGAGAGAAGGAGCCATTGTCCTGCCTGTTTTTATTAATAACGGCCTCCTGAGATACGGTGAAGAGAAGATTGTCGTAAATGAATTTAAATCACTTGGTATAAATCTAATTTACAAAGATGCGTCAGAACTGTTTCTTGATAAATTGGCAAATGTAGAAGATCCGGAAAAAAAGCGCAAGATAATAGGCCATATATTTGTAGACCTGTTTAAAGATATCTCAAAACAGTATGGCGACATTGAATATCTGGCGCAAGGAACGTTGTATCCTGATGTTATCGAAAGCCGGGGGACTGCTAATTCATCGCTCATTAAAAGCCATCATAATGTAGGCGGACTCCCAAAAGAACTTGGATTCAAACTTGTTGAACCGTTGAGAGAACTATTTAAGGATGAAGTTAGAGAGCTTGGCAAAAAACTTAAGATAGCCGATGGATATATTGATAGACAGCCGTTTCCAGGACCAGGACTGGCTATACGAATTGTGGGAAAGATTACAAAAAACCGCATCAATATTCTTAGAGTTGCAGATAAACTGTTGTTGCGCGAGATGAAGAAAAGCGGATATTATTCAAAAGTATGGCAGTCTTTTGCTGTTTTGCTTCCCATAAGGTCCGTTGGCGTTATGGGAGATAACAGAACATACGATTACACAATTTGCATACGAATCGTTGACAGCATAGATGGAATGACTGCCGATTGGGTTTATCTTCCTGAAAAATTGTTAAGAGAAATATCATCAAGGATAATAAATGAAACCGCCGGCATCAATAGAGTCGTATATGATCTTTCAACAAAACCTCCAAGTACAATAGAATGGGAATAATTAAAGAAACATTTATTGCCGATAAGATAAAAGAGCTTCTGTTTATATGGTCAAACGACAAATATGCACAATATCTTGAAGAAAAGTTGAATGTATCCATTCTGTTCAGGGGCGGAACCCTGTTTATACAAGGAGATGAAACGAAGGTTGGCAGTGCTGTAAGTTGTTTTAACAAGATAGAAAATATGTTATCTATGGGCTATTATGTAACAGCTGATAGGTTTAAACAGTTTATAGATATGATTGGTGACAGAGATGTTGCGCCTGTGACGATAAGAGGTAAACAGTTATTTCCAAAAACTAAAAATCAGGCAGCATATATTGATGAAATACGTCAACACAGCATAGTTATAGGCGCAGGGCCATCGGGCACAGGCAAAACATATCTTGCCGTTGCAATGGCAGTTGAAGCACTTCTTTCAAGTTCGGTTAAAAGAATAATTCTCACACGGCCTGCGGTTGAAGCAGGTGAAAGCTTGGGCTTTTTGCCCGGCGATTTAACGGAAAAAATAAATCCATATCTAAGGCCACTTTATGATGCACTTTTTGATATGATAGGTCTGGCAAATGTTGAACGTTATATTGAAAATGGTAAAATAGAGATTGCCACATTGGCATATATGAGAGGAAGAACACTGAACAACTCTTTTGCCATTTTAGATGAAGCCCAAAACAGCTCAATGACTCAGATGAAGATGTTTCTTACCCGTTTCGGATTTGGTTCAAAAATGGTGATAACAGGAGATACCACTCAAGTGGATCTTCCGGATTCAAAAAGATCGGGACTATTGATAGCAACAAAGATTTTGAAAGGCATTGATGATGATATAAAAATAATCTACTTTGACAGCACAGATGTGGTGAGAAATCCGCTTGTTTCAAAAATTATAGATGCGTATGAAGCAAGCGGGAAGTTCTAAAGAAAGCAAAAGAGGATGAAGAAGCAGAACATTCAAATTGGAATTATCAATAGCGTCGAAAGCTGGCCGGTGAAGGAGCAGGTTATTGCAGATATGATACGATTTGTTATGACTGATCTTGGCATAAACGGCGATATTGATCTGTTTCTAACGGATAATGCCACAATAAAAGTATACAACAAAAAATACAGGTCAATAGATAAATCAACCGATGTGCTATCTTTTTCCATGGCAGAAGGAGAGCCTGTGCCGTCATCAACTGAGAGTTTCGGCAATATTATTATATCGTGGGATGAATTGATTAAAGATGCAGAAGAAATTAGTGTAAATCTTAATGATATGATGGTTAGACTAATTATACATTCAGTTTTGCACCTATCAGGCTATGATCACATTGAAGAAACAGATAGAAATAAGATGCAGAATGAAGAAAAGCGTTTGATTGAACTTTTTCAGAAAGAGACTGTAAATTAAATCGTGCAAATACCATCGCTTTTCTATTCTTGACTATGACATATTGTCAAATATTGTATATGAGAAATCATACCGCTATGATAAGTTATTTTCTATTCGAACTGTTTCTCCATATCAAAACAGTTATTTCCGATCATCTATTTCTCATTTCACGCACTCGGTAGCACTTCGGTTAGACAATAGCTGATTTCTTATTAGAGAAAATACTAATTATATGTTAATATTTGTGAATTGCCGCATTCAGACATAGGAGCTGCTAAAATTGAGTCATATGGGCACTAATTCCGCTTAGCATCGACAATGTGAAATGGAATCAACTTTAGAGGTGCCCTTTATATTACCAAAATATATTATCTTTTATTGTACCCAAAAACTTCTCTATATCTTCAGATTCAATATCACCGATGCTGCCTATGCGAAACATATTCATACTGCTTAATTTTCCGGGATAGATTAAAAAACCATGTTTTTTGAGTATTTCATAAAATTTTATAAATTCAAACTTTTCGTTCGGGTAATAAAAAGAGGTAATAATGGGCGATTGCAATTTCCGGGGAAGCAGTGAATTAAAACCAAGATCTGCCATACCTTTTACAATCTTTTCTTGATTACGGCAATAACGCTTGTAACGTGCCGCGATTCCACCTTCTTTTTCAAGTTCCAGCAATGCTTGATAAAATGCACTTATTACATGCGTAGGTGAAGTAAATCTCCATCTTCCATTTTCACCTTCCATTACCTTCCACTGATCATAAAGGTTAAGTGATAATGATCGCGCCCTGTTTTTACACTGTATGATTTGACTAATCTTAGCAATAATAAAGCCGAAACCCGGCACGCCCTGAATACATTTATTAGCACTGCTTATAAGAAAATCTATATTAAGATCAGATATATTTAAAGGAATGCCCCCAAAACTGCTCATAGCATCAACAATAAAAACCTTATTAAAACTTTTGACAATCCTGCTTATTTCCTCTATTGGGTTAATTATGCCCGTTGTGGTTTCACAATGCACTGCAGCCACATGAGTAATTTCAGGATTTTCAATAAGCATTTTTTTAATTTGAAACAAATCAGGTGTCGCAAGATCACCGGCATCAATAATCAATGTAGGTATTTGGAGACATTCAGCTATATCTGCCATGCGGCGTCCGTAAGCACCGTTTACCAAAACCAGTAATTTAGCATTATCTGAAATTACACTGCCGATAACCGATTCAACAGAAAAAGTACCGCTGCCTTGCATTAAAACAGCAGTGTAGTTTTGTTCATCATTTGTTGCCAAGCGCACTAACCGTCGTCGAATTTTTTGAACAAGATTTTTATAATCATCATCCCATGTGCCCCAATCTTTTAACATCGCCGCTTTAACGCTTTTTGTTGTGGAAAGCGGACCGGGTGTTAATAACAAATAAGGATTATCCGGAAAAATATCAGTTTTCATATATTCCTCAACAAGATAACTGCTGCTTTTGTACATCAGGAAGCTTTCCCTTGAACAAGTATTCCTCCTCAATCAATTCTACGACTTTATCAAGTTCGGTAATACTATCAATAACATAATGAGCTCCGGCAGCATAGAATTTATCGCGAACATTGTTCATTTTGTGTAACAATTCAGATGGATTCATTTTCAAAACCTGTTCATTTTTCAAACCAAGCTCGCTCCCTCCTTTTATTATCCCAACACTCCATATGCCTGCATTAACACCTTCTTGAATATCACTGATCGTATCCCCTACTTTAACGATAGATTTAAAAGGATAAACGCCAAGTCTGGCAGCATTCATAAAACACATAAAAGGATAAGGCCTGCCGGCCGGAACATCATTCGGCGTCACTATGCAGTCAGGCACATACCCATATTTTTTAGCTTCTTGCGATACAATAGTTATCATTTGTTTTGTATAACCCGTCGTGGAACCAATGGCAATGCCTCGTTTTCTTAGTCCGGCAACAAGTTCGACAACACCCGGAATAGGAGTCGCATAGCTCGGTAAAATGGAAAATAAAAGTGACTCAAAATTATCGTATAATGCATTTATATCGTTTTCTGCGGGTTTTGTGCCGTGCACTTTCTGCCATGCCGAAACGATTCTATCCATGGAACATAATGCCTTTATATGATCAATTTTTGGTAACCCCATCGGTTTTCTAACTTCTTCTTCCGTAATATCAACTCCTTTTCCCCGAAACACATTAATAAAAGTTGCTACCGGGGCAAAACAGCCATAATCAACGGCTGTACCAGCCCAATCAAAAATAACAGCTTTGATACCATTAACATCAGGATACAATTCAGACATAAAAATCTCCTTTTATAATTTTACAAAATAGTATTGTGCCGTAAGCTAAATTACGAATACCGGACATTTGATAAAACAATATTTTTCACCTTAGCCTTTTGTTTTCTCAATATAAAGGCACCGATTGTCTTACCGGCAAAACCGATAATCAACAAACAACAAAAAGTTATTACTAACATCATTAATGTGAGCGCCGAACCTTGATAATAAAATCCGCGCGCAATATATTGTATAATATCAATAGGTGCGGTTATAAATCCTGGCGGATAGACCATAATTGTTGCTCCTAATTCTCCTATAGAAAAAGCAAAAGACAGGGCAAAAGAAGTTTTAATTCCGGAAGATAACAAAGGTATAGTGACACTACATAAACTTCGCCAGTGCCCTGAGCCAAGACCCGAAGCTGCTTCGTCATAAATTTTTGGAACTTTTGATACAGCTGCCGAAATAATACGATAAGAAAACGGGAGTGTTAATATGAATTGCGCCAGAACAACAATAGAAGGAGAACCCGATAAATTCAGAAGTCCGCTATGAAACGCCACCAATACTCCCAGACCGATAACCACACTTGGAACTACGATTGGCAGCATAACTAAATAATCAATTATCGTCCCAAAAAAATTATTGCATTTCTGTATGTAAAGTGCAGCTGCCGTGCCTGTCACAGTTGATAATGTCGCTACTGATAATGCAACCAACAGACTGTTTCCCAAAGCGGTTAAATCCGATGATCCTATATTTGCCAGCCATTTCAGAGTATAACCGGTCGGAAAAATGCTTCCGCTCCATGTTTTGGCAATCGCAGAAAGCAAAATTACTACAAGAGGCATTACAAAAATCACGGTAACAACTATTAAAAACACGAATATCGTCGGATACCAGACACGTCGCCCATATTCAGTTATAACTTTAAAATTAACTCTTTTGCTTCTCATGGTAATAACATGAGATTTTAGACTTAATTTTGCCTTGCTTAATAATACGCGATATAAACTATAAACTATCAGAGATAATGCAGACATGGATACAGCTTCCATTGCCGCAGATTTCAGATCCAGATTTACTGTTACCGAATTATAAATAAGCATCGGCAAAGTTTGAACACCGAGGGACCCCAAAACCAACAAAATGCCGAATTCGTTTTGAATGAACAAAAAACAAAGAATAGCACCGGCAGCTATACCGGGAAACGATAGAGGTAATATAATTTTTCTAAAAACAGTGAGTGTAGTTGCTCCTAAGCTTAAAGCCGCTTCTTCCAAAGCCGAATCGGTAAATTCTAATACATCCAATGTTGGACGAATGATAAACGGCATATAGTATATTACTTCTGCCAAAATAATTCCACCTTCACCATAAATAAAATTTATCCCTAAGTGTTTAGCATGGAACAATCCTTCGACAAGAAGCGTAAATAAACCCTCCGAGCCATATAAAAAAATAAGAGAAAACGCTATTACGAATGATGGAAAAGCCACCATAAGTTCTATACCTCTTAATAAAAAAGATTTACCGATAAAGTCCGTATAATGCATTACCATAGCTATGCACACACCTAATATAGTTGTTAAAAGGGTGCTAATGAGAGATAATTTCAGGGACGTAAGCAGCGCATGTATGAAAAAATGCTCGCTAAGTAATTTAGTATATGAGCTTACGACTGAAGCAAGACTGCCGGCAAAGCTTAGTTTTATCAAAGAAACTGCCGGATAAATTATAAGCATAGATAAGATAAATAGCGGAATTAAATAAAACAATAATTTTCCACCAATATTTAATTGTAAAAAGTTAGTTACTCCGATATCTAAAAGATTCCTAATCTTTAAGGTTGATTTCATATCAGTTTTTCACGACCATAATATCTTTCGGATCGAATGATAACTGCACATTTGTTCCAAGGGCAGGCACTTGCCCGTCTCGCTGAAAATATAAAGTCATCAACACCTCTTCCTGCCGGTTTAGCCGTACAATTACTTGATAAATCGGGCCCAACCATTTTCTTTTTAAGACTTTTCCCGATGCGGTCACCGCACATGATAAATCATGCTTAATTTTTTCAGGACGCAGGAAAAAACTGTACGGACTACCGTATAAATCCTTTGATAGGAATAAGATATTTTTTAAGCTTTGCTTTGCAAAATTTTCAGGCAACAGATTGACTTTACCCAAATAGCGAGCCACAAACTCGTTATTTGGGTTATCATATAAATTATTCGGGGTTCCTTCCTGAGCAAGTTTTCCATCTTTTAATAAAGCTATTCTGTCCGACAGCAAAAGAGCTTCTTCTCTGTCATGAGTAACATAAACAAATGTCAACTCAGGAAATCGTTCGCGTAAAGCCTGAAATTCTTCACGTAATTCAATGCGCAAATTCGTATCTATGGCGCTCAACGGCTCATCAAGCAGCAGCAGTTCCGGTTCTATTGCCAAAGCTCGTATTAACGAAACCCTTTGCTGCATCCCACCGCTTAGTTCGCTCGGCATATAAAAAGCATAATTCTCCAATCTTACCATTTTTAGATAATTAAAGACCTTTTCACGAATTTCACGATCTTTTATTTTCAAACTTCTTAATCCAAAGGCTACATTATCAAATACTGTCATGTGAGGGAAAAGCGCATATTGTTGATGCACGAAACCAATTTTTCTCTTATAGGGCGGTAATCTGCCTATTTCCTTTTTTCCAACCCAAATTTCCCCTGAAGTTAATCTGACAAAACCTGCAATGGCGCGTAAAAGGGTTGTCTTTCCGCTTCCACTGTCACCCAATACTACAAGAAATGTGCCTTTTTTTATGTCTATACTTACTTCATTAAGAATTTCCTTATCACCAATATTAACTTGAACATCGTTCAGATATAACCCATCCGTAGTAGGTATAGGAAGACTATTGTTCCTATACTCATACTCTTGCACGGGCTGCGCTAACTTATTGAGTGACTCCGCTTGATTATTTCTTATGAGCATATAGCACCTCCTTCTCCCACTTTTTCTCTAATCCTTTCTGCTGCCGAGCAATTTTATTCCAATTGACATTTAAGATTTTAACGCCCTTGATCAATTTCATAAGCTTAACAGCGTTTGGGCCTTTAACTGTAATATCTGTACGAGCCGGGTATGCCCAAATATTAAAAGCATAAGTTTGCACTGCTTTTGAAAAGAAATAATTTATTAGGGCTTGTCCGCCGCGTGAATTTGGAGCTTTAGAGACCAGTCCTATGACATATGGATCATCGAATGTTACAGGTTTGGAATCTGCCGACAATCGCAAGAAGAAAGGCTGTATGGATAAACCGCTTTCTTTATCATCCATATCCATTTGTACATCACCGTTGGCAAGTTCAATTTCTCCTCTGCTGATAAGTATATCCAAATATCCTGTCCCCTGTGTATGGAACTTAATATTTTTCTCTAATCGTTTTAGATAAGTAAAAGCAGCTTGCTTGCCCATTGTTTTACGCAGTAAAATTAACATACCTATTCCATCGCCTGCCGTTAATGGATTAGAATAAGCAATTTCATTATAGAATTTCGGTTTCAAGAAATCTGAAAATGTAACCGGCGGGCTTTTCATTAATGCAGGATTATAAACAAAAGAAGCATAATTTTTCATCACCGTTGTCCAATAATGCTGCGGATCTTTGTCTTTGGCAGGGACTTCTGCACTTTGCGGCGGATCATAAGGAGCCAGCACACCTGCCTGTTTTGCTTTTTGTAAAAATGGAGGCATTGTAAGAATAACATCGGCTTCGGGATTATCTTTTTGAAGAATAAGTCGATTTACAATGGCACCGCTTCCGGCAGTGACAATATTAACTTTTGCGCCATATTCCTTCTCGAATTGAGGCAGAACTGCCTTATAGAAACTCTCTAAACCGTCAGATGTATAAAGTGTTACTGTACCAACTGAAGTTTTACCGACATATTGTGTTGCCGCCTCGGCATTCACGAATGATACCATTAAAAATAAAAACATAAAAGAAATAACAGATACAAAATATTTCTTCACTTTTCTCCTCCTTAAAGTAATGATAAATGTTAACTTCATTAATTTTATAAAAAAATTCTGCTCGACATAACAACTTCTGTTTATTCACCAAAATCCCCGTAAATAGTCGATTAATAGTTATAATCATCAAAAATACCGCTAAAAATTATCCTTAATTCATAAATCCCTCCATACTGTTTTTAATGCTGCAACATTTAAAAGAATAATATGTTGCAATTGTTAAGTTTTGATAAAGAAATTATTAAGATTATGTTAAAAATTTTTGATGCACTTTTCAGCTGATTTTAGATAGTTTAAGTATAAATTAGATATTTTAGGGTTTATAATCAGAATTTATACTCCTTCTACGAATTACTAAAACAAAAATAGAGTCTTTATTCCACAATGCCGCAATGAAAAAGGATGAATCAAGATGCAGATGAGTCGTATACGAACAGTTTGCAACATAGAGGTCGGCCAAAATAGTGTTGGAAGTTTTAAAGAGCGATAGAACATTAAAAAGACTTGTAAGTGCAGATGATATAATCCTTGAAAATCGAAAGAATTGGAAGAAGACATTTTTAGATAATGCTTTAAATAGCCATTAAACCGGTAAAACAGCTGAATACAAGAATGTAATATTGAAACTTGAATCCGGGAGGGATAAAAAAGAGAACATCAAGTGTTTAACCGTTTCAGCATGTCATAGGCATGATATCCCCTCATAATAATTTACGTAATGGTGCTTTTAAAAAAAACTATTATGCTTTCCTATCTTCTTGTCACCCTTCGGGTTTATCCCACTTTCCCACCTAATGAACTCTCAGTCTGACCGTCTTGCCTATGGAAAAGCAGATATTGCTGTGAAGGTGCTTATTGTGCAGTGGTCTCATTATGGGCGTATTTTTATTAATTTCTGCAAGCGACTAAAAAGTTGTGAAATTTTAGTGAATAGCTGCGAATCTCAGAGAAACCGGCTACTTTTAAATCGTTTTCTATTTCGGTTAATGCTACTTTTATAGATACCGGAGGGCCAAACTCCAGTTGCTTTTTTTTCCAATCTATGATAGCTATTCTGCCTCTCTTTTTTAAGATTCTAAACATCTCTTTTAAGGTTTGCAGTCGGTTGTTGAGCTCATGATAGAGGTTTATCATATATATTAAATCAGCGCTTTCTTCCGGTAAACTTGTTTTGGATTCTTCCATCTTTTGTACGACAATTTTATCTTTATAAACAGATAGATGTTCACGCATATAATCAATCATTATATCTGAGATATCAAGTGCATGGATCTTTCCATGTTGCATTTTTTGCATAAACTCTTTTGCAAAAAATCCGGTTCCGGCACCTATATCAACTACTGTTTCCGGGTCTTTAATCCCTATAGTATTCCAGATGAAATCCGGGTTTAGTGATTTTTTGCGTATTGGATCATTTAGCAGAGAAAGCTTACGAGGATCAAACTTTTTTTCTGTAGCCATATTGTATCTCCTTTCATAAAAAATTAAAATTGCTGCGACTTAAATGTAAATTTA